>Ga0194119_10005089_pt1 | contig 19819 bp, 20 predicted proteins | sample TA2MahC100mmetaG_FD_148620 | JGI IMG/M metagenome (GOLD analysis project Ga0194119, IMG submission 148620) | Freshwater microbial communities from Lake Tanganyika, Tanzania - TA2015018 Mahale Deep Cast 100m | ecosystem: Environmental > Aquatic > Freshwater > Lake | place: Tanzania: Lake...
GCGCGTCGATAAATCCTCTCATTACTTGAGCCGGCGGTCGAGCTCCGCCTGGGCAAAAAACGCACTCGCGAGCTTCAATATCTCGTTGGCCTTGCGCAGTTCCTTGACCTCGCGTTCCAGCGCCTTGATGTGCTCTCGTTCCTCGCTGGTGATGCCGTCGCGCATGCCAGCATCGATTTCATGTTTGCGTACCCATTCATGCAGGGTCTGGGCAGCACAGCCAATCTTCGGCGCGATCGATTCAATGGCTGCCCACAGGGAGCGGTGCTCCTTGCGATGCTCCTGCACCATACGGACTGCTCGCTCGCGGACTTCAGGGGAAAAACGGTTCGATTTGTTCATGGCTCCATTCTCTCAAGTTCTGGAGCCTCCTCAAATCCCGGGGCGATTCAGTATTGGTACCTCGGAATTGGTGCTTTGTCGTTCGCCGTGATTTTCATCTCCCAGCAGCTGAAAAAATCACCCGACAACACCCACAACAATCTGTGGCTATCGGCTAACCCGTTCAGTAACAACGGGTGGTGGAAATTCCTTCATAAGGTCATGGATCTTATACTTATTTTCATCTTTGTTATGGTGATATGGCCAATCATTATTTATTGGGAAGCCGGGGCGATTATCAATGCACGAAAGGTGAAGGAAGTAATTCCCCCCAAGGAGTTCGCTGTTACCCGGGACCATCTACTAAAACACTGGTCGGTGGGCGAGATTGAAATGTTAGAGCTCGTCAGCGATCCGCTGGATGCCGTACCGCGACTTCCATTCGGCCACCTCAACCCAGCATGGGAAATCTTTAAGGAATCCCTTCAAGACGAGGATCAACTGTGGTCGTTTTCCGCCCCATGGGAATCTGCATGGCGAAGCAATGAAGTTCGCAGCGGGTATGTCGTCTTGCGTGGTGAAGTGATCGGGCCATACTTTCTTACCGGCTGCGTGACTCTCGACGAAACCATCTTGGCCGGCTAACTCTTTTCATCTGTCAGGTTTCTGAACCCCTGTCACAATAGCGCTCGTTCCAACCTGACGAACGCTCGCATGGCCCTGATCATCCCCGACGGTTACCAAACCTTGGCTTCGGCTCTCTCGCCTGCGGCGGGCACTCAGCGCGAGATCGAGACGCTAAATACTCTGGCGGCCACCCTGCCCTCGGCTTATCGGGTTTATCACGCGGTGCATTGGACGAACCTTGAGCATGGCTTTGCCGTGTTCGGGGAGATTGATTTTGTGGTGATGAACCCGGCGGGTGATTTGTTGCTAATCGAGCAGAAAAGCGGGTTTTTGAGCGAAACCGAGTCAGGTTTGGCGAAACGCTATGGCGAGAAGAGTAAAAGCGTGCCCTTTCAGATGGCGCGCACGGTGAATGCGGTGGTGAGTAAACTGCGGCGCCGCCCGGGTTGCGAGCAGGTGCATGTCGATGCGCTGTTGTATTGCCCCGATTACACGGTGCGCAAACTGGATTCGGCGGGGGTGTTGCCGGAGCGCATTGTCGATGCCTCCCGGCGCGAGCGCTTGGCGGCGTTCATTATGGCGGCCCTACCCCTGCACACCGAGCGGCCCCAGGCCACAGAGGTGCAGCGTTTTTTGACCGATGCGCTGCAATTGGAGGCCGATGTCAGCGTCTTGGCGGGCCAGGCGGCGGCATGGGTGACGCGCATCGCCGGGGGCTTGGCGACTTGGGCTTCGCGTCTGGAGTTGTCTCCGCATCGCTTGCGGGTGAGTGCCACTGCCGGTTCGGGCAAAACCCAGTTGGCGTTGCGCGAATACGCGAATGCGCTGGCGCAGGGTAAGCGGCCGTTGTATGTGTGTTTCAACCGGCCCCTAGCGGACCATTTTTTGCGGATTGCCCCGGCCGGTGGGGTGGCGGTGTCGTTTCATATGCTGTGTGACCAGTTGCTGCGCAGCGCCGGCACAACGCCGGATTTCAGCGTCCCAAACGCCTTCAGCCAATTGGTCAGCGCCGCCGCGACTGTGCCGCTGACGCCGCTCTGGCAATTCGACACGGTGATCATCGACGAGGGCCAGGATTTTTATCCCGAGTGGAAAGAGCTGGTCCTGCGCCATGCCAAACCCGAGGCCCGGGTGTTGTGGCTGGAAGACCCGCAGCAGAATCTGTTTGACTTGCCGCCCATCGAACTGCCCGGTTGGGCGCGCCTGACGGACTACAACAATTACCGCAGCCCGCGCAATATCGTGCAAGTTCTCAACACGGTGCTCGCCCCGGAGCCGCCCATCGAAGCCTGCGCTCCGTTGGCGGAGGCTGATATCGACTTCATTCCCTACACCGATGCGGCTGGCCTGGTGGCGGGCGTTAAGAACGCCATCGTAAATTGTCTGGCGGCAGGCTTTACCAAGCGGGACATAGCCCTGCTCAGCTTCCGTGGCCGCGAGCAGTCGCTGCTGTTTCCATATACCCAACTGGGCACCCATACCTTGCGCACCTTCACCGGCACATACGATGCGAACGGCCAACCGCTGTTTAGCTCTGGTGAGCTGCTCCTAGAAACGGTCTATCGATTCAAGGGTCAGTCGGCCCCCGCCATCATTCTGGCCGAGATCGATTTTGAGACCCTCGACGAAAAAGCCCGCCGCAAACTGTTTGTCGGCATGACCCGCGCCCAGCTCAAGCTCATTCTGGTCGGTTCAGAACGCGCCGGAAGACACCTGCTAGCCGCATTGAGTTAAACAACAAGGCCGGCCTGAGCAAAAAGTGGGTAGAAAACAATAACGCCCCGAATGGGGCGTTATTGCGGTGTTTTTGGCGGAGTGGACGTCCGCAGGCGGACTATACAGCAGCTTCCAGGCCCATGCCACAATCAAAGAAAGCGTCATGCTAAACCGCCACCAGGCCTTTTATGGCGGGATGCGGATCGTAATTCTCTAAGGTAAAATCGTCAAACTTGCGAACCCCAGTCGGGCCGAAATGCGTTGTGCGGCTTCGCGTACCAGGTCGATCCATTCCTGTTGACGCCGTTCGATCGGCGCCGATACCGACAACCCGGCTACCGCGAGACCGGTTGCGTCGCGGATCAGCGCGCCGATGCAGCCGACGCCCAATTCCGCTTCTTCGTCGTCCAGCGCGTAACCACGCGCGGTACTGGCGCCAATGTCTTCCAGCAGCGCCTTGATGTCGTGGCGCGTGTTGCGGGTGTAGGCCGGCAGCCGGGTGCGGCGCGCGTACTCGCGCGTTGCCGATGCACCCGCTTCACCCAGCATCAATTTGCCGACTGCGGTGACATGCAGCGGTGCGCGGCTGCCGATCAGTTGTTCAACCCGCATCATGCGGTTCGGTGTAACGCGTTCGACGTACACCATTTCGTCGCCCTGGCGCACGGTGAGGTTGACCGTTTCACCCACCTGATCACGCAGCCATTCCATTTCCGGCCGCGCCACCGCGCGCACATCCAGGCCAACCCGAACTTTCGCCGCCAGTTGCAGCAGATGTGGTCCAAGCTGGTAGTGGCCGGTCTCGTCTCGCGCAACAAATCCATGCTGGATCAGCGATGCAAGGATGCGGAAGGCAGTGGAGGGATGCAGTCCGGTTTCCGCCGAAAGTATTTTCAACGAGGTGCTGCCGTCGCACGCGGCAAGTGCGTCGAGCAGGCCGGCCATGCGGTCGATGACTTGTATGGGGGAGGTTTTATCTTCGTTCATATTTCGTATTATGAAATTAAAACTGCATTGTGAAAAGTTGATTGTTTCTGTACAGTATTTTCCAGCCCTAATTTTTCCGTCTCTCCCGCACCTGCGGGGATGACCAACCCGACTCACTCTGGAGCCTGCCATGAACGCCACGACGCTACCCGCCAACCTCGCCCCTGAATTCTGTGACGGCATTCAATACTACGGACCAGCCTGGCCCGGCTTTGCCGAACATGCCGCCGAGGCGGCAATTGCCCCGAACGCGCGCGCCATTGCCAGCGCAAATTCGGCCGGCGCAGCCTATCAGACCCTGCTCGCCGCCGACGCACTGCGCTATCTGACCCTGCAAATCTGCGGCGCGAAGGCGTCCGGCCACCCCGGCGGATTCGCCTCCAGCGCCGAGGCCTATGCCGCGCTGGTCATGCTGGGCCATACCAATATCGTCACCGAGGTCGGCCACCACGCACCCGGTTTCTATTCCGCGATGTTCCTCGACCGCTCGCTGGAAGAGATGGGGATCAAGACCGTTGATCAACTGCGCGAGCGCTTCCGCGAGAAGCATGGCCTGCTCGGCCACCTATCCGGCGCCATTCCCGGTCTGCTCGCGCCCGCCGGTCCGCTCGGCCAGGGCCAGCATTTCGCCATGGCCGGCGCGCTGCTGCATCCCGGCACGCTGTTCCCGGTGACCATCGGCGACGGCGGCATGGGCGAGCCTTACATCCTGAATTCGATGATGCACTTCAACACCGCCTATCCGACGGTGACCAACTTCCTGCCGGTGCTGATCTGGAACGGCTACAGCCAGGAACACCATTCGATGTGCACCACCTGGAGCAACGCCGAAATGACGGCGTACTGGAAGGGCCACGGCTTCGAAAATGTGTTTCTGGTCGATGCCAAGAACTTCGACGATCAGGACCAGGTCGGCGCCTATGTCGACAGTTCAGCGTTCTCCTTCGACCGTCGCCTGGCCTTCGCCTCCGCCGTGCTGCAGGCCGCCGATGCCGCCGCCCGCAGCGCGCTGGGCGGCAAGCGCACGGTGATGATCCTGAAGCAGTTGAAGGGCGCCGGCGTGCACAAGCTCGGCGCCAAGGCGCACAACCTGTATCCGGCCGACACGCTGGATGCGGAACATATCGTCGCCGGCCTGCAACGCCGGGCGCTGGCGCCGGAAGCCTGGAAGATCGTGCGCGACAACTTCAGCCGCGCCGGTGGCGGCCCTGCCGCCAAGACCGTGGTGACCGAACATGTGCTGGACATCGTGCCGCTGCCGGCACTGCCGATCCGCGCTTTCGAGCCGGGCGACAAGCAGGTGCCGGCCACCGCCTTCGGCGCGCTGGTTGCCGCCGTCGGCCAGAGCGATCCGTACTTTGTGGTGACCAACGCCGACGGCAACGAAGCCAGCGCCATGGCCAACATCAACGCCGCGCTGAAGATTCGTCACCCGGTGGAAGACCCGCTGTATTTCCAGGAACCCAACGGTCAGGTTTACGAACCGCTCAACGAAGATGCCTGCGCCGGTCTGGCCGCCGGCATGGCGCTGTTCGGCGCGCGTTCGGTGTGGCTGTCGTATGAAAGCTTCGCCATCAATGGCTGGCCGATCGTGCAGACCGTCACCCAGGCGATGGCCGAACTGCGCCGCAAGACGCCGTCGTTCGTCTGCATGTTCACCGCCGGCGCGCTGGAACAGGGCCGCAACGGCTGGACCCACCAGCGCCCGGAGATCGAGAACTACTTCGCCGCGCAGATGCGCAACGGCAACATGTATCCGCTGTTCCCGTGCGATGCCAACCAGATCCAGGTCGCCTACGACTGGGCGCTGGGCACGCACAACAAGGGCATCGCGATCATCGCCTCGAAGTCGCCGCTGCCGGTTTACACCACGCTGGATCAGGCGCGCGAAGGTATCGAGCGTGGCGCGGCCAAGCTGTATGAAAGCCCGTCTGGCGAAAAGACCGTGGTGTTCGCGGTCACCGGCGACATGGTGCTGCTGCCGGTGTTCGAGGCGAAGGACAAGTTGGAAGCCACCGGCCACAAGGTGCGCATCGTCAGCGCCGCCAACCCGCGCCGCCTGTACCGTCCGACCGATGTGTCCTGGGATACCGTGTCGGAACCCGACAACGCGTTCATGGACGACGACCATTTCAACGCGCTGTTCGATGCCGACGCGCTAATCGCAGTCAGCGGCGGCCCCTCCGGCCCGCTGGAACCGATCCTGCTGCGCACCCGCGCCGCCCGCCGCGACGTGATGGCCTGGAAGCGCGGCGAAACCACTGCCAGCCCGGGCGAGATCATGGCTTTCAACGGCTTGACCGGCGAGGCGATGGCGGCCAGGGCGATGGCGCTTACGAGTTGATTGATTCGACATTCCCGCCCAGGCGGGAATGTCGGCCAAAGGAAGACATGACCACCACCAAAATCATCGTCCTTGACGACGACCCGACCGGCTCGCAGACGGTCCACTCCTGCCAGTTGCTGACGCGCTGGGATGCCGCCACCCTGCAAGGCGCGCTGTTGGACGCTTCGCCCCTATTCTTCGTGCTGACCAACACGCGCGGCATGGATGCGGCGCACGCGGCAGCGGTGACGCGCGAGGTGTGCCAGAACATCAAGCTGGCGCTGGCCGATCTGGCCGCAGGGGGTACGCTGTTCAACCCGATCTTCGTCAGCCGGTCGGACTCGACGCTGCGCGGCCATTACCCGGTGGAAACCGATGTGATGGCGGAAGAACTGGGCGGTTTCGATGCGCACTTCCTGACCCCGGCCTTTTTCGAGGGCGGACGCATCACACGCGACAGCATTCATTACCTGATCGTCAACGGCGTGCCGACGCCGGTGGCGGAAACCGAATTCGCGCGCGATTCGGTGTTCGGTTACCGGCACAGCTACCTGCCGGATTACGTCGAGGAGAAAACCGCCGGCAGGATCATGGCGAACGAGGTCGAGCGCTTCTCGCTGGACGATGTGCGCGGCGATGTGTTGCCTCGCCTCATGGCTTTGCAGGCTAACCGATGCTGCGTGGTGGACGCCGAAACCCAGACCGACCTCAACCGTTTCGCCGATCAACTGCAAACCGCCGCCACGCAAGGCAAGCGCTTTTTGTTCCGCTCCGCAGCCAGCCTGCTCACCGCGCTCGCCAAGCTGCCGGCGCAACCGGTGGCGGCAGATGCCATGCAGGTTTATGTGCGCGGCGCGCGGCCGGGCGCGGTCATCGTCGGATCGCATGTCAACAAGACCACGGCGCAACTGAAAAAACTGTTCGACGTGCCCGGCATCGTGCCGCTTGAAGTCGATGTCGATCGCATCGCCGGCGCGCGTCAGGATCTGCTCGCCGAAATTCTCGCTGCCGCCCGCGACGCGCATGCGCAAGGCTGGACTTCAGTGGTCTATACCAGCCGGGTCGAACGCCAATTTCCCGATCAGGCTGCACGACTGGCATTTGGCGCGGCGGTTTCGGCATTCCTGATGGATGTCGTGCGTGGTCTTCCTGCCACACTCGGATTCCTGATCAGCAAGGGCGGCATCACCTCCAACGATGTGCTGTCGGACGGACTGGCGCTGCGCACCTCCACGGTGCTCGGCCAGATCCTGCCCGGCTGCTCGGTGGTGCGCTGCCCGGATGATCATCCGCGCTATCCCGGCCTGCCGGTGGTGATCTTCCCCGGCAACGTCGGCGACGATGCTGCGCTGGCGACGGCATACCAGCGGCTTGCGGCCCCGGTTTTGCCATAATCCGGCGCATGACACGCGACAAATTCCCCCGTCATTCCCGTGCAGGCGGGAATCCAGTTCCTTGGTCAAACCGGGTTCGGCATAACTTCCTGGATTCCCGCATTCGCGGGAATGACGAATCAAGATGAATCCCGCCTTCCTTTCCGCCCTGCGCACCTCGTTGCCGGCCAACGCGTTGCTGATCGAACCCGAGGCGCTGCGCCCCTACGAATGCGACGGGCTTTCCGCCTATCGGCAAGTGCCGCTGGCGGTATGCCTGCCGGAGACGCTGGAGCAGGCGCAAGCGGTGTTGCGGGTTTGTCGCCAGTACAACGTGCCGGTGGTCGCGCGTGGCGCCGGTACCGGTTTGTCGGGCGGCGCGCTGCCGCTGGCCAATGGCGTGATTCTGTCGCTGGCCCGCTTCAACCGCATTCTGGAGATCGACGCGGAAAATCGACTGGCGCGGGTGCAGCCGGGCGTGCGCAACCTGGCCATTTCCGAGGCCGTCGCGCATCTCGGCCTGTATTACGCGCCCGACCCGTCGTCGCAGATCGCCTGTTCCATCGGCGGCAATGTCGCGGAAAACTCCGGCGGCGTGCATTGCCTGAAATACGGCCTCACCGTGCATAACCTGCTGGCCCTGAAGGTGCTCACCATCGATGGCGAATTGCTGGACATCGGCTTGCAGGCGCTGGACAGCCCCGGTTACGACCTGCTTGCGCTGATGACCGGTTCGGAGGGGCTGCTCGGCATTGTTGTCGAAATCACCGTCAAATTGCTGGTCAAGCCGGAGCGCGCGCAGGTCGTGCTGGCGGCGTTCGACTCGGTGGAAACGGCGGGCGCGGCGGTGGCCAGGATCATCGGCGCCGGCATCCTGCCGGCCGGACTGGAAATGATGGACAACCTGTCGATCCGCGCCGCCGAGGATTTTGTGCATGCCGGTTATCCGGTCGATGCGGCGGCCATCCTGTTGTGCGAGCTGGATGGCTTGAACGCCGAGGTATCCGAGCAGATCCTGGCCCTGCGCGCGGTATTGCTGGATGCCGGCGCGACCGAGGTGCGCACGGCGGAGGACGAGGCGCAGCGCCTGAAATTCTGGGCCGGCCGCAAGGGCGCATTCCCGGCGGTCGGGCGCATCTCGCCGGATTACTACTGCATGGACGGCACCATTCCGCGCCAGCATCTGGCGCGCGTGCTTGGCCGTATCGGCGAACTGTCCGCGCAATACGGCCTGCGCGTCGCCAATGTGTTCCATGCCGGCGACGGCAACCTGCATCCGCTGATCCTGTTCGACGCCAACCAGCCGGATGAACTGCATCGCGCCGAAGCCTTCGGCACCGACATCCTGAAGCTGTGCGTCGAAGTCGGCGGCACGGTCACCGGCGAGCACGGCATCGGCGTCGAAAAGCTGGACGCGGCGTGCAGCCAGTTCACGCCGGAAGAACTCTCGCAGTTTCACGCCATCAAGGCCGCATTCGATCCGGCCGGCCTGCTCAACCCCGGCAAGGCCGTGCCGACGCTGCACCGCTGCGCCGAGATGGGCCGCATGCATGTGCATGGCGGCGCCTTGCCGTTTCCTGAATTGCCGAGGTTTTGATGTCTCTCGAAACCGAACTGATCGACCGAGTCAAGCAGGCTGCTTCCCGCCGCGCGCCCTTGTGCATCGTCGGCGGCGGCAGCAAAGCCTTTTATGGCCGCGCCTGCACCAGCGATCGGTTGGAGGTGTCCGGCCATCGCGGCATCGTCGCTTATGAGCCGACCGAACTGGTCATCAGCGCGCGCGCCGGCACCCCGCTGGCGGAAATAGAAGCCGCATTGGCGGCCAATAACCAGATGCTGCCGTTCGAACCGCCGCACTTTTCCGAGCATGCCACTTTCGGCGGCATGGTCGCCGCCGGCCTATCCGGTCCGCGCCGGCCCTGGGGCGGTTCAGTGCGCGACGCCGTGCTCGGCGTCAAACTGCTCAACGGGCGCGGCGACGTGTTGCGCCTGGGTGGCCGGGTCATGAAAAACGTCGCCGGCTACGATGTCTCGCGCCTGATGGTCGGCGCGCTGGGCACGCTCGGCGTGCTGCTGGAAGTGTCGGTGAAAGTGCTGCCGCGCCCGGCCTGTGAACGCACATTGGTGTTCGATCCGGGTGTGGACAAGCCGCTGTCGGGAATGCCAGTCAGCGCTTCGCTGCAAGTCGATGGCCGCCGCTATCTGCGCCTGTCGGCCAGCTCGCGTTGTATCGAAATGGCCGCCGACCAGCTTGGCGGCGAGCCAGCCGATGCCGCGATCTGGACCGCCGCGCGTGAACAGACACTGCCCTTCTTTCGGACGGCATTGCCGCTCTGGCGCATTTCACTGCCCGCCGCCGCGCCGGCACTGAATCTGCCCGGCAGCGAGTTGATCGAATGGGCGGGTGCGCAGCGCTGGCTGGCCGGCGAACTGCCGGCGCAAGCGATCAGGCAACGGGTCGCCGTGCTGGGTGGTCATGCCACGCTGTTTCGCGGCCATGCCGGCGCCGCCGCCGTATTCCACCCCTTGCCACCGGCGATGCTGGCGCTGCACCAGCGCGTCAAACAGGCGCTCGACCCGCACGGTATCTTCAATCCCGGCCGCCTGTACCCGGAGTTGTAATGCAGACCCAGCTTGCCGACTTCATCCGCGACACCGCCCAGGGCCAGGAAGCCGAAGCGATTCTGCGTTCCTGTGTGCATTGCGGCTTCTGCAACGCCACCTGCCCGACCTATCAACTGCTCGGCGACGAACTCGACGGTCCGCGCGGGCGCATCTACCTGATGAAACAGATGTTCGAGGGCCAGCCGGTCAGCGCGGTCACCCGTTTGCATCTGGATCGCTGCCTGAGTTGCCGCAATTGCGAAACCACCTGCCCGTCCGGCGTGCAATACGGCCGTCTGATCGACATCGGCCGCGAGGTGGTCGAGCAGCGCAGCCCGCGCCCGATGGCGGAACGTCTGCTGCGCGCGGGGTTGCGCAAAGGCCTGCAATCGCCGCTGCTGTTCGGCTCGCTGCTGAAAATCGGGCAAAGTGTGCGCGGCGTGTTGCCGGGTGTTCTGCGCGAACATGTGCCGGCTGCGGCACGTAGCCCGGATGCAGCGCCAGCGGAATCCGGGGATTCTGAGCGCACACATCCCGGATTCCGCAAGCTCCATCCGGGCTACAACGGCGCTGGTGGCGGTTCGCTGCAAACCGATATTCAGGATTCGCCCGATGCGCGCGAAGCCCGCGCAACCCTGACGCGCCGCATGCTGGTGCTGGAAGGCTGCGTGCAACCGGCGCTGGCGCCGGAAACCAACGCTGCCGCCAAACGCGTGCTCGCCCGCCTCGGCATCAACCTGGTTGTCGCGCCGAATGCCGGCTGCTGCGGCGCCATCGACCAGCATCTGGCCGCGCCGGATGCCGCCAGGGCGGCGATGCGGCGCAACATCGACGCCTGGTGGCCGTTCATCGAGAACCGCGACGGTGGGAACATCGAAGCCATCGTGATGACCGCCAGCGGTTGCGGCAGCATGGTCAAGGAATATGGCCATCATCTGCGCCACGATCCGGCCTACGCCGCCAAGGCCGCCCGCGTGGCTGAACTGACGCGCGATCTGTCCGAAGTGCTGCACGACGAAGACCTGAGCATCCTGCGACCCGTGCAACCCCGCCGCATCGCCTTCCACCCGCCGTGCAGCCTGCAACACGGGCAAAAACTGCGCGGCGTCATCGAAGGCATCCTGACCCGCGCCGGCTTTGAACTATTGCCGGTGGACGAAGCGCATCTGTGTTGCGGTTCCGCCGGAACCTACTCGGTGCTGCAACCGGAACTGTCCGGCCAGTTGCGCGCGCGCAAGCTGTCGCATCTGCAAGCGCGCGGCCCGGAACTGATCGTCAGCGCCAACATCGGCTGCCAGACCCATCTGGCCGCCGCCAGCGACGTGCCGGTCCTGCACTGGATAAACCTGCTCGATGGCTGATTGCTCAACCTATTTTCCTCAGTTACGCCACCCATCATTGTGGACTGGGTGTTCATGGAACAAGTAGCCGAGGCGGATCGCCTGGGATTGGCAAATTGAGAGGGAATGAGCTACCCATGAGTGAGCAAGGACTTTTTGAACGCATCAGTGATGGTGTGAAGTCGTACCTGAACCCGCTGCACGGCACAGAAGACTGCCTGCTGTTCATGATCGAAGAAAACGTCAAGCCGCGTGACACCGGCACGCTCTTTGTTGCGTGCGAGAACAATAGGGTGTTCGAGGTGCCGAATTTGGCGCTCTACGGTTCGGACCCCGAGCCCGTGCTGTCCAAGCTGCGCATCCACGCAAATGCGCTGCGCGTTTGTTCGTTCCCTAGGATCGAGTTCAGGAATGTGTCGCCTTGGCTGCAGGGCGAAATCCAGAAGACGCTCGCTGACTTGCAGGTCGCCGCAACTGCTTGACCGAAGGCCTCACGCTTCCCGCTCTTCAATCCAATGGGTGTCGGGACCATAGGCCTCATTGCCCGACTCCATGATGATGGTCAGATCCTGCCGGTTTTGGGGGATGTTCGGGCACGGTAATCCCCCCATTTTTAGAGGGGCTCAGAAGTAAAGTCGAAGTCCCCGATCCGCTGACAATGGACCGGTTGCGCAAAAGAGTACGTGACTATGGCTATTTGTCGGACGGAACGTTTTACAGGCTATGTGTCAGAAAGCCCGCCTGGGCCAAGAGCAGCAACAGGCCGAGCAGCAGGGCACCGAGGCGCCGGCCGATGGCGGCGCGCCAGGGCGCAATCATCTTTTCGGTTCCTTGTAGGCCTCGACCTTGCTGGCTTGCAGGCGGTAGACGCTATCGCCCATGGCGGTCTTGACCATGCTGACACTGACTTTGCCGCTGACCCAGACGGCATCCATGTAGCCTTTGGTCTTGTAGGGTGTGTCGGTCGTGACGTGGATGATCTGGTTGGCCGGTGGCGGTGGCACGTGGACGCAGGCGCCGAAATAGGGCACCAGCAGAAATTCCTTCGCCTCCTGCTTGTTCCACTCCAGGGGTACGGCGAAACCGGCGATGCGGACGTTGGCGCCGTTCAGATCGGTATTCGCCGGCGCCGCGTTCCACATGGCCTTGAGCTTGTCCATGGCCTCTTGGGCGCGCGGGTCGGAGTCCTTGAGCTTGTCGAGCTTCAGGCTGTCGATCAGCTTCATCGGGTCCCAGTCCTTGGGCATCAGGTCGTCCCAGTCGATGGTGCGCGTTGCCCCGGGCTTCGCGGCAGGTGGCGCCAGACGTTCACCGACCTTGTAGTCGGATGGCGCGGCGTGGCCGAGGCTGAAGCAGCCGAGCAGCAGGCAGGAGAGTAGGTGTTTCATGTCAAATCCTCGGGGTCAGGCCGTCGGCCAGGGAGAGTCGATAGGCGCGCCAGGCCGGCAACAGGCTGCTGGCCAGCCCCACGCCGAGAACCACGCCGAGCAGCTTTAATTCTTCCAGATCCGCGCTGAAGGGGCGTGGCGCGATGCCATATTCCGCTTGCAGCCAGGGGCCGAGCGTCCAGGCGAGTGCGGCAAGTAGCGCGACACCGAGCAGGGCGCCGATGCCGGTCAGGGTCAGGCCTTCGAGGGTGAGCAAGGCGACGATGTCGCGTGGCCGCGCGCCCACCGAGCGCAGGATGGCCAATTCGCGACGGCGTTCGTTGAGGCCGGCCAGGACCACCGCGACCATGCCCGCCAGGCCGACCGCCACCACCAGTGCCGAGATCGCCAGCAGGGCGCGCTCGCCCGTCGCCAGCATGTCCCAGAGTTGCGCCAGGGCGACGCCGGGCAGGACCGCCGTCAGGGCTTCGTCACGGAAGCCGGCCACCTGGCGCTGCACGGCGAAAACGGCGGCACGCGATTTCAGGCCGAGCAGCACGGCGGTGACTTCCTTGGGGCGCAGGTCGAACTTGGCGACATGTTCGGCGGGAATGCTCAGGCCGGGCATGGCCGCGCCGCCCTGCCAGTCGAGGTGGATGGCCTCGATGGCCTCCAGGCTGACATGGACGCTGCGGTCCACTGGCGTGCCGGTGCGCGCCAGGATGCCGACGATGCTGAACGGCTTGTCGGCATGCTCGGCCAGGGCGATCTCGCCGCTGCCGTGGTTCAGGGTGATGCGCTGGCCGAGACGATAGTTCAGGCGCTCGGCGACCTCGGCGCCGATCACGGCATCGAACAGGGCGGTGAATGGCCGGCCCGTGCGGAAGCTAAGCGGCTGGGCGTCGCCATAGCGGAAATGGGAAAAATAGGCGGCGTTGCTGCCGACCACCGAAAAACCGCGATGCGAATCGCCCAGGGAAATCGGGATCACCCAGGCCACGGCAGGATGCTGCGCCAGATGCTCGACGCTGCTCCAGGCGATGTTGGCGGTCGGCTCGCCCATACGGAACACCCCATAGAGCATCAGTTGCAGCGGGCTGGTGCGCGCCCCGACCACCAGGTCGGTACCCGACACGGCTTGGGCGAAACCGGCGCGGGCGTCCTGGCGCAGGCGTTCGATGCCCAGCAGCATGGCCACCGACAGGGCGATGGCCAAGAGGGTCAGACCCAGGGTGTAGCGCCGGTTCCAGGCGCTTTTCAGGGCCAGCGCGGGCAGGTAGCTCATGCCGCGTCCCCCACTCGGTTTAGTTCGGCCATGGCCAGCGTGCGCTGGAAGTGCCCGGCGAGACGCCGGTCGTGGCTGACGAAGATCAGGCTGGCGCCGGCGGCGGCACACTCGCGGCCGAGCAGGTCAAGGAAGGCATCCTGGCGTTCTGTATCGAGGGCGGACGTCGGTTCGTCGGCGATCACCAGTTCCGGCCGGCCGATCAGGGCGCGCGCTGCGGCGACGCGCTGCTGCTGGCCGACCGACAAGTCCGAGGCCGAGCGTCTCCAGAGTCCCGCATCCAGGTCGAGGTGCGTCAGCAGTCGGCCCGCCTCGGCCTGAAGTGCCTCGGCGTTTTCCAGGGCACGTCCCCGGCGCCGCGCCGAAAACCGGCAGGGCAGTAGGACGTTGTCGAGCACCGAGAGATAGGGGATCAAATTGAATTGCTGGAAGATGAAGCCGACGTGATCGACCCGGAAGCGGTCGCGCTGCGCCGCCGTCAGTCGGCTCAGATCGTTGCCGAGCACCTGCAGACGACCGCTGTCCGGAGCCAGGACGCCACCGAGCAGATTCAGCAGGGTGCTCTTGCCGCTGCCGCTGGCGCCGTGCAGGAACACCTGTTCGCCTTGTCCCAGGCGGAGTGCGGGGATGTCCAGACACGCCTCGCCCTGTCCCGGCCAGCGGAAACGCAGGTCATCTAGGGCGACGGCGCTATCGGACATGCCGCCAGCTTACCAGGACAGGAAGCGCATCTTCGCGGTCAGGCGCATGGCGTTCTGGCCCTTGGCGCTGATCGTCTGGGCGTCGATGCGGCGCAGTCCCTTGAATGCCTCGCTGAGGCGCACTTCCATGCCGGTCAGTTTGGCCGGTTGGGCGCAGGAGAAGCGATACTCGGCGGCGATCTCGGCATGGCCGTCGCCTGTCGACTTGGCGCCGGCGGCGAGGATCGGCGCCTCGGTGGTCGCCGAGGCCAGCTTGCATTGCGCCGCCGCTGTAGGTCGGAACAGCGCCTCGCCCTGGGCCAGTTGCTTCAGCAAGGCATCGGCGGCGGCGCGTTCCTTGGCATTGCGCGGGGCGCGCTCGAAACCGAGCAGATCGTGCAGCGGGGCCTCCAGATGCAGGTGTATCCCGGCGCCTTCGATCGCTACTTCGAGCTTGGCGACGCCGTGGGTGTGGGCCTTGTGGCGATCGTGGCCAGAGTGGCCGTGCTCGCCGGCAACGGCCGTACCCAGGTAGATCATGGTCAGGCCGGCGAGCATTGTGGTGCGTATCATGTCGATCTCCTGAAAAACTGCGTTTTGGATGATGTGTGAATTCACGGGTCTATTGAAGTGTCGTGCCTTCCCATGCCGGGAAAGGATCGGGCAACTCGCACCAGGCCGCTTCGCCCGCTGCCATCTCCGCATCGCTCAGCAAGCAGGCATCGAAACAGGCCGATAGTTCCGCCTGGTCCATGCCGATACCGATCAGGACAAGCTCCTGGCGGGCATCACGACGCATCTGTCCCTGGCTGTCGACGCCTTCCGGCCAGAACCCGGCCGGGCCATGATCGCGACTGGAACCGGCGAGAGACCAGACTGCGGCCCACTCGGGCCGGCTGGCCAGCCAGAACCAGCCTTTGGCGCGAATCACCCCGGGCCACTCCGTGTGCATCCAGTCCCAGAAGCGGGCCGGATGAAACGGGCGACGGGCGCGGTAGACGAAGCTGGCGATACCGTATTCCTCGGTTTCCGGGATGTGCTCGCCGCGCATCTCCTTCAGCCAGCCCGGCGCCTGGGCGGCTTTCTCGAAATCGAACAGACCGGTATCGAGGAGGCTCCCCAGGTCGACCTGGCCATGTTGGGCCACCTCCAGGCGGGCGCGCGGGTTCAGTGTGTGCAGTATGGAGAGCAGTCGCGCCAGTTCCGCCGGGCTGACCAGGTCGGCCTTGTTGACGACGATCACGTCGCAGAACTCGATCTGCTCGACCAGCAGTGTGGCCACGGTGCGCGTGTCCTCGGCGCCCAGCGACTCGCCCCGGTCGCCGAGCAGGTCGTCGCTGGCGTAGTCGTCAAGAAAATTGCGCGCATCGACGACGGTGACCATGGTGTCGAGACGGGCAAGCTGCGAGAGCGACAGTCCGCTGTCATCTTCGAAGGTAAAGGTCTCGGCGACCGGCAGGGGCTCGCCGATGCCCGTGGATTCGATCACCAGATAGTCGAATCGCCCGGCCTTCGCCAGGGCTGCGACCTCCACCAGCAGATCCTCGCGCAAGGTGCAGCAGATGCAGCCGTTGGACATTTCCACCAGCTTTTCCTCGGTGCGCGACAGGGCGGCACCACCGTCGCGCACCAGTGCCGCATCGACGTTGACTTCACTCATGTCGTTGACGATGACGGCAACCCGGCGACCTTCGCGGTTGTTGAGAATGTGGTTCAGCAGGGTGGTCTTGCCGGCGCCGAGGAACCCGGACAGTACGGTTACCGGCAGGCGTGGAATATTGGGCATTTAGGGTCTCCTTGTTCGATCAATCCCAGACGGCATCCAGGGAAAGCAGGATGCGCGGTGCATCCTGCTCGGGTACGGCTGGTGAGCGGTGTATGGCGCCGCGTCCGGCGTTGCCCTGCCAGAGCTCGCCTTTGAGCAGGGCGATGGCGTGCAGCGGCACCTCGCCCATGCCGGCCTCGGACAGAATCAGGCCGGATGCGTCATCCGCCAGGCCTGACGCGCCGTGACCCAGCCTGCTGCGTTGCGCCTGCGCCTCGCTCAGCCATTGGGTGCCGGGGCCACGGTAGGTACAGAGCAGGCGAATGCCGGTGCGGTCGACATGAAAACGCGGGCACATGGCGTAGCGGATCACCTCCAAGCGCAGCACCACGCGCTGGCAATCGAGCAGATCACCATAGACCGCCATCCACTGGTCGATATCCTGGACCAGTGCCTGGCGTCCGGGCAGGTCCGGCAAGGCGCTGGCAGGCGTGCCCTCGGCGATACCGACAACCTGGCGCAGGCCGGCGCCCAGGCGAGGCGCTGCCGACTGTAGATAGACTTCGATGCGCGGATCGACTGAACGGGGCAGATAACAGAGCTGCACCTCCGGCTCGTAGATGCGCACCAGGTCGTCCAATCGCTCTACCCGATCGATGTCGCTGCCGGGGATTGCCAGCGCTCCCGTCGGTGGCGGCATCAATGGGGTCGACGATCGTGTGGCGTACATGGGCTGGACCCTCAGTGTGAGTGATGCGCGAAAAGGCCGATGAGATGCACCGTGCCGATGCCGGCCGCCAGGCTTTGCCGCAGGCCTTGTTCGATGGCGCGCAGAAAGCTGTGCAGGCAAAACATCCTTACAGAGCATCTAGTTCGTTAGTACTCTGACGAAATTACATTAACTTGATGCGTTAACTGTCGAAGTTCCGACAGTCCGATCCGCAATACGGCAGAACGGTCTGCCGGGAAAAACGACTCGCAGCTATCGACGCCCGCCCAGCAGCCCTTCCACCGACTTGAGGATATCCGCCGGCAGCAGCACGACCTTCGAGCCGCCCGATGCGCCCAGTTCCTTGATCGAGGCGATGTACTTTTCGCCGAGCAGATACAGCGCCGGCAATTCCTTTTCCGGGATTGCATCCGTCACCAGACGGATCGCCTCGGCGCTGGCAGTTGCCAGGCGAATCTGTACTTCGGCATCACGTTTGGCGGCTTCCAGCCGGGCTTCCGCTTCAAGGATGGCGGCCTGTTTGTCGCCTTCGGCGCGGGTAACCGTGGCTTTGCGTTCCCGTTCGGCGGCGGCTTGCAGTTCCATCGACTTCTGCATGGTGCCGGACGGTGATATATCCTGGATCTCGACCGATTTGAGGGTCAAACCCCAATCCGCAACATCGTCGGCAATCGAGGTTTTCAGGCGCGCCTTGATCTGGTCGCGGCTGGACAACGCCTGATCAAGGTCCATATCACCCAGGATCGAGCGCAACGAGGTTTGCACCAGGTTCATCACCGCCATCTGGAAATTGGTCACGCCATAGACGGCGCTCTGGGTATCGGTGACCTTGACGAAGGCGATGGCGTTGGTGATCAGCACGGCGTTGTCGCGGGTAATCACCTCCTGCTGCGGAATGTCCAGAATCATGTCCTTGGTGACCACCTTGTAGGCCACATTGTCGATATAGGGCATTAGGATATGCAGGCCGGGCAGCAGGGTTTTCAGATACTTGCCGAGCCGCTCTACCACCCATTCCTCGCCCTGCGGCACGATGCGCACCCCCTTCCAGAGGGTGAGGAACAGGAAAAGAATCAGAAAGATGGAAACGATTTCACCGCCCATGTTGCACTCCTAGATTTGCGTGACTTTGAGGGTTTGCCCAAGGACATCGACCACACGGGCGCGTTCGCCGGCGGCAATGGGCGCATCCGCCACCACCGGCCAGCGGTCGGCGCCCAGTACCGGGCGCTGAAACAGGATTTCGCCTTCGCCGGTCTCCGTGACCGGGCGTGTCAGCAGGCCGGTAAGGCCCACCACGCCTTCCTTGGCCTGGCCGGCATGCGTCCGGTCGGGCGCCTTGAAGTACTTCAGCCAGACCGCCACCATCGCCGCCGAGGCAAGCGTCCAGAGCAGAATCTGCGCAGTGAAGCCCAGCGGCAGAAAAACCACGGCAAGCCCGGTGATCAGCGCACCCAGGCCAAACCAGATCAGGAAAAAGGTTGCAACAAACATTTCCAGCGCAATCAAGCCCAGACCCAGCGCCAACCAGTGCCACCACATCAGTTCCATGTTCGGTTCCTCCAGCGCTGTAGGGAATGCGTCTGCATGCAGGTCAAGTCGAGGTCTTTCATGAAGGATAGGAAATTCAACCGCCATCTTGGCAGTATCTCCGCACCCGTAACCCATCGTCAATCGGAAAACTGACCGCAGTTGCTCATTGCGCCGTGCAACCACCGCTGCCCCATCATGCCCGAGGCCCGCAAAGCGTCCGACAGGCAGCGTCTCGCGGGCCTCGGGCATGAGCGTTCCCGTCGACCGGCTTTCGCTGCCGTCCGCTACCACGCGATCCGCTGATCGAATTCGAACTCGGGGATGGGCTGCGTCAGCGGATCGGCGTCGCCCTGTCCCGCCGCCTCCCACAGCGGCGGCCCGCGCGCCGGGGCCAGCTTGGGCGGTGCGATCGGCTCGCCCAGGTGTTGGAGGATCTTTCGGATCGCCTCGCCCTCGTCGATGAAGGCGATGATCCGCATCGCGCCGCCGCACTGTGGGCAGGTGAGCGGAAACACCTCGTAGATGCGCGCCAGCAGGAGTGCCCAGGCATACCGGGCCGCCCGATGGATCACGCTTTCCTCCGCTACGGCGTCGGCCTCGACCGAGGCTGGCTTCGGCACCGCCGCCAGTGCCGTGACCGCCGACCGCAGGGCTGCATTCGGCGCCAGCACCCCGTAGTAGCGATGCCGGTGGCGCCGGGGCGGCGGGATCAGCGCGGCAAGGCGGTCGAGCAGTTCGAGGGGCGTCAGGATCTGGCTGACACGCCCGCCGGGGCCCGGCTTGGGACTCTCATAGACGAGATGCTCGGCATCGATCTGCCGCAGCCTTTCCTGCGCAAAGGCCGGGCGGGCGCAGTAGCGCAGCAGGCGTTCCCGGCCTTGCCGGTCCGCGCCTTCGATGCGCACCCCGGCATCGAGAGAGAAGCCGCCGCCGTGCTCGCAGCGGCACAGGGCTTCGCCCTCGGACTGATCGAGCAGGCCGCGTCGAACGAAAAGGCTGACGATCCGTTTGCGCAGCGTCGATTGCCGTCGCGCCAGGGCTTGCGCGCTGAGGTGCGTCTCCTCGAAACGCAGACTCGCGGTCTCCTCCCCAAAAAACACCCCATCGATCGCGATGACATGGAAGTGAAGGTGGGCGTTCATCAGCGCGCCAAAGCGGTGGATGA
>Ga0194119_10005092_pt1 | contig 19816 bp, 15 predicted proteins | sample TA2MahC100mmetaG_FD_148620 | JGI IMG/M metagenome (GOLD analysis project Ga0194119, IMG submission 148620) | Freshwater microbial communities from Lake Tanganyika, Tanzania - TA2015018 Mahale Deep Cast 100m | ecosystem: Environmental > Aquatic > Freshwater > Lake | place: Tanzania: Lake...
GATTCCCGCTCGGCGGAGTTCGTGGCATGAACGCCGCCCGTCCAAGCTCTCTGCGCTTCGGCCAGTGCGATGACTGATCCGTCCGAGGAAGGTTCCAAGCCGGGGCGGATCGCGATCGGCACGCAGCGGCCGGGCGTGGCGCCGCCGTCGCTCGCGCCCCGTTATCGCTACGTCGGACCGGCGGCTTCCGCGCCGGCCGATGCCGCCCTGCCTCCGCTGGAGCCGGCCGAGGGCGCAGCCACGGACGTGGATCGCTCGCCCCCGGCTGCCAGCGGACCGCCCCCGGCTCCCCCAACCTCGGTCCCAACGGCCTCGGTCCCAGTACCAGCCGCCTCACTGCCCCCGGCGCAGCCGGGGGCGGCCCAGCGGCCAGCCCGCGGCGGCCGCGGTCGCGACGCCGCGCGAAAGACTCCGTTCGAAGCCCCGCGGACTGGTCCGCGCGTGCCCGTGCCGAATCGCCGGGCGGGGCTAGACGACGAACTCGAAGCCGATTTTGCGGCGGCCGTCGAGGGTCTCGCCATCGACGAGCTGCTCGACTCACCGGCGGCCTTGCGGGCCGAAGTGCCGCTCGACCCGGGCGCTCGCATCACCGGCGTGGTGCTGGCGGTCGGAGCCGACACCGCCTTCATCGACCTGGGCGGCCGGCGGCAAGGCGCGATGAAACTTGCCGGCTTTCTCCAACGCGATCTCGAGATTCCCGCCGTCGGCCAGACGATCGACGTCAGCGTCGGGAGACGGAACCAGGAAGACGGGCTCTACGACGTCGCCCCCGCGAATCGAGCCGTCGCCGTCGAAGATTGGTCCCACCTCGAGGCCGGCCTGGTGGTCGAGGCGAGGGTGACCGCGGCCAACAAGGGAGGTCTGGAGTGCGACGTGGCCGGCCTGCGGGGCTTCATGCCCGCCAGCCTGGTGAGCCCATGGCGGGTCGAGAACCTCGAGGAGATGGTGGGCCAGACCCTGGAGAGTCTGGTCACCGAGATCGTGCCGGCCGCCCGTCGGCTGGTGCTCTCGCGTCGGGCCGTGATCGAGAAGCAGGCGTCCGAGGCCCGCACGAAGATGCTGGAGACGCTCGAACCGGGCACCGAACTCGACGGGATCGTCAGGTCCGTGCGCGACTTCGGCGCTTTCGTCGACATCGGCAACGGGGTCGAGGGCCTCGTGCACGTCAGCGAACTGTCATGGGATCGCGTCGCCAGTCCGGCGGACGTGCTCCAGACAGGGCAGCGGCTTCGCGTCGTGGTGAAGAAGGTCGACCGACAGACCGGCAAAATCGGCCTCTCGGCACGCGACCTCGTGGAGAGCCCCTGGAAGCGGGCGGCTGAGAAATATCACGTCGGCGCCACCGTCCGCGGCACGGTGAGCCGGATCGCGCAGTTTGGCGCCTTCGTGAGACTGGAGCCCGGCATCGAGGGGCTCGTGCACGTGTCCGAGGTGGCGACCCGGCGCATCCGGAGCGTGGCCGACGTCCTCAAGGAAGGGGAGCCGGTGGACTGCCGCGTGCTCTCGATCGACCCGGAGGGACAGAAACTCGCGCTCTCGATCAAGGCCTTAGCGCCCCCGCCGGCGGCAGGCTGGGCGGGCGGCGAGGCGACCGGCGCTAAGACTCGGAACGACGCCGACGCCGAGGTTGCAAGCGACGCCGAGCAGCCGGCATCTCGCAAGCCGCGGAAGACGCCACTCAAGGGCGGCCTGAGCAGCTCGTCCGACGGAGCGCGATTCGGCCTCACGTGGTGAGCCCGCTGGCGGCGACGCGGCAGGCGCCCCTGCTCGACCGGCACGGGTCGCGCAGGGCCTTCCTATACTCGACCAGATGCCCGTCCCTGCGATCATGCCCGTCCAACCCCCCGAACTGCTCGCCCCCGCCGGCGATCACGACTGCCTGAGGGCGGCGATCGAGAACGGCGCCGACGCCGTCTACTTCGGACTCGACGCGGGCTTCAACGCCCGTGCCCGGGCGGCCAACTTTCCTCTGGCCGAACTGCCGGCGGTGATGAACCTGCTGCACCGCCACGGCCTCAGGGGCTACGCCACGCTCAACACGCTTGTCTTCGAGGAGGAGCTGCCGGCCTTCACCGAGACGGTGCGCCGGGTGGCCGGCTCGGGGGTGGACGCCGTGCTCGTGCAGGACGTCGGCGGCGCGCTCATCGTTCGCGACGTGGCCCCGCGGCTGGCCATCCACGGCTCGACCCAGATGACGCTCACGAGCGCCGAGACGATCCGACTAGCGGAGGCGCTCAGTCTCGAACGGGTCGTCGTGGCCAGGGAACTCTCGATCGAGGAGATCCGGGCGATCCGCCACGAGACGACCATGCCGCTCGAGGTGTTCGTGCACGGCGCGCTCTGCGTCGCCTACTCCGGCCAGTGCCTGACGAGTGAGTCGCTCGGCGGACGCAGCGCCAATCGTGGTCAGTGCGCCCAGGCGTGCCGGCTGCCCTATGAGCTGGTCTGCGACGGCCTTGATGTCGACCTCGGTGACCGTCGCTACCTGCTGTCGCCTCGGGACCTCGCCGCCTACGCCCTGACTCCGGATCTGATCGCCGTCGGCGTGGCAGCCCTCAAGATCGAGGGCCGGCTGAAGACGGCCGAATACGTGGCCAACATCACGCGTCACTACCGCCACGCGATCGACGCCGCGGTGGCCGGCGAGGCCGCCGGCTTCACGCCCCGTGACGTCGAGGAGATGGAGCTCTCCTTCTCGCGGGGCTTCTCGCCGGGCTGGCTCCGCGGCTGCGACCACAAGCAGCTCGTGCCGGCGACGTCGAGCGCGAAGCGGGGAGTCCGTCTCGGCACGGTCGTGGAGATCCACCGCGGCCGGATCCTGGTGCGGTTGGCGGACGGCCTTGCCGGCGGCGTGAAGCGGGGCGACGGGGTGGCCTTCGACTGTGGCGCGACGGCGGACGACGCGGTGGGCGGCCGCGTCTACGAGGTCATCGTGGCGGGCTCGTCGCGAACCGACGCCGTCTGCGCCGGCGTGGTGGAACTCGGCTTCGCCCACGACTCGTTCGATCCCGCGCGGGTGCGTCCCGGCCAAGCGGTCTGGAAGACCGACGACCCGGAACTGACCGCACGGCTGCGCAGGTCGTTCGCCGGCGGCCCTCCGCGGCGGCGGCAGCCGATCGACCTGCACGTCGTCGCGGTGGTCGGAGCACCAGTCCGCGTCACGGCCACGCTCGCGTCGGGGGCCCGGACGGAGGTGGCCTCGGTCGAGCCGGCCCGTGCGGCGACGAAGCATCCGCTGGACGAGGCCGTGCTTCGCGACCAACTCGGTCGGCTGGGCGGCACGCCCTTCGCCGTGCGCGGGCTGACCACGAATCTCGCCGGCCAGTCGATGCTGCCCCTCAGCCTGCTCGGCCGGTTGCGCCGCGACCTGGTCGCGGCGCTCGAGGGTCTGCTCAAACGGCCACCCGAGTGGCCGCCGGCCGTGGTGACGACGGCGGTGCCGCGACCGGCGGCGGCCGCCGCCGAGCCGGCCGCCGCGCCGACGCTCCACGTGCTCGTCCGGTCGCTCGACCAGCTGACCGCCGCCCTGGAGCTCGGGGAACGGTCCCTGGTGGCCGAGTTTGCGGACATCCGGCTCTTCCGCGAGGCCGTCGTGGCCTGCCGGTCCGCCGGCGCGACGATCCAACTCGCCACGCCCCGTATCCAGAAGCCGGGGGAACTCGGCGTCTTCGCCGCGCTCGAGAAACACCGGCCCGACGGCGTGCTCGCCCGAAACTGGGCCGCGATCACCTTCTTCCGCGAGCGGGGCGTGCCCGTGGTGGCAGACTTCTCGCTCAATGTCGCCAACCGCCTGACGGCCGACTTCTTCCTGGCCGCTGGCTGCCGCCGGGTAACGGCCTCCTACGATCTCAATCGCGACCAGCTCGGGCCGCTGGTGGCAGCCGTGCCCGTCGGACGACTCGAGCTGGTGGTGCATCAGCACATGCCGATGTTCCACATGGAGCACTGCGTCTTCTGTGCGGTGCTTTCGCCGGGCACCGACAAGACCAACTGCGGCCGCCCCTGCGACGACCACGTCGTCACCCTGCGCGACCGGATCGGCATCGAGCATCCCCTGACGGCCGACGTCGGATGCCGCAACACCCTCTGGAGCGCCGTGCCGCAGAGCGCGGCCGAGGCCCTGCCGGTCCTGCGGGCCGCGGGCGGATGCCACTTCCGCATCGAGTTCCTCGCCGAGACGGCCGCCGAGATCGGCCGCGTCGTGCGGGCCTACCGTGACCTACTCGCGGGCCGGACGACCGGCCGCGATGTCTGGCGGACGCTCAAGGCGGTCAACCGCGTGGGCGTGACACGGGGCACGCTGGAGCCCCGCCGCGATCCCCTGGCCATCCTATAGCGGGTGACGCTGGCAGGCCGTCGCGGCCGCCCGGAGTCGTGCCGCCACCCCGTTCCCAGGCTCCGGGCGGCACCCGTCTCGCCCCTGCTTCAACTCGGCGGCCGAATCTGCCGATAATGCCGATTGTGCCAGGGTTGCACCGCGGGTGACGCGGGAGTGACGCCACGGGAGGACGGGAACAGGAGGCGACCATGATCGCGACGAAACTGCCGGCCGGCATCCGCAACGACATCACGCAGTGCATCGGTCGCACGCCGCTGGTCCGGCTTCGGCGGGTCACCGAGGGCTGCCTGGCCACCGTGGCGGGCAAGATCGAGAACATGAACCCGCTCTGGAGCGTCAAGGATCGGATCGCCTGTGCGATGATCGACGCCGCCGAGCGGGACGGACACCTCGGGCCCGACACGATCGTGATCGAGCCGACCAGTGGCAACACCGGCATCGGGCTGGCCTATGTCTGCGCGGCCCGCGGCTACCGGCTGCGTGTCACCATGCCCGAGAGCATGAGCCTGGAGCGGCGGCGCATGCTCAAGGCGCTCGGCGCCGAACTCGTGCTCACGCCGGCCGCCGAAGGGATGCCAGGTGCCGTGCGGCACGCCGAGGAGATCTCCGGATCCGGCAGTCAGTTCTTCATGCCGCAACAGTTCAAGAACCCAGCCAATCCCGAGGTGCACCGCCGCACCACCGCGGAGGAGATCTGGCAGGACACCGAGGGGCAGGTCGACGTCGTCGTCTGCGGCGTGGGCACCGGCGGGACGATCACCGGCGTGGGCGAGGTGCTCAAGGGCCGCAAGCCGGCGGTCAAGGTCGTGGCGGTCGAGCCTGCCAACAGTCCGGTGATCTCCCAGAAGCTGGCCGGGGAACCGATCAAGCCGGGACGTCACACGATCCAGGGAATCGGCGCCGGCTTCATCCCCGACATCCTCAACCTCGACGTGATCGACGAGGTGGTGAAGGTGGACGACGAAGACGCCATGGAGACCGCCCGGCAGATGGCCAAGCGGGAGGGCCTGATGTGCGGCATCAGCTGCGGGGCCGCCGCCTGGGCCGCCCTGCAGGTGGCCCGCCGCCCGGCACATGCCGGACAGCTCGTCGTCGTGGTGCTGCCAGACCTGGGCGAACGCTACCTCTCGACGCGGCTGTTTCCCGAGTAGCCGCAATCAGGGGCGATCGCCGAGCTCAAGGCGGATGCGTCGCGGCATGGCCAGCCGCGCCAACATGCCGAGCGCGTTCTTCGGCAGGCCGAGGAACTCCAGCCGCTCGAACCAGCCCGGGATCTCGGCGGCGATTTTTCCCACCCGTGTGCCCCGCAGGTCGAGGTGCCTCAGGTGGGCGAGGCCCTTGAGTTGGTGCAGGCCCTCGTCGGTGAGCGTACCGCCTGCCAGGTCGAGCGTAGCGAGATCCTTGAGCGAGTCGGTACGAAACCCCAGCAGGATGCAGAACACGTCGTCGGCCCGCTCGTTGGCGAGCCGCACGGTGACCAACTTGTCGGCCACGTGGCCGAAGTCGTCGCCGAACGACTTTCGCAACCAGTCGGTCTCCTCCATCTCCGCGCTGCCGCCGCGTTCGATCGTCTCGGTGACGACTTCCTGCTGCTGGGCATAGGCGTCGATCTTAGACGCCAGCCACTCGAGCTTGCTGGCCTTGAACTTCACGAAGTCGCTGGCGTCCTCGAAGGCCTGCTGGAGTCGCACGAACGCCTCCTGGCTGCCACCCCGGTCGGGGTGGGCCTCGCGGGCCCGCACGAGGTAGGCCTGTTTGACGTCATCGAGCGTGACCGGAGGTATGAGGCCGAGCACCACGAGACATTCGGGCCGTTGGCCGGCGGGCTGGGCGGACGGGGCAGGCTGGGACATGTGGCTGGAGCCTCGACAACGACCTGACGAAGGGACGCGAATCCTAGCAGACCGTGGAACGGGTCTGCTGGCGCAGAATGCGGCGTCCCGACGTCGCGCTGCCCTTGCCCCACAGCTCCGGATTCCCTATTCCCCGGCTCCAGGAGGGCCACCATGACCAACCGCAGCGGTATCGGCAGGAGATATGTCCGGGAGATGGTCGCCGCGGCGATCATCATCGCCTTCGCGGCTGTCTGGCGGTCCTGGACCGGGGGGCCGGCCGCCGATGCCAGGCCACCGGCCCCCGACGCCACACCCCCCGGCAGACGCCCCGTGGCCTTGGTCAACGGCGCCGAGATCACGGCCGACCAACTGGCCGCCGAATGCCTGGCCCGGCACGGCGAGTCCGTCCTCGAGACCCTCGTCAATCGTGCCATCATCGAGCAGGCGTGCCGGCGGGCCGGCATCACGGTCACCCCGGCCGACGTGTCGGCCGAAATCGAGTCGATGGCAAAACGCTTCAACGTGCCTCACGACAAGTGGCTCACCCTGATCGAACAGGAACGTGGCATTTCGCCCGATCGTTACGCCGACGACATCGTCTGGCCGATGCTGGCACTCCGTGGCCTGGCCCGCGACTCCGGCGAACCGACCGAGGACGAGATCTGCCGGGCCTACGAGAACCGGTTCGGTCCGGCCGTGAAGGCCAGGATCATCGCCGCCCGCAGCCGGCCCGAGGCAGAGTCGTTGCGGACCAAGGCGGTCGCGGCGCCCGCCGACTTCGGCGGCCTAGCCCGCCAGTACTCGGTCGATGTCGGCAGCGCCAGCGCTAATGGCTGGGTTCAGCCGATCCGCCTGCACTCGGGCGACCCCGCCTTCGACGCCGCCGCCTTCAGACTGGAGCCGGGTGAAATCTCCCCGGTCGTGCAGGTTGCCGACCAGTTCATCGTGATCAAGTGTGAGGGCCGTCTGCCGGCCGCCGACGTGCCGCTGGAGAAGGCCCGGCCGCAGCTCGCCGCCGAGTTGCGGGAGGGCAAGAGCCGGCAGGCCGCGACCGACGTCTTCCGTCGCCTCCAGGAGGCGAGCCGGATCGAGAACGTCCTCAACGACCGCACCCGCGTCATGCCCGACGTGGCGGCGCTGGTCAACGGCGAGCCGATCAGCCTCGCGAAGGTCCGCGACACCGTGGTCACCCGCCACGGCCGCGAGGTGATCGAGATCCTCATCACCCGCACGCTCATCGGGCAGGCCCTGGCCCGGCAGCAGCAGGCGATCGTGCAGGCGGATCTCGACGCCGAGGTGGCCCGCGCCGCCCTCGCGATGGGCTTCAAGCGCGGTGACGGTACACCGGACGTCGAAGCCTGGCTCGCCCGGGTGGGTCACGAGGAGCGGATTCCCCTCCGCCACTACATGGAGGACGTAGTCTGGCCGAGCGTCGCCCTCAAGAAGCTCGTCGGCGGACAAGGCCTTCGCCGCCACGTTCGGCCCCCGTGCCAAGTGCCGGATCATCGTGCTCGACAACCAGCGGCGGGCCCAGGAGGTCTGGCAGCTGGCCCGCACCAACCCGACCGCCGAGGCGATCGGCGCCCTCGCCGAAACCTACTCCGTCGATCCGACCTCGCGGGCCCTGCGCGGGGAAGTGCCGCCCATCCAGCGGTTCGGCGGCCAGCCGACCCTGGAGCGCGAGGTGTTCGCGCTCTCGCCGGGCGAACTGTCGGGCGTCGTGCAGATCGCCGACCGCTTCATGGTGATTTTCTGCGAGGGCTTCACGGAGCCGACCAACGTCTCCTTCGATGAGGTCCGGGACGAACTCTACGACGACATCTTCGAGAAGAAGCAGCGGGTGGAACTGGCTCGCCACTTCTCCCACCTCCGGGAGTCGGCGGCCATCGACAACTTCGTCACTGGCACGGGCCAGGCGCCGAACGCCCGCGGTCTGGCCGGCGGGAAGGCGGCCGCGAGCACCACGCTCTCCAAGGCGAGTCACGAGGGCCAGGATGCGCAGCCCCGGGCCGGCAGCCGGCGGACGACGGGCGTGATTCCGGCCACCCACACGGCCCCCGCTCCCGCATCCCGCTGACCGGGCGGGATCACCCACAGGGCCGACCCGCCGCTGCGGTCAGGGCGCCGGCATCTCCCAGGCCGACTCCAGGACCAGGCCATCGTCGGTCATCCGCACCACGGTTCCGCCGACGCCGAACATGCCCTGCATCTCCTCGGCGGTCGGCAGCAGCTGTTGTCCGGCCGCCAGCAGGTCGCGTGATTCGGCGGGAACGTCCTCGGGCTGGAGGGCGGCGAGGAACTCCCGCAGCGCTCCCAGGCCACCGCCCGTTCCCGAGGCGTCGCTGACGCCGAACATCCTCGCCGGCGGCATCTCCACCAGGGTCCACACCCGCCGCAGGGCGTCACTCTCCCGCCACGACAGGTCACCGCCCGGCGGATTGCGGATCGCGGCGAGCACCTTGTCGAGCGTGCCCTCGCCCACGGCCAGGACGAGGTGGCCACGGCCGACGTAGGCCGCGGCGCCGCCGGGCAGTCGCAGACCGCGGAAGCCCTGCTCCTCCCGTAACTGGCCGCCAGCGACGGGCGCGAGCCTCCCGAGCAGTTTCAGGATCGGCGCCTCGTCGGCCACCTGCCAGACCAGCGCCAGATTGTCGGTCCCGGGCAGATTGACCCGCGGCTGCCCCGCGGCCACGGCCTCACGGGCGTCCGCCACCGCCTGCCCGATCCGCGGCGGAAAGGAGATGAACCAGTGGCGGCTGCCCAGGCCCGAGAGCACCGTCGCGACGTCAACGCCCAGCCAAGTGGTGCTCTGCACGTCGGCCACGGCGAACATGTTGGTCAGCTGGTCTGATTCCCCACCGGCCGACAGCACCTCCCGGATCCCGGCGAATGCCTTGCCGAGGTCGAGTGAGACCTGCGCGAAATCGACCGCCTCACGGGTCACGAAGACGGGCACCTCGCAGTCATCGCACCGCTGGTCGAGCATCGCGAGCAGGCCGTGCCGGGGAGCAGGGAGGGTGGCGGCGATCGTGGACCGCCAGCGTCCCTCGTCGAGGGTCTGTCGCCACGCCACGCCGCCGATGTCGTCGAGCCCGAATTTCGACAGGTGCTTCCCGGCCTCGGCCTCGGTGGCCCCGACGGCCGCCAGCACGGTGCGCGGCACCACGACCGCCTCCACCAGTGGCAGGCCCACCGGCAGCGCGGAGGCCAGCGCCGGCTCGCGCAGCACTCGCCCGAGCCACGACTCACCCTCGTCGCCATGGGCGGCCAGGAACGAGGCGAAGATCTCGCGGGCTTCCTCCCCTCCGGCGACGGCTTCGAGATCACCGGCACCGACGCCGCCGCGGGCGACCGCGGGCAGCGTCGTCCCATAGAGGAACCGTCCCCCGAGCACGGCGTGAAAGACATGCGTCAGCCCAGTCTGCACGGGGCGGGCCGCGCGGAGGCGTTCGCGAATCGCTTCCAGCCGTGCCGGTCCGGGGGGGCCCTCGGCACCGGCCGCATCCTCCGCCGGAAGCCCTGCTAGGTCGACCTGGCTCATGTCGATGTCCATCACGGGCACGACGGCCGAGATCACCTCGTGGCCTGCCAACTCGAGATCGATTCGCTTGGCGGCAGGCTGGTCGGCGACATCGGCCAGTTCTTCGAGCCTCTGTTTCGCGGCCGCCAGCATTTTCTGGGCGACGGCCTCGCCGGGCTCGGCCCAGGCCAGCAGCATGGCCAGTGGCGGCAGGCCTTCCCGGCGGCTGACGACGAGGCCGGCGCCCAGGTCGGCCCGAAGAGCCGCCACGAAATCCGCAGGCGTCAGGCCATACTTGGCGAGCGACTTCCGCCAGCCGGCCAGGGATTCGGCCTGGTCGTCGCCGGCAGTGCCGCGTTCCGACAGCTCGATCAGCAGCGGCCACAACCGTTCGAGGCGATCGGGGGCCAGGGCCACCGCCCCGAATCTCGTCGACCCACGCACCGCGGCGGCGAAGGCGTCGCCATGGGGCACCCTGACCATCGCGGCCGTGTCAGCGGGCAGGCATTCCCAGGAAGGCCGCGGGACATCGGCCGCCGCGGCGAGCGTGACGGCTGCCGCGAGCGGCAGCACCGATGTGATCCTCACCCAACCCCTTGCGTTGTCGGGCATCCTGCCTCCTGCGATTCGCGTCTCGTGGTGCCTGCGTCCACCCTACTTCGGCGTCGCCGGTCCGCCGGCCCCGGCTGGTTGCCAGGGGGGCGGCAGATAGGTGACGCCGTTTTGGGGCTGAGATTCGTCAAACAAATACGTGTCCCGGTGGATGAGGAAGTCGATCAGGTCCGAGGCCGGAATCCCGAAGGCCAGGCCGTCGAACACGGCGGCACCGGCGCAAGCGACCGCCACCACCTCGCCGCGCGCGTTGAAGATCGGTCCGCCGCTGTTGCCGGGGTTGATCGCGGCGTCGGTCTGGATGAGCCTTAACTGGTCGATCATACGCGTGGTGCTGCTGACGATGCCCTGGGTCACGCTCCGCTCCATGCCCAGCGGATTGCCGATCGCGAACACCATGTCGCCCACGCGCAGGTCGTCCCGGTCGTTGATCACCACCGGCTCGGGAAGGCGGCTGTCGGCCTCGGCGGGATCAAGCTTGAGGATCGCCAGATCGCGAAGCGGCTGCAGGGCGATGATCTTCACGCGACGGAACTCGACCTTTTCGAATCCGGCCCCTGCCTTCGGCTCCCCAGCCACGCGTCGAAACAGCGTCACCTGCAGCCGGGTGTGTTTCTCGACCACGTGGTAGTTGGTGACGAGATGGCCCTCGCGGCTGATCAGGAAGCCGGTGCCGAGCCCCCCGGGGTTGCGGACCAGCACCACGGCCTCGCCGAACCGCCTCACGAGTTCCGGCACGTCGCGGGCCTCGAGGCGGCCGCTCTGGAAGATGCCGCGGTCGGTGCTGCGGGCCGGGTCGGCGGCCTGATCCTCGCGGCGCACGTCGAGGACCCGCTTGGCGGGGATCTGCAGGACCTCGTAGCCAAGGTCGAGCACCACGCCCTCGTCGGACTGCCGGAGCAGCGGTGCCGTCACCCGGCCGCCCCCGACGAGCGTCACGGTGACGAGATCCGCCGACTCCCCGGCCACACCACCGAACAGGCACGCCACGGCGGCGAGACCGGCCCGAATCGCGGCGGAGATCCCGCGTACGGTGATCATGGCCGCTTCTCCTCGGGATCCCGGCCCAGGTAGATCACCAGCCGGTCCTGGCTGACGAGCGCCAGGTCGCGATGGCCGTCGGCGTCGGCGTCGAGCGCGGCGACGGTCGACGGCTCGGCGACCAGCTCCTGCGAGTCACCGCCGTCGTAGGGGTACTTCCGGTCCTCGAACACCTGCCACATGACCGACCGCTCAAGCTTAGCGGGCCCGCCGGTGGCGGCGGGACGCCGGAGCACGGCGGAGAGTTGGTGACGTCGGTCGTCGCAGAGCAGCACGTCCTGCTGACCGTCGCCGTCGACGTCGGTGACGAGAATCCGATGGATCGTCGACTCGCTGACCCCGCTGCGACGGCCGATCCGGCCGTCGATGCTCTCGATCAGTTCCAGCTCCCAAGGCTCGCCACGAGAGAGCCGCACGATCCGCTCCTTGTCGACGAGCACGACGCCGAGCACGGGGTCGGATTCCAGGCTCGAGCCCACCGGCGGCTTGACCGTCTCGACCGGCCGCATCACGCCCGACTCGTCGGCATCGAGCCTGTGCAGGAACGCCCCTCCCCGCTCCAGGGCCCAGGCCTGACCGCCGGCCTCGGGCGACGGCAGGTACGAGGCGATGCGTTGGCCGTCACCGAGCATCACCTGGTCGACCGGATGCAGGTCGTCACCGAGCCATTGCAGGACGCCGTCGGTGATCCGCGCCCGGCGCCGCGTGCCGGCGACGTCGAGGAGTCGATACTCGTCGAGCTCGACCTTCGCCAAGAGGGGCGGGCTGGAGACGACGGTCTTGCCGTCGACGAGCCGGACGAGCTTCGCGCCGCTGGCGTAGGCATCCTTGACGAGCAGCGTGTCGTCACCCAGCCAGACCACGCTCTCGACCTTGGGTCCGAGGCCCACGAACCGCGTTTGCGTCGGCTCGGCGGCGTCGGGGGGCCACACGAACAGATTCACGTCTTCCCCCACCCGCTGGGCCCACCAGACGGTCGCGCCAACCGATTCGAGGGCCAGGATCCGCCGATCCTTGTCCTCCTGGGACCAGGGCTGCGGATAGCCGAGGCGGCCGTTCTCCCAGCGACAGCGGTGGAGGTCAGCGGCATCCTTGGTCCAGACGAGCAGCAGACCTTCGCGGGCCGCGGCCGGCGGCGCGGCCACGCCACGGATGCCTCCCACGGCCGGAAACGTCTCCTCCACCGACCAGCCGGTCGGCGCTAGGCGGTGCACCCGCAGCCGCGCTTGATCGCCGTCGGCAGCCACGATCGCCGGCTGATCACCGAGCATGATGCCCGACCAGGTCCGGCTCCCCGAGGCGGCCATCGGCAGTGCCTCCTGCCGGCCGACGTCGGTCGCATCACCCCGATCGAGCCGATACTGCCGCAGCGCGCCCTTGTCACTGCCCCCGAGGAGCAGCACGTCGGCGGGCCCCTTCGGCCCCGACGCCGTGTCGAAGCCCTCGATCGGGCGATCGTGCAGCGTCTGGGCCGGCAGCAGGCGGCCGTCGGCATCGCATGCATGCCAGCGAATCACCTGACGGGCGACATTCGTCCATTCGACGAGATCCTGGTCCCCGTCACCGTCGAGATCGGCGAGCCGCCAATCGAGACGTCCACGGGCTTCGCGGGGGGCGAGCCACTCCGCGCGGCCGCCTGCCGCGAGCGGCAGCCGCTGAATGCCCTCCTCGCAGCTGACGAGCAGTTCATGACGCCCGCCGGGAAGATCTCGGACGAGCAGGCTGCCGCGGCGGCCCGTCGGCTTCCCGGCGAGCAGGTTCCAGCCGCCGGTCTTCTGCCAGGCACCGCGGGCGTCGACGGCCGTGTTCGCCGCCTGACGATAGACCGAGACACGGTTGGACGGGTTGGTGAGCACGAGCAACTCCGGCCGGCCGTCGTCCTCCACGTCGTGTGCCACCGCGTCGATCGGTAACTCGTCGATCGCCACCTCGCCCCGCGCCCAGTCGGCGGCCAGCGGGAGCTCGTTGGGCCGCTCGGGGTCTCCGGCGTCGGCCCGGGTCCGCTCCTCACGCGACAGCCAGCGGTAGAGGTCGAGCCGGGCCTGGCGGGGGTTCACGACGACGACGTCGTCGCGGCCGTCACCGCCGAGGTCGGCCACGAGCAGCCGCTCGGCCCGGCCGTCGAGCTGGATCACCCGCATCCCCTGCCAGCCCTCGAATCCGAAGGCGGCCGACGTCCCCGCAGCCACGAGCATCACGACCTTGACCGCCGACCACGGGCCGAGACGGGCGAACGAGGCGGGCTTGACTAGGCACATGGCGACGAGGATACCCGCGTTGCACCGGCGCCGCCACGACCGTCCCACGCCGTCACCCGGCCTCACTCGAGTTCCGGCTGTAGTGACTCGGCGGCCGCGGCCTCCCGCAGCTTCTCGAGCGCCTTGGCCTCGATCTGCCGGACCCGCTCCTTCGTCACACCCAGTGCCGAGCCGACCTCCTTGAGCGTCTGTGGCTCGTGCTCGTGATCGAGACCGTACCGGCGGATGATGATCGTCTGTTCGCGGGAGTCGAGCCGGTCGAGGAATCGCTCCACCTGCTGGAGCCGGTCATTGGCGGCCAGCCGCACCTGGTACTCGTCTTCGCGCCGGTCGGCCGCCGACTGGAGGAACTCCGTGTCGGTCGCCCGGAAACGGTCACGGCGACGATGCTCGTCGGGAATCGTGCGGGCGAAGTTCTTCATGATCGCCCAGGACGCGTAGGTGCTGAACTTGTTGCCCCGGGCGTAGTCGAACTTCTCGACGGCGCGGATCAGCGACATGTTGCCGTCGCTGACGAGGTCGAAGAAGCTGTCGCCCGCGGACACCCGCCGCTTGGCGATCGATACGACCAGCCGGAGGTTGGCCCTGACGATCCGGTTCTTCAGCTCGACGATCTCCTCGTAGAGCTTCTCGATCTGATCCATCAGCCGCGTGCTCGGCTTCTCCGGATCGAGCTGGTCGCGGAGCTTCTCGGCCCTGAACTTCAGGTAGTTGAACTTCCTGAACAGCCACACTTCCTGCTCCCGCGTGAGCAGCGGCACCTCGTAGAGGCTGGCCAGGTAAGCCGGCAGCCCGGCCGGACGCCGCACCCGCTTGGCCGGCTCGTGCTCGCCGGGAAAGGGTTGGTTGACCACCTTTTCCGCGCTGGCTCGTGCGAACAGGGCGTTCGGGATAAGGTCCAGTGGCAGCTCCTTCACACGCTCCGCCCGTTGCGAGAGGATCACACGGTAGATGCTGGCCTTGGAGCGGTGATAGCGGTGGGCGATCGAGTCGACCGACTCGCCCCGCAGATACTGCTGGTAGATGCGACCGCAGGCCTCCGGACGCAGCCGCCCGTCCGAGGCTGAAAAGACGGCGGTGTCGGGGTGCTCCTGGTCGTGCCGCTTGATGGTGTAGCGGATCGTCTCGACGCTCCGATCGAGCCGGGCGGCAATCCTTCGGTGCACGTCGGCCGGGCAGGCGCCCGCCGTGGCCAGCCGCCTGGCCCAGAGGATGATCTTGTCGTGCTCGTCGTTGGAGAGCTGACTGAAGCGGCTACCCCGCTCGATCCGCAAGGGGTTGTCGTGGATGAACCGCTCCACCGTGCTGGACAGGAAACCGACCCGGCGGCGGCCATCGACGAGATGCCGCTGGGCGACGAGCCCATGATCCCGCCACCGCGAGATCGTCTTGGTGGAGACGTTGAATCGGCGGGCCAAATCCTCGATCGACAGAACCTGTTCTCCCGCCGGCGGAGGGCCCGCCATGATCACGTCACCGCCCAGGGGCAGAGCCTGCTCACCGGGGAGCGTGCTGGCCGGGTCTCCGGCACCGACGTAAAGGCGCACAAACTCACTGGGATGGGAACGCATGGTGATCCTCCGTAGCCGGCGCATCCGTGCCGGCAGTTGTCGAGGGCCGAAGCGACAAAACGCCCTGACGCGTCCCGCCGATCGGTTTCCTCGGAGCCGAATCGCAATCAACCAGCTCACGCGTCCGGGGCCATCCTGACCCCGTCGTTCCGGTGTCGAGAGCGTTCTAGTTATACGTCGCTGGCCAGGAAAAGGTTCTTCGGCCGGGTGACATTTCTGGACAAAATGTCCGGCACACCCCACCACCCGCACCGCACACCACCTGAAAAACCGGGCTAAACCGCCAGAAACCGCCCAAGAAAGCAGTTCTTTCCATGCCTTTCAGCCCCGCCTTGCCGTGTCTCATTTTTTTGCACCGCAACCAGAAAAAACCATGAAAAAGACATCTTCTGATAATGGACACTTGGTACATAAGCCTTTCTTTTGGCTTTTCTTTTCGTGCTGGGCGGGAAAACCGGACCGCCGGCTGCTTGCAGGCCGACATCCATATCTCGGAACAACTCGTGAGACCTGCCGGGCCGAGCCGGGGCCCGTGGCCACCGAAAAAAGGGGGACGGGCATGGCTGGGCAACTCGAGTCCACCCGAGAGAGCCCCGGGATCCACGAGGACACCACCCCTTGGCCTCGGCTTGTGCGGTCGTCCCTCCACGCCACCGCGCTTTTGGCGAGTGGTTTCTTGGCCGGCTCCGGAGGCCGTACGCAGGCCGCGACGATCACGCCCGACGCCGCGACGAGCCAGGTGCAGTTCGACGTCGCTGCCAGCGGACGGCTGTTCGCCGCGGGGCCGGGGGGGGCCGAGCATCCTATCGAGGTCACGGCCCGGTTCGTCTTCCGGGAGACGCCCATGACCGGGGGCGTGCGGCGGGAATACGAACAGGCATCGGCGCTGATCTCGCGGGGCGAGACGGCAGTCCGAAAAACCCTCGCCGATGATGCGGGCGAGGTGCTCGTCACCCTCGCCGGTGCCTCTCCCCGGGCCTGGCTGGCAGACGGTTTTCTGTCCCACGAGGAAGCTGAACTTCTCGACACGCCGTTCGACCCGCTGCTCGCTGAGCGGCTTCGCCCCGACGCCGCGGTTGGCATGGCGGAATCCTGGGAACTCCCTGACGACGTCGTGGCCGGGCTTGCCGGCCTCGACGCCGTCGACTCGGGCGGCCTGGAGGCGAAGCTTGAGTCCGTGGAGGATGGCCGCGCCCGACTACGATTCTCCGGAACCGTCGTCGGCCGGGTCGACAGCACGACGTCACGACTGACGGTCGAGGGCACCGCCACCGCAGCCGCCACGCCCGGCCAGGAGGAGGGCGACTGGCTGATCGCCGGTCCTCTCTCGCGGCTCGAGGCCTCGATCGAGGAACGACGCGAGCCCGGCTGGGTGTCACCCGGGATCGACGTCCGTGCCACCGTGACGATGCACCGCACCACGCGCGATGCGATGTCGTCCGCCGTCGCGGCCACCGGCCGCCTCGCGGCGGCCGCCGTCGACCGTCCGCGCGGGACGGGCTCGGCCGCACGACTCTGGCACCGCCACACGCGCGGTCGCTACACGATGGTCGTCGACGCTCGCTGGCGCATGATCGAAGACGGGCCTGAGGGCCTCGTCATGCGACTGATCGACCCGGACGGCATGGTCGCGCAGTGCTCGCTCGTGCCGCTGCCGCGGGCGGCGGCGGAGACACCGCCCGTCGAGGGGACCGTGCAAGCCGACGTCCGCCGTTCCCTCGGCGATCAGTTCGGGCACTTCACCGAATCGGAAGCGGTCACCAGGGACGACGGCACCCGTATCGTCCGGGTCGTGGCCGAGGGGGCGGCGGCGGACCGGCCGTTCCGCTGGGTCCACCATGTGCTCACGGGACCGGGCGGTCACCAGATCGCGGTCACCTGCATGCTGGAACCGGCCCTGGCCGAGCGGTTCGCCGCCGCCGACCGGGAACTGGTGGCGGGTCTGATCGTGCTGCCAGATCCCCCCGCCCGGACGGCAGGGGACCCCGGGAGCCAGGATCGCCGCTGAAAACCAGGGTCACCCGCCTTGGCATGCTTGACGCTCGCCCCCGCCGCGACGACACTCTTGCCTCCCGCGCTCTGGGGTCGTCGCGCACGTCCCTTCGGCCTAGCCGGGGTGAGCTTTCCCGAGCGCCACCCGAACCAGAACGCGGAGAACCGCCGAGTCGAGGTGCGAAGATCAGACCTTCCTCCCGGCCGGCGGAACGAGGTCCGCGGCCGGAGGCGTAAGCCATCGAGAAGCAGCATCGCATCAATGAGCAGATCCGGATCAGTCCGATCCGGGTGATCGGCGCGGACGGCAGCCAGCTGGGCATCATCACCACCGACGAGGCACTTGGCATCGCCCGTGAGGCAGGCCTGGACCTGGTGGAAGTGGCCCCCAACGAGAGGCCGCCGGTCTGCCGAGTTATGGACTTCGGGAAATTCAAGTACCAGCAAAAAAAGAAACATCACAAGACCCACGTCCACCACACGAAGATCAAGGAGGTTCGGCTGCGGCCCAAGACCGGCGAGCACGACATCGAGTTCAAGGTCGCCCAGGCCCGTGGTTTTCTCGGCCACAAGGACAAGGTGATCATCTCGGTAGTCTTCCGCGGCCGCGAAATGGCGCACATCGAGGAAGGCCAGCGCGTGATGCAGGCCGTCGTGGCCCAACTCGCGGACGTTGGCAAGTTGGAGGCCGCTCCGCAGCAGATGGGCCGCCGACTGTCCTGCACCCTGGCCCCCAAATAGCCGCCTCCACCGCACCCGACTGTCCGACCCCGACCCCGCTGATCGTCCAGGAGCATCACATGCCAAAACAGAAGACCCACAAGGGCGTCAAGAAGCGTTTTCGTCTCACCGGCACCGGGAAGGTCAAGCACCGCCGAGCCGGCACGAGCCATCTCCAGGTCCGCCTCACGAGCAAGCGGAAGCGGGACCTGCGGGGCACGGGCGTGCTCGCCAAGGCCGACACGGCACGCATCGCCGCCGCCCTGGGCAAGTACAGTTACTAGAGCGCATCCGGGGGCCTGGAGCGACGCTCTAGCCACCCAGACGGGATAGGGGACGGGGGTCGCGAACGCTCGAGGAGCCGATGGCCGCTTCGGCCATCGGCGAGAATCCGAAGGTCCGCGGCGCGGCGACTTTTTCGCCCCCGAGCCGGCGACACACGGAGGCAGGACGTGCCCGCGTCGCTTCAGCGCCCGGTGGCCGGAGCGTCCCAGGCCGAGCCGCGTCACAAGGTCACCCGAGGTCACACGAGGGTCGTGGTGACCCGGACGAACCTCCCGGGCCGGCCGGTCCGTCGGCGCGAGGCCGGGCCCTCGCCCCTGAAAACGAGGCGGGCTTGCATTCGGCGTGATATCGGGCACATTTGGAGGTTTTCGCGGGTCCGCCCCGGGTCCGCACCGTCGTTTCCAGTGAGTGGGCTTTCGCCATGCGTACGAAGAGTGTCGTCCCCCGGCTGCGGGCCAAGAAGCGGCTCTTCAAGCGGGTCAAAGGATCGGTCGGCGGCCGTCGTCGCCTGCTCCGCACCGCCAAGGAGGCGATCATCCGGGCGGGCGTCTATGCCCACCGTGACCGGCGCCGCAAGAAGCGGGACTTCCGGCGGCTCTGGATCGTGCGCATCAACGCGGCCTGCCGCGAGCGTGGGCTCCGCTACAGCCAACTGATCGCCGGGCTCTCCAAGATCGCCTGTGAGCTCGATCGCCGCACGCTGGCCGAGATGGCCGTGGTTGATCCCAGCGGGTTCGACGCCGTCGTCGCCACCGTCCGCGAGGCCCTCGGCCTGCCGGAGCCGGCCGCGGTCGCGTGACGCCCGTGGCTGGCACCCCGCTCGACACGTTCCGGGCCGAACTCGAACGCCTGCGACACGACGCGGCGGAGGCCCTGGCGGCCGCGACCAATGCTGCCGCCGTCGAGGCGGCCCGCGTTGAGTTCGCCGGTGCCCGGAGCGGCCGACTCAAGGCGGCCCAAAAGCTCCTGGGGGCCGTCCCTGCCGCCGACAAGCCGGCCGCCGGGCGCGACTTCAACGACACGAAGGCGTCCGTGGCCGCCCTCCTCGAAACGGCCCAGGAAAGGTTCGCCCGGGTGGAGGATCAGGCGGACGACGCCATCGACGTCACGCTGCCAGGGGAGGCGGTGACGCTCGGTCGCTTCCATCCGATCACGCAGACGATCCGTCAGATCCAGGAGATCATGGGTCAACTCGGCTTCGAGTGCGTCGACGGCCCGGAGGTCGAGGACCAGTGGCACAACTTCGAGGCCCTGGCGATCAGCCCGGAGCACCCCGCTCGGGATCCGCTCGACAACTTCTATCTCGCCGTGGCCCGTGGAGCCGACCCGCTCCTGCTGCGGTCCCAGACCAGCACCGTCCAGATCCGCGTCATGGAAAGCCGTGACCCGCCGCTGCGGATCGTCTCGCTCGGCCGCGTCTACCGGCCCGATACCGCCGACGCGACGCACTACCCGATGTTCCACCAGGTCGAGGGCCTGTTTGTCGAGCCGGGCACGAACATGGCCCACCTCAAGAGCGTGCTGCGGCTGTTCGCTTCCCGGTTTCTTGGCGGCGACGTCCACGTCCGCTTCCGTCCCTCCTTCTTCCCGTTCACCGAGCCGAGCGTGGAGGTCGACATGGAATGGGGGGGCCGCTGGGTGGA
>Ga0194119_10005103_pt1 | contig 19779 bp, 14 predicted proteins | sample TA2MahC100mmetaG_FD_148620 | JGI IMG/M metagenome (GOLD analysis project Ga0194119, IMG submission 148620) | Freshwater microbial communities from Lake Tanganyika, Tanzania - TA2015018 Mahale Deep Cast 100m | ecosystem: Environmental > Aquatic > Freshwater > Lake | place: Tanzania: Lake...
TGATCTCGCCACCGTGTTCCTTGACCGCTGTCTGGAACTCGCGTCTCTCCCCTCGCCCTCGGGGAGAGGGGCCGGGGGTGAGGGCGCTCCAGGTGGCACCGTCTCCGTCGTGCTGCCCCAGAACTGGCTCTTCCTGACCAGCTACAGGAAATTCCGCGAGAAGCTGCTGAAGAACGACACCTGGCATCTGATTGCCAGGTTGGGGCCTGGAGCTTTTGAAACCATCAGCGGCGAGGTGGTGAAGGCCATCTTGATCAGCCTGAGCCGTGGCCATTCAAGACAGACAGCGGGGGGGCTGTTTGGCGAGGTCGATGACGGCAGCCTGATTCGGGGTGTGGATGTGTCCGAGCCTCGCACTGCTGCTGAAAAGGCTGATCAGTTGCTGGCGGCGGAAATCAAGAGCATTGAGCAGGCGAAGCAGTTGGAGAATCCGGATGCGAGAGTGGCGTTGGAGGCTGGTAATGAGCTCGATTTACTGAATGCATATAGTTACCACAACCTTGGATTGTGCACTGGTGATTCACTTAGGTTTTACAAAAAGTATTGGGAGTTTCCTATTCGTGAAAGCGGATGGGAATGGATGCAAGGCACAGTAGATAAGTTCATGCCATTTGGTGGCTGTGACAGCATAGTTTTGTGGGAAAATGGTCATGGTGATTTATGCAAATTTGTAGTTGAAAAACTCGGCGAAGACCAGGTGGGGTCGTGGCTCCGAGGTAAGAATGCATGGGGCAAACAAGGGGTTCTAATAAGTGCGATGCGTTCGTTACCTGCTACAAGTTATCTGCGTGGTTTTTTTGACGAAAATGCAGTTGTAATAATTGTTGGCGACGAAAGCAAGTTAAGGGCGATTTATAGCTACTGTGAAGATGATTCCTTCAACTTAGAAGTGCGAAAATCAAATCAGACGCTAAAAGTTCGTGGTGATTTGGTTAAAGTCCCTTTCGACCTCGACCACTGGACCCAAGTCGCCACCGAAAAATATCCCCATGGCCTACCCAAACCCTACACCGACGATCCCACCCAGTGGATCTTCCACGGCCACCCCTGTGGCTCGGTGGTCTGGGATGAGGAGACGAAGCGGACCGCCCACGGGCCGCTGCGCACCGACGACACCGTGCTGCAGGTCGCCGTCGCCCGCCTGCTCGGCTACCGCTGGCCGGCCGAACTGGATGCCGACATGGAGCTGGCCGGCGAGCAGCGCGACTGGGTCCGGCGCTGCGAAGCCTTGGCCAGCTTAGCCGATGAGGACGGCATCGTCTGCATCCCGCCGGTACGGGGCGAGGCGTCGGCGGCCGACCGCCTGCTGAACCTGCTGGCCGCCGCCTACAATCAACTCCCCTCGCCCTCTGGGAGAGGGGCCGGGGGTGAGGGTAATTGGTCCAACGACACCCTGGCCGCGCTGCTGACGAGCGCCGATCACGCCGGCAAGACGCTGGAAACCTGGCTGCGGGGGAAGTTCTTCACCCAGCACTGCAAGCTGTTCCAGCATCGGCCCTTCATCTGGCACCTCTGGGATGGTCTGCGCGACGGCTTCGCCGCTCTGGTCAACTACCACAGGCTCGATTACAAGACGCTGGAGGCCCTGATCTACACCTACCTGGGCGACTGGATTTCACGCCAGAAGCAAGACATCGCCAGCGGCGTGGATGGCGCCCAGGAGCGCCTGGCCGCTGCCGAGGCCCTCAAGAAGAAGCTGGAGCTGATTCTCGAGGGCGAGGCCCCCTACGACATCTTCGTGCGCTGGAAGCCGTTGGAACAGCAGCCGATCGGCTGGAACCCCGACCTCAACGACGGCGTGCGCCTCAACATCCGCCCGTTCATGAGCGTGCCGGATGTCGGCAAGAAAGGCGCCGGCGTCCTGCGCGACAAGCCCAACATCAAGTGGGACAAGGACCGCGGCAAGGACGTCGCCTCCGCGCCCTGGTTCCATCAGTTCAACGGCGACCGGATCAATGATCATCATCTGACGCTGGAAGAGAAACGCGCTTCACAGGAGGATAGCCATGCTCGATAGCATCGAGTTGGAAAACTTTGGACCTCTTACCCGATTGGACTGGCGGAACCTTGGCCGAATCAATCTGATGATCGGTGGCAACGGAACAGGTAAGACATTTGTATTGAAAGCCCTCTACACGGCCATGCGGACGATAGAGGAATACAGGCGCGGAGATGACCAGAGAACGGCGGCGGAGATCCTTGCCGAAAAGCTTTATTGGACCTTTCAACCGGACAAGATCGGTGATCTTGTGACCAAGGGCGCCGATGGCCCATTGTCTTGTACCATACAATTTGACCAACAAGACTTCATGTATAGCTTCGGTAAGGATACTACCAAGCAAATCTCATCGCTGGAAAACCATGTTCCACCAAGGTCGAGCAATTCCATATTCTTGCCAGCAAAGGAAGTCCTATCCTTGCATCAAATCATTCTGAAGTCTCGCGAACAGGATAAAGTTTTTGGCTTTGATGATACCTATCTTGATCTTGCCCGGGCTTTACGGCAGTCCCCCAGGATGGGTAAAAATTACGTGGAGTTTGCAAGATCACGACAGAGCCTTGAGGATATTGTTGGCGGTCGGGTTGAATACGATGAGACTTCGGGGCGCTGGCAGTTTAAAAAGGGAAATCAGAGGTTTCAGATAGGAGTGACGGCGGAAGGTATCAAAAAGATAGCCATTCTCGATACCTTGCTCGGAAATCGGTATCTCGATGTCAACTCGCTGGTGTTGATTGATGAGCCAGAGTCGGCGCTTCACCCCTCTGCGGTTTGCAAACTACTGGATATCATCGCAGTGCTAGCCCAACGTGGAATCCAGTTCTTTCTGGCTAGCCACTCCTACTTCGTCGTCAAGAAGCTTTTTTTACTTGCTCAAGAGCAGGATCTTTCCATCCCGGTCATCTCGGCGCATGACGGCCAATGGTCGGTCGCGGATCTCAAGGATGGGATGCCACCGCAAAATTCGATCATCGATGAGTCGATCAGGCTCTACAAGGAAGAGGTTGAGTTGGCACTCAAATGACCACAATGCCTATTATCGAATCCGGAATGACATTCGGTCCTTATCCTGAAGGTCATTGTTTTTATATCGAAAAGAGCGGCTGCTATAAAGCTATTCGGGAACACGTCCAGATGGCGGAGTTCTTATTATTACGCGCCAATAATGGTCGCACGCCGGTCCTGTGGATTGTCGAGGCTAAATCCAGCACGCCTCGACCGGAAAATCAACCGAATTTCGACAATTTTATCGACGAGATCCGGGAGAAACTCATCAATGCCTTTTCACTGGGATGGGCCTCTTGCTTGCGAAGGCATGAGAACGCCGAAGCGGAATTGCCTGAAGCGTTCAAAGCGCTTGATCTGTCACAAACTGACGTAAAGTTTGTTTTGGTGATTAAAGGCCATCAAGAAGCATGGCTGCCGCCACTTCAGGATGCCTTGGTGATTGCTCTGCGTTCAACGGTAAAAACCTGGGCCTTTGCCCCGACCTCGGTCGCGGTGATCAACGATGCGTTGGCACAGCAATATGGCTTGATCCTTCGCGAACAGGGAGATCACGCATGAGAGAGCCTGATCATCTCCTGAAGACAGTCCGAGATGCTTACAACAAGAATGGTGCCTAGTCATGCTCAAGCATCTGAGTCTCACCAATATCGGGCCTGCCAATGCCTCGCTGGAGTTTAGTGATCGACTGAACCTGATTACCGGGGATAACGGGCTGGGCAAGAGTTTTCTGCTCGACATCGCCTGGTGGGCCATGACGCGAAAATGGCCGGCTGAAGTTAATCCAAAGCTGACCGCAGGCAAGGTTGCGCTGCCCACTGATAAAAAGCAAAAGGCGGAGATTGGTTTTTCGTTTACCGGCGTTTCAAAAACGAAGGTGAACGTCATCGAGTTTGAGCCTCGCGTGCAAAACTGGACTGTTCCTCGTGGTCGGCCCGCTAACCCAGGCATAGTTTTTTATGCCATGGCCGATGGCAGCTTTGCGGTCTGGGACCCTGCACGCAACTACTGGAAATCCAAGGTGGAAGAGGCTTTGGATCGCCCGCCCGCTTATGTATTCAGCCCTAAAGAGGTCTGGGATGGTTTGCAACGTGAAGATGGCGCCTGGCTGTGTAACGGACTGATCCGTGACTGGGCGGGCTGGCAAAAGGAAAAAGGCCGTGCATTCGATTATCTGGTCGCGGTTTTGTCTGTGCTCTCGCCCTCTTCAATGGAGCAACTGCAGCCTGGGGCGTTGACACGCATCAGCCTGGACGATGTGCGTGACATGCCAACGCTCAAGATGCCCTATGGGCAGGATGTGGCGGTGGTGCATGCCTCATCAGGCATGCGGCGGATCATCTCTCTAGCCTATTTCCTGGTGTGGTGCTGGGAAGAACACTTGAAGGCCAAGGAGTTGTTGGGCGAAGAGCCGGAGGCCAAGACCACCTTTCTGATTGATGAGGTGGAGTCCCATCTTCATCCAAGGTGGCAGCGCACCGTGATTCCAGCGCTCATGCAGGTCATGACCAAGCTAACCGCATCGGCGCAAGTCCAGCTCCTAGCTGTCACACATTCGCCGTTGGTGATGGCCTCAGTCGAGCCACAATTTGACGATGAAATAGATGCTTGGTGGGATCTGGACCTGGTTCATCTCCCGGACGGCGAGCCTTCCGTGACGTTCACAAAACGCCGCTTTGTGCGCCTGGGTGAAGTTTCACGGTGGCTGATGAGTGACGCTTTTGACATGGGCAGTGCAAGGTCACTCGAAGCAGAGGAGGTGTTGCAGAAAGCAGCAAAGATTCTTTCGGAAGAGATCATTGATGCCGATCAGGCGAAAGCGCTTGACGCTAGGTTGCGCACTCTGTTGGGCGATACCGATCCATTTTGGATTCGCTGGCGCTATGTTGGCGAAAAGCAGGGGTGGCTGGAATGATCCCTGTTGTTGCTCAGCCCGAACCCGCTGCTTTCGAAGCAAATGTACGTAAGAAGGGTTTGGCTCATCTTGCAAAAAAAGGATTCGCTTTGGATCAACCCTTACCGCCAAAAGCGAAAATTGAGCCCTATTGGCGCGACTGTCTGACCGACTTGCACCAAGCGTATGGCGGAATTTGTGCATATATTGGAGTTTTTTTCGAGCGGGTAATGGGCGGTGGTAGCGTCGATCATTTCATTGCCAAATCCACACATGCGGGATTGGCCTATGAGTGGAGCAACTATCGATTGGCTTGCACAACCATGAACAGTCGCAAACGTGAATACAGCGACGTACTGGATCCGTTTTTCCTTGCGCCTGATCTGTTTCGGTTGCAGCTTTCCACCGGACACATTTATCCGAATCCTAAGTTGCAAGCTTTTCCAATGAGCCTTGTTGAGGAGACCATTGAGCGTCTTGGTCTTGACGATCCACTGTGCAGAGAGTTGCGCGCGCGCTGGTATCAAGACTATCTCGAACACGGATTGCCCGCCGATTACCTAAAAAAGAAATCGCCTTTTGTTTGGTACGAAGCGAATCGTCAGGGGCTGTTGTGAGAGTCATCGAGTGCCTGATCAAAACCCTCCGCGACTCAGCCATCTTCAACCCCGAGGTGCAAGTGGCGCCTGCCTGCATCCTCTGGCCCGACAAAGACCGCCAGTGGGAGGCCGTGATTCCGCGCCTGCGGAGCGAGTTGCCGGAACTGCTGGTACTGGGCGAGTACGCGCCCGAACATCGTACCGGCCCGGCCATTTGGCTGCGCTGCGTACTGGCGGGCCAGGCGCCCGATATCACCTTGCCGACCGATAGGGTGCCGGTGTTCTACTTGCCTGGCGTCAGCCGCCAGGACTTGCGGGCGATCGAAGACTGCCCGGACCTCTTGAAGCCCTTGGCGGAATTGCAGTATCGGGGGGTGATCTGGTCACAAGTCAACGCCAAGGACTGGACCCTCCTGGCCTTCCTGAAGTCGGACCAAGGCGGCATGGGGCTGGATGTAGCCCAGGACAACGATGCCAGGAATGCCATGCAACTGGCGCTGTACCGGTTGCTGGATGAGGAGCTTTCGCTGCTGAAGGGTAAGCGGCTGGATAAGGATTACTTCAATACCCTGCTGACCGGCGGCGACCCGGTGCGCGACCTGTTGCAATGGCTGGATCAAGGCGATGCCTTTCAATCCGCCCGCGTCCCCAATGAATGGCAGGCCTTTGTGGCGGTTTGCAAATCGCAACTGGCGTTTAACCCCCAGGCTGACGGCGTCTTGGCCGGAGCGAACAAGCTGGCGTTACACGAGGGGCCCTGGCATTCGGTCTGGGAACGGTACAGCGAAGCGCCGAAGCGTTACCCAAACATTCCAAGCCGTATCCGTCAATGCAAACCGCCGATCTTTGACCTTTTCGCTACGGTGGAATCCGCTGGCGGCTGGCCACAGTGGAATGAAGAACAGGAGAAGTCGCTCCAGCATGATCTGCTGTCTCTGAACCATCTACCCGCGCATGAAGCCAGGAAGCGTTTGCTTGAGCTCGAAAAAAGCCATGCGCCACGCCGTGAGCTGGTTTGGGAGGAATTGGGCGAGTCGCCTTTGGCGTTGGCCATCAGGCATCTGGCGGTGGTGGCCGAGGTGACCCAGACAACCCTGGCGGCTGGCTCGGTGGCGGATTTACAGGCGGGGTACGCCCACCAAGGTTATCGTGCCGACGATGCGGTGCTGTCGGCGCTGGCGAGCGTCGATATGGCGACCGACGTTGATGCGGTAACGACGGCCATTCAGGCGATCTATCTGCCCTGGCTGGAGGCGTCGGCACGCTACCTGCAAAAGCTGGTGCATGGATCAAGCTACCCTGGCGGACAGATCGCTGAAGCCACTGCCTTTTATAAGGTTGACGGGCAATGCGTTCTGTTCGTGGATGGACTGCGTTTTGATGTGGCTCGCCGCCTCGCGGATACCCTGGAGGCACGCGGTTGTCGGGTGGCGGAAGCCATGAGCTGGACGGCGTTGCCCAGTGTGACAGCCACCGGCAAGGCGGCGGTTTCCCCAGTCAGGACTCAGATCGCTGGCGCCGATGACTGTGATGATTTCGAACCCTGCGTCGCCGCCACGGGTCAGTCGCTCAAGGGGGGCTATCATTTGAAGAAGCTCTTGAACGACAACCACTGGAAGGTGCTGGAACGTACCGAGAACGGCGACGGCCAGGGCAACGCATGGTGCGAGTTCGGCGACATTGACAGCGAGGGGCATGGGCGTGGCTGGAAACTGGCCAAGCACATCGCCCCGCTTCTGACAGAGATTGCTGAGCGTATTGGCGCCTTGCTGGAAGCGGGTTGGAACAGCGTCAGGGTGGTGACCGACCACGGCTGGCTACTCGTGCCGGGCAAGCTGCCCATCGTTCAAATGTCCAAGGACCTCACCGACAACCAATGGGGGCGTTGCGCCTCTATCAAGTCGGGCGCCGCCACCGGGGAGCGTTTGTATCCCTGGTTCTGGAATCCCCATCAGCAGTTCGCGCTGGCAGATGGTGTGAGCTGCTACGGTAAGTCTGTCGAATACAGCCATGGGGGGTTGAGTCTTCAGGAATGTCTCACACTCGAGTTGGTCGTGACCCGTGGCGGGAATGCCGAGGGCAAGGCGAGGGCCGAGGTCACCGACATCGCCTGGAAGGGCTTGCGCTGCACGGTGGCCGTGGACGGTCAGTACGCGAATCTGTGCCTGGACATTCGCCTGCGGGCCGGCGACCCGGCATCCAGCGTAGTCGTGAGCGTAAAATCGCTCAAAGCTAACGGTACCGCATCCGTGGTGGTTGAGAACGAAGATCTGCAAGGCCGCGCGGCGTTTCTCGTCCTGCTCGGCCCGGCGGGCGAGTTGATGGCCGAAACCAATACCCTGATTGGCGGAGAATGACGGATGATTGAATTGGACCGGATAGACAGGAAAGCCGCCGCGGTACTGGACGGGTATCTGGTCCGGAAAGACTTGGTCCGCACCTTTAGCCGCCAGTTTCCGGTACCCACCTATGTTGTCGAATTCATGCTCGGACGCTATTGCGCCAGCACGGACCCGGAGGAAATTGAAGAAGGGTTGGAGATCGTGCAGCGCCAACTCAAGTCCCGCACGGTGCGTGCCGGTGAGGAAGAGCTGTTCAAGGCCAGGGCGCTGGAAACGGGCGAGATCAAGATTATTGACCTCGTGACGGCCCGCGTGGACAACAGGGGCGAGTACGTCGCCAGTCTGCCTAGTCTGCGTCTGTCGGATGTACGCATTAGCGGCGAACTGGTGAATCAGCACGAGCGTATGCTGACGGGGGGATTTTATGCGGAGCTAGGGGTGACTTTTGACGTGGCCATCGCCCAGGAGGGCAGAGGTCGACCGTTTGGAATCACGTCGCTCAGGGAGATTCAGCTCTCCAAACGTGATGTGCTGGAGACATTATCCAAAGCACGCGCCGAATTCACGACCGAGGAGTGGAAGTCCTTTCTACTCCGATCCATCGGCATTGAGCCGGCAGAGCTGACCGAGCGGCAAATGAACGCGTTGTTGCTGCGCATGGTCCCGTTTGTGGAGCGCAACTACAACCTGGTTGAACTCGGGCCGCGCGGCACCGGCAAGAGTCATCTATTCCAGCAGGTATCGCCCTATGCGCATTTGATATCGGGTGGCAAGGCGACGGTGGCCAGGATGTTCGTGCACATGGGAACCGGACAGCGCGGACTCGTCTGCCAATACGATGTGGTCTGCTTCGACGAGGTGGCGGGCATCTCCTTCGATCAGAAGGACGGCGTCAACATCATGAAGGGCTATATGGAATCCGGCGAATTCAGTCGGGGCAAGGAGAGCATCCGGGCGGACGGCAGTATTGTTCTAGTCGGTAACTTCGAGGTGGATGTTGAGCACCAACAACGCATCGGCCACTTGTTAGGCCCGATGCCGCGGGAGATGCGTGACGATACCGCCTTCATGGATCGCATCCATGCCTACCTGCCGGGCTGGGATGTGCCCAAGATCAATAAGGACCTGGTCACCAATCATTTCGGTCTGGTCAGCGACTTCCTGTCCGAGTGCTGGACCCAGTTGCGCAATCAAAGCCGGGTCAGCGAACTGCAGAACCGCGTGTTTTTTGGCGGCGCCTTGTCTGGCCGTGATACGAATGCGGTCAACAAGACGGTCAGCGGCTTGTTGAAGCTGCTTTACCCCAGCGCGGATATCCCGATCCCTGGCGAAGATCTGGAATGGGCCGTGCGCATCGCCATGGAGGTTCGACGCCGCGTCAAAGAGCAACAGAAGCGGGTCGGCGCCGCCGAATTTCGGAATACCCATTTCAGTTACACCATGGGTGCGGAGGGCGTCGAGAAGTTCGTTTCCACGCCGGAACTCCAAAGCGACAACAGCATCGGCGGCGATCCACTGGAACCTGGCCAGGTGTGGACCATCAGCCCCGGCGGGGGTGGGGACAACTCTGGTCTTTACCGCATCGAGGTCAACGAAGGGCCTGGATCGGGCTTGAAGGTTCTCAACAAACCTATACCACCCGCCTTCCGCGAGAGTATCGGCTTCGCCGAGCAGAACCTGTACGCCAGGTCCATCCAGTTGGTCGGAGACAAAGACCCCAGGCAACATGAATTCACGGTTCAGCTTCGAGCATTTGATGCGGCAAAGTCGGGTGCAAAGCTCGGTGTGGCCTCCTTGGTAGCCTTGTGCACGGCGCTCTTGAAGCGAAGCGTGCGTGGAGGGTTGATCATCGTCGGCGAAATCAACCTAGGGGGATCAATCGAACCCATCCACAACGCCGTCACAATTACCGAGATCGCTGTTGAGAAGGGCGCGACGGCGCTGCTGATGCCAGTGGCGTGCCGGCGCCAGTTGGTTGATTTGTCCGACGATATGGCGACTAAGATCGATATTCAGTTCTATGCTGATTCGAAGGATGCGCTGGTGAAGGCCATGGCCGAGTGATCGCCTCACCACGTCGGTTTATCGTGAGCCCGGGTTTGCAGTGAATAGGCACAAAATCACTGAATTAGCCGCCACCCTATTCAAAGTCTCCGTTAGCCGGCTGGATTCCACTATGCGATGATGGCACCATCATGCGAAACACAAATCCCAGTCACCACCTGAACAGTATGGCCCCGACGGCTAGCCGTGGGTTTAATCCCCGCTGACATGCGCATCTCACGCCTCCACGTCGAATCGCCCTTACACGAAGGCGAAACCCTCCACCTGGACGAGGACAGCGGCCACTATCTGCGCACCGTGCTCAGGCTTAAAAAGGGTTACGAGCTGACGGTCTTCAATGGTGACGGATGGGAATATGCCGCGAAAGTTGACATGGCCAGCCGCGAGGGCGTCCGGCTGACCATCGGCCGGGGCATGGATCGTGATACCGAATCCCCCCTGTTCACCCATCTGGGCCTGGGCATTTCCAGAGGCGAGCGCATGGATTACGCGTTGCAGAAAGCGGTGGAACTGGGCGTCAGCCGCATCACCCCGCTTTTCACGGAGCATTGCGTCGTGCGTCTGGACGAGGACAAGCGCGACAGCCGCCGCCAGCACTGGTGGAAAATCCTGCGCGGCGCCTGCGAGCAGAGCGGCCGTACTCGCCTGCCCGTCCTGGACGAACCGGTGCGGCTAACCGACTGGCTCGATCAGCCCGTCGGATTGCGCTTGTTCCTCGACCCCCGGGGCGAGACCAGCCTCGCGGGCTTACCCGCGCCGGAAGGGCGGGTCACGCTGCTTTCCGGGCCCGAGGGCGGCTTCGCGGAGCAGGAGCGGGTCTGGGCGCGTCAGGCCGGCTTCACCCCGATCCGGCTGGGGCCGCGCATTCTGCGCGCCGAAACCGCCGTGCTGGCGGTGTTGGCGGCGGCGCAAGCGCTCTGGGGCGACTGGTCCGCCTGATTCTCATTGGAGGAAATCCCCGAGGTCATGACCCCCGATCCTGGGCGTGGGCAACAGAGTCGTCGGCCGCCGCGCGAATTCGGCGATAATCGTAAAATCGGCAGTTGAGCGATTCAAAATCCCGTTCGCCTTGATGTTGTCGAAGCCTGCCCTGAGCGAAGTCGTAGGGGGTGAGCGGGATTTTGAGCCGTACCCAACGGGTGAACGCCGAACAGCCGCTCATGCTTCGACGCGGCTCTGCACGAACGGTCGTTCGGCGTTCCAACAGCCGTTTTAGGATAATTCCGTTTAACTTCCTGCAAACCTCAAGAATCCTCATGCACGAACTCATCAACTGGCTGGTCAATACCATCGGCGCCATGGGCTATCCCGGCATCTTCCTGCTCATGGCCATGGAAAGCTCCGTGATCCCCATTCCCAGCGAGGTGGTCATGCCCCCCGCCGGTTACCTGGCGCATCAGGGCAAAATGCACATGGGGCTGGTCATCCTCAGCGGCACCCTGGGCAGTTTGGTCGGCGCCTACGCCAACTATTTCGTGGCGCGCTGGCTGGGCCGGCCCCTGGTCATCAAGTACGGGCGTTATGTCTGGATCACCGAGGAGCACTTCAACAAGGTGGAAACCTTCTTCCTCGGCCATGGGGAAATCTCGACCTTCATCGGCCGCTTGCTGCCGGTGATCCGTCACCTGATTTCCATCCCGGCCGGCATCGCCCGCATGAACCATTGGCGTTTCAGTCTCTATACCACCGTGGGCGCGGCCATCTGGGTCAGCATTCTGTCCTGGATCGGCTATTTCATCGGACAAAATGAGGAGTTGATCACCGAATATTCCCGCGAGGCTGTCGTGGGCGTGATTCTCTTCAGCGTTCTGCTGGGCGGAATCTATGTCACCCGCCATCGTCGCAAACTCCGCGGTCAGGATGAGATCGCCTGAATCCGCCGGCAGTTTCCTTATCGCGGCCCCCCATGAGCCAGTAGTACTGGATCAATGAGCAGGTAAAGATCCATCAACGCCCTCTCCGCCTCAGGGGAGAGGGCCGGGGTGAGGGGATTTCAAATGAACTTGACCTGCTCATCCATCTATATGATCGCCGACATCCGGCGCTTTCCTTCCCAGCATGAATCAGATTTACGACGCCTCCTCCATTGAAGTTCTCTCCGGGCTGGACCCGGTGCGCAAGCGGCCCGGCATGTATACGGACACCAGCCGCCCCAATCACCTGGCCCAGGAAGTCATCGACAATAGCGTGGACGAAGCCCTGGCCGGGTTCGCCAAGACCATCGATGTCCGCCTCCTAAGCGATGGCGGGGTCGAGGTCAGCGACGACGGCCGTGGCATGCCGGTCGATCTTCATCCGGAGGAGGGCGTATCCGGTGTCGAGGTCATCCTGACCAAGCTGCATGCCGGCGGCAAATTCTCCAACAAGAGCTATGGCTTCTCCGGCGGTTTGCACGGCGTCGGCGTTTCCGTCGTCAACGCGCTGTCCGACCGGCTGGATGTCGAGGTCCGGCGCGATGGCAAGATCTGGGACATCGGCTTTGCCCGGGGCGAGAAGGTCCGCGACCTGACCGAAACCGGCGCCACCAACAAGCGCGACACCGGCACCACCGTGCGCTTCTGGCCGGAGGCCAGCTATTTCGATTCGCCGCGCCTGGCCGTGCCAAGGCTCAAGGCGCTGCTGCGCGCCAAGGCCGTGCTGTGTCCCGGTTTGCGCATCACCCTGACCGAGGAGCAGACCGGCGAATCCGAGAGTTGGTACTTCGAGAACGGGCTGCCACAGTACCTGCTGGACCGGGTCGGCGCTCAGGATTGCATCCCCGAGGAACCTTTCATCGGCAGCCTGGCCGGCCAGCGGGAAGCCGTCGACTGGGCGGTGCTGTGGACGCCCGAGGGCGGCGAGCCGGTTACCGAGAGCTACGTCAATCTGGTGCCCACCGCCCAGGGCGGCACCCACGTCAACGGCCTGCGCACCGGCCTGACCGAGGCGGTGCGGGAATTCTGCGAATTCCGCAATCTGCTGCCGCGCGGCATCAAGATCGCGCCGGAGGATGTCTGGGAGCGCTGCCACTATGTCCTCTCGCTCAAGATGCTGGACCCGCAGTTCTCCGGCCAGACCAAGGAGCGCCTCAGCTCGCGGGAATGCGCCGCCTTCGTCGCCGGCGTCGCCAAGGACGCCTTCAGCCTGTGGCTGAACCAGCACCCCACCATCGGCGAGCGCATCGCCGAACTGGTCATCGAAAGCGCCCAGAAGCGGCTCAAGGCCAGCCGCCAGGTCACGCGCAAGAAGATCACCAGTGGCCCCGCGCTGCCCGGCAAGTTGTCCGATTGTGCCTCGCAGGACCTCGGTCTGACCGAGCTGTTTCTGGTCGAGGGCGACTCCGCCGGCGGTTCCGCCAAGCAGGCCCGCGACAAGGACTACCAGGCCATCATGCCCCTGCGCGGCAAGATTCTGAACACCTGGGAGGTGGAATCCGGCGGCGTGCTGGCCTCGCAGGAAGTCCATGACATCAGCGTGGCGATTGGCGTCGATCCCGGTACCGCCGAGCTGGGCGGCCTGCGCTACGGCAAGGTCTGCATCCTCGCCGACGCCGATTCCGACGGCAACCACATCGCCACCCTGCTCTGCGCCCTGTTCGTGCGGCACTTCCGGCCACTGGTCGCGGCCGGTCATGTCTTTGTCGCCATGCCGCCGCTCTATCGCATCGATGTCGGCAAGCAGGTCTTCTATGCCCTGGACGAGGCCGAGAAAAAGGGCGTGCTGGACCGCATCGAGGCGGAAAAGCTCAGGGGCAAGGTCAACGTGCAACGCTTCAAGGGCTTGGGTGAGATGAACCCCTCCCAGCTCCGCGAAACCACCATGAGCCCCGACACCCGCCGCCTGGTGCAGCTCACGCTGGCGGAAACCGTCGAAACCGACGAAAAACTGGACATGCTGCTCGCCAAGAAACGCGCCGCCGACCGCAAGGCCTGGCTGGAAGAAAGGGGGAATCTGGCTGAGGTCTGACCGGCGTTGGCTTAATGATCCCATGCTAGACTGACCATAAAATGTTGCGTGGAGATCCCCCCGATGTCAGCGGTACTCAAAGAAGACAATTCGCCCGTCATGGCGCCCCACTGGAAACTGTCGACCAGCGAATACCATCGCATGATCGCAGCCGGAATTCTGCAGGAAGACGACCGCATCGAACTGATTGAGGGGGAGTTGATTGATATGGCACCGATTGGTTACCAGCATGCCGGACTGACGAACAGTCTGATTGAGATATTAGGTTATCCCACCCGGGGCCGCGCGATTGCCTGCGTTCAAAATCCGATAGGTATCGGTTCCAAGTCAGAACCACAACCCGACTTTGCTCTGTTAAAGCCCCATCCTGACGGATATAAATCTCGCCTTCCCAGAGCTGAGGACACCCTGCTCATCGTCGAAATCGCCGATGCCTCGCTGCGCTATGACCGGGAGGTAAAGGGGCCTCTGTATGCCCGCGCCGGCATACCGGAATACTGGATTGTGAATATCTCGGAGCGGACGATCGAGGTGCATCGGCTGCCAGACCGGCAGTCGGGCCGTTACAGTGATATCCACATCGCAAGCGCGGGATCGGTTACACCCGGTGCTTTTCCGGACGTAGTCATCAACCTGTCCGAACTGCTCGGGCAGTGAGTCGAGGTGCGACACCGGCCCCTCGGAATGACATTTTTCTTGTTAATCGGATTTACGCGGGCTCACATCGGGGAAGTGAATGGAACCTATAGAATTTCTCCATCGTGTTGAGCCTATGAGTATCAGTCTTTTTGAGTCATATACTCATGCTCGAATAGCCAGGTACGCTGTGCGAACCTTTCCCCGGAATTACGGTGCGGCTAATAATCACGCGATTTTATGGCTTCTATTTTCCGCAGGCTCGGGCCATTCCTAATCGTTTGGGCTTTGGGATGTTTGGGCAATGCTACGCATAGCGTCCCCGATCGTTTGATGGTTGCGGTTATCGACTGTGTGTATCTTGCTCCTACGAGTTCGATCACACCCTGTACTGGCATCGACGGCTATGGCAAAACCGCTAGCCAGCGTAGCTGATACGAAGGTGTACCGCCGGTTGCCGAATGACACGATACCGGGTGGAAAGGCGTCCCCTGGGTTGGCGGTGGCCGGGCAAGCCCGCCGCATGCACTGCGGCGGGCTATGGCTGCGTCGGATCAGCGTCCCTTCGGCTCGATCCGCTTGAGCAGAGAGAACAAATCGCTATTGGTGGAGAGAACCACGGTGGCTTCGCCGCCGATGATCTTGCGGTAGGTGTCCATGCTCTTGGTGAAGCGGTAGAAGTCGGCCGATTGCGAGTTCTGGTTGTAGGCGCCGGCGTAGATTTCGGTGGCCTTGGCGTCGGCCTCGCCACGGATTTCCTGTACCCGCTTGTAGGCGGTGGATTCGATCTCGTTGATGTCGCGATCCTTGTTGCCGTGGATGCGGGCGGCCTCGCCTTCGCCCTCGGAACGGAAGCGCTGGGCGATCTGCAGGCGCTCGCTGATCATGCGCTGATAGATGCGCTCCAGCACCTCGGGGTTGTAGTTGAGCCGCTTGATGCGGATATCCAGCAGTTCGATGCCGAATTCGGCCAGTTTCGGCGCGGCGGCTTCGAAGATGTTCTTTTCGATCTCGGTGCGGCCATGCTGAATCGGCCGAAGCACGCCCAGCGCGCCAACGCCGGCGAGCAGGGCGGTGCTCTCATCCTGTAGCGGCTTGCGCAGTTTGTCGGTGCGCACCACCTCGATCAATTCATGCCGCGCCACCGCCGTGCGGGTCTCGCTGCCCAGGATATCCTCCAGCCGCGATTGGGCGCTGCGCTCGTCGCGCAACCGGAGGAAATACTGCATGGGATCGGTAATGCGCCAGCGGGCGAAAGTGTCGACCTGGATGTAGGTCTTGTCCTTGGTGGACATCTCCACCATCGGCCCATCCCAGGCCAGATAGCGCTTGTCGATGAGGTTGACCTGCTGGACGAAGGGGAGCTTGAAGTGCAGCCCCGGCTCGGTGATGGGGTCGCCAATGGGGCGGCCGAACTGGGTGATGATGACCTGCTCGGTCTGCCGGACGGTAAACAGGGACAGCAGCAGGATCAGGCCGAGCGCGACCGCGCCGGCAATGCTCAGAAATCGGTTCTTCATTTGGCGGCTCCGGTCAGGGAAGAGGGCAGTGGCAGCATGGGCAAGATCTGCTGTACCGACTCGTCGACGACAATGCTCTGCTTGGCTCCGGGCAGAACCTCGCCCAGCGTTTCCAGATAGATTCGGGTGCGGGTCACTTCCGGCGCCTTGAGATACTCCGTCAGCACCGCGTTGAAGGCGGCGACGTCGCCCGAGGCCTCATTGATGCGCTTGAAGCGGTATCCCTCGGCGCCGCGAATGGCTTGATCCGCCTCGCCCCGCGCCCTGGGCACGGCCTTGTTGTATTCGCCGTTGGCCAGGTTGATGGCGTTTTCCCGATCCTGTTGGGCGCGGTTGACCTCGTTGAACGAGGGCTGCACCGGCACCGGCGGGTCGACGTTCTTGAGCTGCACCTGATTGACCATCACCCCCAGGTGATACCGGTTGGCGAGTTCGCGCAGGCGGGTCAGGTTGGTATCCTCGATCTCCTGTCGTCCGATGGTGATGATTTCGTCCACGGTGCGATCGCCAATGATTTCGCGCATGACCGATTCCGAGAGATCGCGCAGGGTCAGGCCGGGATCGCGCACCTCGAACAGATAGATTTCCGGCTCGGTGATGCGGTACTGCACCACCCATTCCACCAGCGCCGCGTTGAGGTCGCCGGTCACCATCGAGCGCTCCTTCAGCGGATCCGCGCCCAGTTGATCCGGGTTGGTGATGCTTTCGGCGGTCCGCTTGATGCCGAACTCCAGCTTCAACTGCCGCTCGGTCGGCACCTTGATGACTTCGTCGATGCCGAAAGGCAGCTTGAAGTGCAGACCGGCCGGCACGTTGTGCAGATGCCGGCCAAAGCGCAGCAAGACGCCGGTCGACTCCGCCGGTATGGTGTAGTAGGCCGTGAACAGGCCGCTGAGCGCGAACAGGACCAGCAAGATCGATCCTATGGGCCAGGGCTTGGCCGACGGCATGTGTTGTGACCAGGGATTGGGGGAACTCACGAACTCTCCTCCTGCGGCGGTGGGCCGACTCATGATGGATAATGCCAGCCATCAGTGTAGCGCGAAGCCGGTCCGATCGGGGCTTGCGCGGCGCGGCGAACGTGTTAGCGTAGCCCGTCATCTTCCTCCCGCCGTACCGCCCATGTCCGCTCTTGTCGAATTTGCCGCCGTTCAGAAAATCTATGGTGAAAAGCGGGTATTGCCCGGCCTTGATCTGATAGTCAGGGAAGGCGAATTCCTCACCCTGCTGGGTCCCTCGGGGTGTGGCAAGACCACGGCCCTGCGTCTGCTGGCCGGTTTTGAAAGCCCCGACAGCGGCGAGATTCGTCTGGACGGCCAGTGCATCAATGCGCTGCCCCCGGAACGGCGGCCGATCAATACGGTGTTCCAGAGTTATGCCCTGTTCCCGCACCTGACCGTGGCCGAGAATGTCGGCTTCGGTCCGCGCATGCACGGGGAGTCCAGGGCCGCGATCGACCGGCGCGTGGCGGATGCCCTGGCTTTGGTGCGCTTGTCCGACCTGGCCGACCGCAAGCCCGCGCAGCTTTCCGGCGGTCAGCAGCAGCGCGTGGCGCTGGCACGGGCGCTGGTCAACCGGCCTCGCGTCTTGTTGCTGGATGAGTCGCTCAGCGCTTTGGATTACCGCCTGCGCAAGGCCATGCAGAGCGAACTCAAAGCCCTGCAACGCCAGCTTGGTTTGACCTTCCTCTTTGTTACACATGACCAAGAAGAGGCGCTCTCCATGTCCGACCGCATCGCCGTGCTGCGCGAGGGCGTGATTCAGCAACTCGGCGCGCCGCGCGAGATTTACGAAAACCCCGCCAACCGCTTCGTCGCGGAATTCGTCGGCGACAGCAACCTGCTGGCGGGCGTCGTCATTCGCCGGATCGAAGCCGACCGAGCTGAAATCCGCATCGGGAACCAGACCTTCGCGCTCCGCGCCGACCCCGCCATGCAGCCCGGCGAAGCCGTTCACATCGTGCTGCGGCCCGAGGATTTGCGCGTCGCAAGCCTGCCCGAAGGCGCGGAGGCCGGAAACCGTCTGCATGGCATCATCCAGGACAAAATTTACAAGGGTGTCACCCTGGACACCCTCATCCGCCTGGACAGCGGCGCCCTGATCCGCGCCAGTGAATTCTTCGACGCCGACGACCCCTCATTCGACTACGAACTGGGCGAGCGCGTCGCCGTGGGCTGGGTGGCGGACTGGGAGACGGTCCTACGGGATGCGGAAGAGACCTGAGCCGACTCCACAGGATGCCCCGGTCGGCAAAAAAGAATCTGCTTGAAGTCGGGGCGTCAGGTGAATAGGCTCTAAGTGAAATACCGTGGGTAGCTGAATTGCAGCTTCCCGCAGAGGAAGTAGATCATGTTGATGAAGTTGTCGATATTGCGGTAGCCCCGGGCCCTGCGTTTGGCTAGCTGGACCTTGTGGTTGATGCCTTCCAGGATGCCGTTGCTGAGGTGGGACTCGACATAGTGGACGATGCCGCTCCAGTGCGCCCGTACGGTTTTGGCAAACTTCATGAACGCGGGAATCTTGGCGGCCTCCACCTCCGCGCACCACTGTGTCAGGAACGCTTCGGCGGCGGGCTTGTCGGGCATGTCCCACAGGTCGTTGAACAGCGTTTTGAGGCGGTAGGCCTCGCCCAGGGTCGGGTATAACTGGATCATGTCCGCCAGTTCCCGTTGCTTGGTCTCGGACAGGTTTTCGGGGTTCTTCAGGAAGGTGTATTTGTGGCCCTTGAGCGCGGCGTGCTCCTTGCGCTCGGCCTTGCGCACTTGGTCCATCGCCTCGTTGAGCAGCTTGACCACATGGAAGCGGTCGAAGGTGACCTCGGCGGACGGGAAGGAGGTCTTCACGCCGCTGATGAAGGCGGGCGACAGGTCGAGGCTGGCCTGTTGGATCTGATGTTTGTCCACGCCCTTGTTTTCCAAGTGCTTCTGGAGGCTGTCCAGGGTCTCCTTGCCCTTGCCTTCGGTGACATGGATGACGCGGCCCGCATCCATGTCGACACCCAGGGTGACGTAGTGGTGGCCCTTGCGGGTGGAGGTCTCGTCGATGCCCAGCTTCGTGATCGAAGACGGGTCGTCCGCCGCCCGCGCCTGGCCGACCCAGTGGTTGAACACGGTCCAGAGGCGCTGGGGGTTGACCCGCATGACCTCGGCCACCCGGTTGACCGGCATTTCCCGCTCGATCAGGGCCAGCGCCAGGGCCTCGAACAGCAGGGTGAAGCCACTGCCGGCGCGCGCCCAAGGCACCGGCACCGTGCGTACCTTACCCTCCGGGGTCTGGATGCGCGGTACACCGCAATGGAGGAAACAGGCGTGCTCGAAAAAGCTCAAGTGCTGCCACGTGCGCGCCACCGTGTCATGGACCGGACAGGGCGTCCCGTTCGCGTCGGGGAACCGCGAACCGGGCGAGAAACCCAGTGTGAGGTGCAGTTCCTCGCGGCCGGAGGCGTCGGGGACAAAGGCGATCTTCACGACCTGCCACGGCGGTTGCAGGCCCAAGGCCATGCTGAATAAGGTTTCACTGTTCATGCCTATAGGATCGCATTTACCCACTGAAAATCACATAGAGCCGGTGAATAGCGCTACTGCGCAATGGAGGCGGCGGGCGTCGTTCTCCTCGCACATCAGCATGAGTGTCCTGGTGACCGGCAGGCGGATGATCGCGGCATGGACTGTAGCACCGGTTGATGCGCGCGCCGTCCAGGGCTTCGCGCACCTTCTTTGCTGCATCAACGATGAGCAGGCGTCCTCCTTCTCGGCCGTGTGCCGTTGGTGATCAT
>Ga0194119_10005104_pt1 | contig 19778 bp, 7 predicted proteins | sample TA2MahC100mmetaG_FD_148620 | JGI IMG/M metagenome (GOLD analysis project Ga0194119, IMG submission 148620) | Freshwater microbial communities from Lake Tanganyika, Tanzania - TA2015018 Mahale Deep Cast 100m | ecosystem: Environmental > Aquatic > Freshwater > Lake | place: Tanzania: Lake...
ATCCACGACCCCGCCGCCCAGCCCACGTTCATCAGCGTATAGAACAGCCCAAACCCGAGCGCCGCGCCCTCCTTGGTGGTGTAGCGCTTGATGCCCACCGAGAGCACCGGCCCCGTCACCGCGACCCCGAACGCCAGCGGCACAAACCCGAGCGCCGTCACCGAGTAGATGTCGCTGAGGAACGGCATCACCCCGCGGCTCAGCAGGAGCGCGTAGCAGCCGAGCAGCAGGGTCGCCTTGATGCCGATCGCGTCGCAGATCGCCCCCACCAGCATCGTCAACACCGTCAGCCCCATCGACCACACCCCGATATAGGAGCCCGCGCCCATGTCGCTGAGCCCGAGGTCCTTGCTGAGGTAGAGCACGAACGCCAGATTCGCCGCCCCGTACGCGGTGTACTCCGTCACCTTGGTGAAGAACAGCAGATAGAGCTCATAGGGGCTCCCCTTGAGCCCGCGCACATAGTTGGCCAAAATCCACACGAACGCCGCCAGCAGCGCCAGGAGCCCCAAGAGCGCCAGCGAGTCGAGCGCGTCGGCCTTGCCCTCTAGGAAGCGCGTCACGAAACTCTTGGTGGGCTGGAGCTCATAGAGGCGCAGCGCGGCGGACTCCCCCGCGGGGCCCTTGAGAATCGCGTAGAAGGTGGTGACCACCGCCCCGCGCGCGTCCCGCGCCTCCCCGTCCACGCGATAGCCGTCCACCTGCGTCACCCCTGAGGTGATCACCAGGCGCTCCGCGTCGAGCAGCTCCGCCGCCCTGAGGCGCGCCGTCAGCGCCTCAGGCGTCGTGGTCGCCGCCAGCTGCGGGTCGAGCAGCCCCCACGCCTCCGCCGGGCGCGCCCCCCGCAGGAGCGGGAGCGCCCGCTCCAGGAGCGCCGCCGCCCCGCCCTCGCGCCACTCAGGGCGCTTGGCGACGGGCGCGGCGGGCGCGGCGGCGGGCGCGGCGGCGGCGGGCGCGGCGGGCGCGGCGGGCGCGGCGGGCGTGGCGGGCGCGGCGGGCGTGGCGGCGGGCGCCTCGGGGGACAGCTCAGGGGACAGCTCGGGGGGTCGCTCAGGGGAGGCGGCGGGCGCGGGCGCCGCGCCTTCCTGGCCGCTGGCGCGCTCCACGCCCTGATAGACGAAGAGGAGCGCGCCACCCGCCAAGAGCAGACGCGCGAGCGCGACCCGGAGGCGCGCGGTGGGGGGGGGAGGGGGCATCATCAGGGCATCTCTCCTGTGGGGTGACGCGAGGGGGAGGGTGGAGGAACGGGAGACGTGAGCGAGCGTACGCTGAGACAGGGTTATAGCACGCCCGCGCCCAGACCACACGCCCCACGCGCCGCCCCCGCTCAGCGCCGCTCAGCCCCCGCGCCGCCCCCGCTCAGCGCCGCTCAGCCCCCGCGGGCCCTCGGGGCGCTGGGCGCTGAAAGCGGCTAAACGAGATCACGCCCTCCTCCTCTTCGCCCTCGCCCCCCTCCTCAGGCGCCGGCGCGCGCCCCGCCGGCGACGACACGTGCGGCAGGCGGTCGCTCCACGACTCGTCCACCCCCTCCAGCGCCTCATCCGCGCGCCGCAGCGGACTCGGCGGCGGGGGCGTGGGGCGACTCAGGGGCGCGCGGGGCGCCCCCCCCAGCTGCGCGCTCAGCTCCTCCTCCGATAGCCCCGACAGCGCCAAGAAGTGCTCCTTGAGCGCCTGCGGCAGACTCGGGAAGTACAGGCGCCCGGGGTCGTCGCCCCGCGCAGGCTGCATCGAGTAGATCGCCTCCCAGGGCAGCACGCACAGGTGCTCGACACGGCTAAACGACAGACTCGCCCGCACCCCCTCCGCCGTGAGCTCAAAGACCCGCAGGCGAAAAGAGTGACTCAGGTTCAGCCGAACCTGCACGTTGCCTTTGAGATGAGATGGCAAATCCACCCCGGGATGCGAGCCATCCAGCACCACCTGCGTCATCCCCTTCGCGAGCGCCTCCTCTAGGTCTGCCCGCTTCTGCAGATTCAGCTCCCGCGCCCCATGACCGCTCAGATCAGCATAATAAAACATTACCGCGCACGCCCCTGCGCGTCCACGCTCAGCCCGAGGGCGCGGCGCAACGCGAAATATTCATCAGAGATCGAAAACAACACCAGCTCCTGAATGCGCTCCGCCACCGACACGCGGCTGATGGGGAGCGATTCATTGCGGATAGATTGCGCCGCGAAGGCGAGATCGTTACACACCAAGAAGCCCACGCGGTTCCCCGTGTGATCGAGCCCCTCAAGCCAGCGGGACACATCGAGGTGCTTCCTGGGGTCCTGCTGCATCTCATTGAGCAGCTCATTCAGGCGCGCCAGGTGCAGGTCCGTGATGCGGCGATAGATATCCATCAGCCCCGCGTCCGACTGATCCACCTCCAGCCCCGCCATCTTCATCAGCGTGAAGATGATCACCATCAGGCGATTACGGCGAGAATCATAGTCCACGTCGAGGGTGGCCATCATGTGATACGGCGTCATCATAAACATGAGCTTAGACGACGCAAACGCCAGCTCCTGCATCGAGATGCTCCGCAGCATGTTCTGCCCCACCAGCACCCCCGGCTCCGCCGTGTTCATCGCCCGCAGCCCCGTCGTCCCCGCCGGCCCGGCGAACGCCGGCAGGCGGGGGAGGATGGTCACGCGAGACACATAATCGAGCACGTGGTTGAGCGGCGTGGGGTCCTTGGGCGCGATCTGGTCCTTGCGCTTGTTTACGCCGAACGTGCGCGCGTGGTCCTGCTCCATCGCCTTGGCGTTATAGGGGTAGAGCGTCTGGAAGAGCTGATCCATCAGCGGGCTCTTCTTGGGGTGCATCAGCAGCGCCCAGTGCTCATTCTCGATGGTGCGGCGGAGCTCGCTGAGCGTGCGCGACGCGTGACGATCGAAGAGCTCCTTCTCGTCTTGGCGGCTGTTGCCCAAGAACACCAGCGCCTGCGCCACGCACCACGCCTCGTCGTACTTCCCGAGCGTCATGTAGAGCCGGAACAGCTTGTGGAGGCTGTTGAGCTGCCGGATGTCGCGCTTGAGAATCTCGCGGTGCTGCGCCACCGCCAGGTCCCACTGCTGCTCGCGCTCGTGCAGCTCCGCCACGATGTCGCGCGTCGCTAGGTCATCGGGATTCTGACGCAGGCCGATGTTGTACGCCTTGATCGCCTCCTGGAAGCGCCCGAGGCGCGTGCGGTTGATCTCGCCGAGCCCGTTGGCCAGCTTGGACACCAGCTCCACGCCCATGTTGTTCTCGCTCGCGCGCTTGAGCATCTTCCGATAGTAGCGGTCCTGACGCTCAAAGTTGCGCTCATCGGCCAAGATCCCCTCGATGGCCGAGAAGGCCTTGAGGAGCGTGGGGTCGGCGTCGAGCGCCTTGTCGAACGAGCGCACCGCCTGCACCGAGTCTTGGAGCTGCTCGCGCTGCAGCGAGCCGATCGCGAAGAAGTACTTGGCCTTCGTCGCCCCGTCCTCCTCGGCGTTGGCGAAGTGCATCAGGAGCTGCACCGTGGACGCCCAGTCGCTCACCTGCTCATAGAGGGGCAGGAGGCGCCCGAGGACGCGCCGACTCGTCTCGTTGAGCTCGAGCGCCTGCTCATAGGCCCGGATCGCCTCCTGCACGTTGAGCGCGCGCTCCTCATAGAGCGCCGCGATCTGCATCAGCTCCTCAAAGCGCTCCCCGAGGTCCGACAGCAGCTCTAGGCGCTTGCGGCGATAGAAGACCGCCTCCTCCCACTTCTCGCGCGCCTCATAGGTGCTGATGAGCAGGTCGAGCGCCTCGCGGTGCGCCGGGCTCGCCTCCACCACGCGGCTGAGCACGTCGAGGGCGCGGCGCAGGTCGCCGCTCTTGAACTTGGCCTTGCCCTGCTTAAAGAGCACCTCCACGCGCTCCCCCGCCTCGAGCTTGTCGTTGTAGTGGATCAGGATGCTCTGGAGGGTGTTGGAGGCGTCCTCCCAGCGCTCCTGGCGCAGGTACACGTCCGCCAGCGCGCTGAGCGTGGGGAAGTGCGTGCTGTCGAGGCGATAGGCGTGCTTGAGGTGCTCCTCCGCCTTCTGCTCCTTGCGCAGGCGCAGGGCGCACTCCGCGAGCTGGTAGTGGCGCTCCTTGAGGGCGTTGGGGTCCACGAGGCCGCCGCGCGCCAGCAGCAGGTCGAGGAGCGGCTCCGCGCGCTCCCAGCGCTGCTCGCGCCGATAGTAGTCGATCAGCGCGGGCGCCGCGAGCACGTTCTCGGGGTCGAGGTCCACCGCCTGCTGATAGTAGTCGATCCCCGTGGCCACGTCGCCGAGCAGCTCGGCGTAGATGCGGCCCATCTCAAAGAAGCACGCGCTCTTCGCTTTGTAGTCGCGCGTGTTGGCCTCCATGATCGTGAGCACGCGGATCACGTCGTGCGGCATCCCCTTGCGCTCGTAGGCGCCCTTGAGCGCCTCGAGGGCGGGGGCGTAGGCGGGCGACATCTCTAGGGCGCGCTGATACCACGAGATGGCGCGGTCGAGGTCCGACAGCCGCTCGGCGTAGAGGCGCCCGATCTCGTAGGTGCGCGCCACCTGCTCCTCGCGCGACGTCAAGAGCCCCAGCTCCGCGCGCGCCATCTCGATGCTCTCCTCCCAGCGCTCCGAGGCGCTGTAGAGGGCGCTGAGGCGGCGGAGCGCCTCGGCGTTCGCCGGGTCGTGCTCGATGATGGGCTCGAGGTACGCGATCGCCATCTGCACCGCGTCCGGCGTGTCGCCGTAGACGAGGCTGCACAGCTCGCTGAGCGCCACCCGCACGCCCACCTGCTGCGCCGGGCTCGACACGCGCTCGATGTACTGGTCATAGACCAGCTTGAGGTCGTCCCAGCGGCGGTCCTCGCGATACAGCGCGTCGAGCGCCGCGATCGCCTCCGGGTGGCTCGGGTCGATGAAGAACATCTTGCGGTAGCTCTCGGCGGCGGAGACGCGGTCCCTGAACTGCTCGAGCTGCAGGCGCGCGAGCTTGCCGTAGGTCTTGATCTGCTCCGTGGACGCCGTGCGGGCGCGCAGGAGCGACTCATAGACGCGCTGGAGCTCAAACCACTCCTGCCGCTGACGATAGAGCACCTCGAGGGCGTAGAGGGCGTCCACGCACGAGGGGTCCGCCTCGTGCGCCTCGTGGTACGCGGCGATGGCGCCGAGCACGTCGTTCATACGCACCTCGCGCACCTCCGCCACCCGCAGCAGATTCTCCACGCGGAGCGCGAGGTCCTCGGTCAGCTCCCCCTCGCGGGTGAGCACGTCCACCAGGTTGGGGAAGTCCTGCTGCATCGCGTAGAGGCGCTTGAGGGCGGCGAGCGCGTCGAGGTCGTCTGGACTCAGCGACAGCAGCTCCTGGTAGGCCTGCAGCGCGCCGCCCTGGTCGTCGAGGCGGTCCCCGCGCAGCTGCGCGAGGCGGCGCCACGCCTCCGCGCGCTCCTCCACCTCAAAGAGGCGGCGCAGGCGCTCCTCGTGCATCTGCGCCGCCAGCGCCCAGTGCCCGTGCTTCTCGTAGAGCGCGGCGAGGGCGGTGAAGGGCGCGGGGTCCTGCGCGTCGATGGCCTGCACGTACTGGTAGTGGGTGACGGCGTGCTGCGGCTGCTGCAGGGCGTCGTCGTACCAGCGCGCCACGCGGAGGTGGAGCGGAATCGACTCCGGCGACTGCGCGCCGAGGGCGCTGAGGCTGCCCTCGTACTGCTGCACCAGCGCCGCCCACTGCCCCGTGACGCCGCCGAGGCGCTCGAGGCGCGCGCCAAAGCGCTCGTCGTCGGGGCGGAGCGCGAAGGCCTGCAGCAGCACCATCATGGCGTTCTCGTGCTGCCCCCGCTCCTCAAGGATGTCCGCCGTCTTGCCGTAGAGGTCGAGCCGCTCGTCCTCGTCCGGCGTCACCTCGATGCGCATGAGCAGGAGGTTGACCACCTCGTCCCAGCGCGCGAGGGCGCGGAGGAGGCGGTCGAGCTCCACGAACGCCTCCCGCTCGTCCGCGCGCGCCGCCAAGATGCGCTGGTAGGCGTCCACGGCGACCTCGGGCTGCGCGAGGCGGCGCTCGTAGGTCTGCGCGAGGTGCGCGTAGAGCGCGATCTGCGCGTCGAGGTCCAGCGTGACCTCGATCTTCTGCGCCAGCGCCCACACGTAGCGCTCCCAGTCGCCGCCGTCCTCGTAGAGCGCCAGCAGGCGCTCGATGGGCTCCGCGCTGCCCGGCTGCACCCCGAGCGCGCCGCGCCACGCCTCGATCGCCGAGGGGGCGTCCGCGAGGCCCTCGTAGAGGGCGCCGAGCTCGGCGAGGACGGTGAAGCGGCGCTCGCGCTCCACGGCGCTCGGGTCCGCCGCGCCCGCCGCGAGCGGGTCGGGGAGGAGCGCGAGGAGCTCGAGGTTGACCGCCAGCTGCTCGTCGAGGCGCCCCTCGCGGGCGTAGAGCGCGCGCGTCGCCCAGCGCGCCTCCACGCTCTCGGAGTCGCGCTCTAGGACCTTGCTCCAGCAGTCGAGCGCCACCTGCGTGCGCTCAAGGCGCTCGCCCCACACCTCGCCGAGGCGCCCGTAGTAGAGCGCCTCGCGCGCCACGTCGCCGACGGCCAAGGCGAGCTGGCGGTCGTAGACCTGCACTAGCTCACGCCAGTCCTCCTCCTGCGCGTAGAGGTCCTCGAGCGCATCGAGCGCATCGGGGTCGTCCGTGGAGAGCGCGAGCACGTCACGCCACAGCGTCACGGCGTCGCCCACGAGGTCGAGGGCGTCGGCGGCGAGGCGGGCGCGGCGCTTGAGGACGGGCACCCGCGCCGCCCCCTCCGCGAGCGCCGCCTGGCGCGCGTACACGTCAAAGAGCGCGACGGCGTCCCCCTGCTGCCCGTAGAGCTCCTCGAGGCGCGCGAGCGCGTCGGCGCGCTCCGGGCTGAGACTCAGCACGGCGTTGAGCTGCTCGATGGCGTCCTGCGGGCGCGCGAGGCGCTCCTCGTAGAGCCTCGCGAGGCGCCAGGTGAGCTCCTCGAGGCGCGCCCCGTCGGCGAGGTCCTGCTCGCGGCGCAGAATCTCCTCAAGCGGCTCCCACGACTCCAGCGTGGTGTACACGCGGTCGAGGCCCTCGAGGGCGCTGGCGTGGTAGGGGTCGAGCTCGAGGATGTAGCGGTACTCGCGCTCCGCCTGCCCCCAGTCCTGCAGGCGCTCCACGCAGAGCTCCGCCATGTGCTGGCTGAGGGCGCAGAGGCGCTCGGGGTCCTGCGTGCGGAGGCGCGCGTCCCCGTAGATCAACAGCAGCTCCGCGGCGTAGCCCGCCGAGAGGGCGAGGTCGTGAAGGACGACGCGCGCCTCGTCGCGGTCGGGCAGCTCCTTAAACGCCTCCCCGTACCACATGAGCGCCGTGGGCACCTCCTGGAGCTGCTCGAGGGAGATGCGCGCCAGCGCCGTCAGCGCCTCAAGCCGCTCCTCGCCCGCCGCGCGGAGCGTGAGGAGCGCCTGCCCTTGCTGGTAGAGCTCACGCCACGCCCCGCGCGCCTCAAAGAGCGGGCGCAGGAGCTCCGCCGCCCGCTCCTGCGCGCGCCCCGCGGCGAAAAGCCCCCGCAGGCCGTCCACCGCGCCCTCGTAGGCGTCGTGGGCGTCGAGGACCTCGCGGTACGCCTCGAGCGCCTCCTCGGGCGCGTCGAGGAAGCCGTCATAGACCTGCGCGAGCTTCATGAGCAGGTCGCGGTGCAGCGCGCGGCGCGACGAGAGCGCGCCGCCCTCGCCGCCCTCGTCGCCCTCGCCGCCCTCGCCGCCCTCGCCGCCCTCGCCGCCCTCGCCGCCCTCGCCAAAGCCCTGCGGGACGACCCCCTCTACGCTGTCGTCGTCCTCCGCGCCCGCCTCCTTCGCGCCCGCCTCCGCTGCGCCCGCCTCTTCTAGGGCGTCGCCGTCGAGCAGGCCGTCCGCGAGGCTCTCGTCCTCCTCTAGCTCACGCGCCACCAGGTCGGCGCGCGCGCGCAGCGCCTCCGCCAGCTCCGCCCAGCGCTCCGCGCCCTGATACAGGCGCTCGAGGGAGGCGAGGGCCTCCTCGTGGTCGGGGTCGAGGGCGCGGAGCGCCACCAGCTGCGCCGTGGCGCCGGCGGCGTCGCCGAGGCGCGCCTCTAGCACCACCGCGGCGCGGGCGCGGAGCGACACCGTCGCCTCGTCCGAGGGCGCCTCGACGATGGCGGCCTTTAGGGACGCGCAGAGGTGATCCCAGGCGCCGAGACTCTCGGCGAGGGCCTCGAGCGCCTCATAGACGCCGGGGGTGAGGGGGGCGGCGCGCAGGGCCTCGGAGTACGCCTCAAACGACGCCGCGGCGTCGAGCGTCACGTCGCGGTGCGCCTGCCCGATCTGCGCCCACAGCGCCGCCTGCGCCTCGCGCTCCTGCGTGACCGCCAGCTGGAGGTGCCAGGCGCGCACCAGGCGCGCGACGTCGCCGCTGCGCTCGAGGGTGGCGGTGAGCAGCGCCGCCGCCGCCCCCGCCGCCGTGTCGCTCGACACCATCCCCTCGAGGGCGGCGAGCGCCTCCTCGAGGGCGGGATATTCGGCCAAGACCTCGGCGTAGCCCGCCACGGCCTCCTCGTAGCGCCCGAGGTGGACCTGGCGCGTCACGGCGAGGCGGCAGCGCGCCGCCTGGCGCGCGGCGCCCTCCGTGAGCGCCACCTGCCGCTCCTGCGCCGCCGCCTGCTCCTCCCAGCGCTCGAGCGCGCCGTAGACGCGCTCGTAGGCGACCTCCGCCTCCACGTCGCGCGGGTTGAGCGCGAGGAGCGCGGCGATGTGCTCGAGGGCGCCCTCTGGGTCGGCGAGCGCCTCGCCCTCATAGAGCGCGATCAGCGCGAGGCGGATCGCCTGGCGCTCCTCGTCGCTCTCGGCGATCCCCTCGCGGCGCACGAGCGTCTCGGCGAGGTCCACCCAGCGGCCCTGCGCCGTGTAGAGTCGCTCAAGCCCCTCTAGCGCGCGGCGGTGGGCGGGGTCGAGGTCGAGCACCTCGCGGTGCAGCTCAAGGGCGCGGTCGAGGTCGCCGAGGCGACCCTCGAGGAGGTCGCTGGCCTTAAAGAGGTAGGCGAGCTGCGCGGCGCCCTCCTGCGCGGCGTCCTCCTGCGCGAGCGCCGCGCGGCGCACGCACAGCTCCGTGAGGTCGAGCCAGCGCTCCGCCTCCTCGTAGAGCGCCTCGAGCACGTCGAGCGCCGCCACGAGCCCCTCCGCGAGCGCCGCGCCGCCGCCCTCGGCCACGTCGCGCGCGCGCTCATAGAGCTCCACGCCGCGCGCGAGGTCGCCGAGGCGCTCCACGTAGAGCGCGCCGGCCTCCCGCGCCCGACGGTAGAGCAGGGCGCCGTCCTCGAGCGCCCCGAGCACATGCTCGTACACCTGCGTGAGGCGCCCCCAGTTCCCGAGCGCCCCGGCGAGTTCGTGCAGGCGCGCGCTGGCGTGGTCGTCGGCGGGGCGCTGCGCGAGGGCGTAGGCGTAGGTCTCAAACGCCTCCGACACGCCGCCGAGCGCCACATACAGCTCCGCCACGCGGTGGAGGTAGCCCCCCGCCTCCTCGGCGCCCTCGCAGGTCTCCGCGATCGCCTGCAGCGCCACGATCTGCCGCGTCTGGTCCCCCGTCTCCTCGTAGATGGGCGCGAGCAGGCGCGCCGCGCGCCCCTTGAACGCGTCGAGCGCCAGCAGGCGCTCGAGCGCCTCCACCGCCAGCGGGTGCGCCGGACTCAGCGCTAGGGCCTCCTCGTAGCGGGCGAAGGCCTGCTCGGGGGACGCGAGCGTCACCTCATAGAGCTGCGCGAGCTGCAGGGTGAGCGCCACGCGCTCCTCAGGCGCCGTGAGCGGCGCGAGGACGGCGAGGGCGTCCGACAGCTCCTGCCACGCCCCCTCCGCCTCATAGAGGCGCCCGAGGGCGCGCAGCGACGGCTCGTGGGCGGGGTTGGACTGCAGGAGCTCCTGGCGCGCGGCGATGGCCTCCTGCGACGCCTCTAGGCGGCGCTCGTACACGTCGCCGATGCGGTCTAGGAAGCCCTCGCGCTCGGCGCCCTCCGCCACGTCCGCTCGGGCGCGCAGGACCTCGAGGAGCGAGGGCCAGTCCTCCTGCTCTTGATAGAGGCGGTCGAGCGCCACGAGGGCGCCCTCGTGGGTGGCGTCGAGCGACACCACGCGCTGGTAGGCGCTCACCGCGCGCTCGGGGGAGGAGAGGCGCTCGTAGATGCCGGCGAGGTCCAAGAGGCGCGACACCGCTAGCCCCTCGTCCGACGTCTCGAGCAGCGCCTCCTCGATCACCTCCACGAACGACTCCCACTCCCCCGTCCGCTCCGCGAGCTCGCGCAGCCGAACCGCCGCCGCCGCGTGCTCCGGCTGCTCCTTGAGGAGGCGCCGGAAGGCGCGCTCGGCGCCAGCGAGGTCCTGCGTGCGCGCCACGTGCGCCTCGCCGATCTCGAGCAGCAGCGCCTCGCGCTCCGCGCGCTCCTGCAGGTCGGTGAGGAGCGCCTCGAGGGCGCGCACCAGATCAGGCCAGCGCGCGTGACGCTCGTAGAGGGGGCGCAGCACGCGCGCCGCCTCCACGCCGCACTCCGTGTGGTCGAGGGTGCGCTCGAGGAGCGCCACCACCTCCGCCGCGCCGTCGCCGTGGCGCGCGAGGAGGGCGCTGAGGCGCGACACGGCCTCCGCTGGGCGCGACAGGTCCACGAGCTCGAGCTCCGCGAGCGCCAGCTCCACCGGCAGCGCCTCGGCGTCCGTGTGCATGAGCGCCCGCTCGCGCAGCGTGGCGGTGTAGAGGGCGTCAAAGTCCTCCTCAACGCGATACAGCGCGCGCAGGGCGCGGAGCGTGGAGAGGCGCTCGGGGCTGAGCTCGAGCGCCTTCTGGTAGGCGTCGATGGCGGTGTGCGTGTCGTGGAGCTTGGACTCGTAGAGGGCGCCCTGCTTCAAGAGCAGCGCCTCGCGCGCCGCGTCCCCCTCCGCGAGCTCGAGCTTGCGGTCGAGAATCCCCATCACCTCCTGCCAGTCCCCGAGGCGCTCATAGATGCGCTCCGCGGCGTCGAGCGCCTCCGCGCGCGACGGGTCCACGGCGAGGGCCTCGAGGTAGGCGGCGAGGGCGGCCTGGTCGTCCTTGAGCTCGCGCTCGGCGATCCCGGCGATCATGAGCGTCAGGCCGCAGAGCGCAGCGTCGTCGAGCTCCACGCGCGCCGCCTCGCGCGCCGTCACTAGGGCGCGGTACGCCTCCGACCACAGCGGCGGGCGCAGCTCCGCCGCCACCCGCGCCACCGTCGCCCACGCCGACTCTGACGTCGGCGAGAGCTCCACGAGCCGCGTCGCCCACGCGAACGCCTGCTCGGGCTTGCGCAGGTGCTCCTCATAGAGCGACACGAGCGCTGTGACGCGCGTCACCGCCTCGGCGCCCTCGGGCGCGCCCTGCATGAGCACCTCGAGGGCGCCGGCGTGCTTGGCGTGCTGCCCCGCCTCCGCGTAGAGGGGCGCGAGGCGCGCCGCCGCCTCGAGGTCGCCCGGATTCATCTGCGTCACGCGCTCGAGCGCGCGGATGGCGCGGTCGGGCTGCCCGAGGCGCGTGAGGTAGGCGTCGGCGGCGCGGAAGAACAGGTCCGCCCTCTGCGCGTCGGAGCCCTGCGCCGCCGCCTGACTCTCGAGCGTCTTGACCAGCTCCGCCCAGTTGTCCTGCCCGGCGAAAAACGCCGTGAGCGCGTCCCAGTCCGCCGCCGCGATGAGCGCGCGCTTAAACTGCTCCTGCGCCTTCTTGTTCTCGGGGTCGATCTCGAGGAGCTGACGCCACAGCGACAGCCCGCGCTCAGGGCTCTGCGCGGCGGTGGCGCCGCGCGAGAGGAACGCTACGCGGTCCTCAGCGCTCAGGGCGGGGTGCGCCACGAGGCGATCGATCACCTCGTCCAACGAATCCCACGCCTTGTCCTGTTCGTAGAGCTGTGCGAGGGCGCGCAGGGGCTCGAGCGCGTCGGCGTCCTCCGCCGCCGCGCGCTCCCACAGCGTCAAGGCGAGGGCGGGCATACGGAGCTTCTTCTCGGCGTGGGCGGCGAGCGCTTGGTAGGCCTCGGAGCGGGCGGCGGGGGTGGGCTTGGTGTCGGCGAGGCGCTGGCTGTAGCTGGCCCAGCGGTCCCAGTCGCGCTGCTTCTCAAAGAGCGCCGAGAGCGCCTCTAGGGCGCCCACGTGCGCGCCGTCCTCCTCCAAGATGGCCTCGTAGATGTCCTGCGCCTCGGGCACCTTGCGGAGCTGGTTGAGGTAGAGGTCCGCCATCTCAAAGTACACCGCGAGGCGCTCCTCGCCGGCGAGCAGGTCGAGGCGCGCCTGCAGCACGTCGAGCAGCTGAGGCCACTTGCGCAGCTTGCTGTACTTGTCCTTGAGGATGGCGGCCACCTCCGCGTCGCGCGGGTCGAGCGCAAAGAGCTGCGCGTAGAGCTCGGTGAGCGTCTGCTCGGAGGTGAGGTGAGACGAGTAGAGCTCGACGAGGGCGCGCAGGCCGGCGACCTTGCCCGCCACGTCGTCCTCGGGCAGCGCGGCGATGTAGCGCTGGTAGACCTCGGCGTACTCCTTCCACTTCTCGAGCCGCGGGTAGAGGGCGATGAGCGCCTCCTGCGCCTCCACGTCGTCGCGGCTGGTCTGATAGACCTGGCGCCAGAAGTCCGCCTGCATCGCCGGCTGGGCGCCCACGCGCCCCGCGAGCTGCGCCACGCGCCGCGCCGCCTCCGCGCGCGCCGCCATGGGGTCGCCCCCGATCTGCTCCACATAGACCTGCTGCACGTTGCGCCACTTGTCGGTCTCGATCAGGCGATACGCCTGCCACTCCGCCGCGGCGCCGCTGGCGCGCGCGAGGTCGCGGAGCTTGAGGTCGAGGCCCTTGTCGTCCCCCGAGTGCCGCGCGCCCAGCAGGAGCGCGTGCGCCTCCCACGGCCCGCCGGCGCCGCGCTCCGCCTCCACCGCCGCGCGCGCCGCGGCGAGCGCCTCGCCGCTGAGGGCGCGCCCCACGCGCCAGTACACGAGCGGGTCGGACGGGTCCATAGATGTAATGTCGTGATATCGAGCCGCCACCTCCGCGGGCGAGAGGCCCGCCCTGATGTCCTGAAGGAAGACTTCGATAGCGTCTATGACTGCCTGTGTCATTGATATCTCCTAGACGTGACCCGTGACGTGATCCATGACGTGACCTATGACGTGACCTATGACGTGACCTATGACGTGACCTATGACGTGACCTATGACGTGACCCGTGACGTGACCTGTGTGTGACCGCTGACGAGCGCGCGCGAGAGCCGCGATTTTATAGCACTCGCGCGCCCTGCTCACAACACATCTTCAGATTCTCTTCTCTAGTTCGAGCCCGTTGACTTCGTCTTGCTGATGTCCAAGAGAATCTTTTTGGCCGCCAGAATCTCGATCTTGTCGGCGCGCGCCCCCTGCTGCAGGAACTTGCGCGTGTAGACCTCCGCGGAGCGCATGTCGCTCACCTTAAAGTACGCCTTGGCCAACAAGAACAAGAGCGTCGACTCGCTGGGATCGAGGGCGTGGGCGGCCTCATAGAGGGGGATGGCGCTCATGACCTGCCCCTGCCCCTCGTAGACCTGCCCGAGGTCGCGCTTAAACTCATAGACCGTTGGGTGATTCTCGATGGCGTTCTTGAGCACCTGCGCGGCGGGACCCGCCTGACGGAAGCGCATGTAGAGGGTGGCGAGCGCCTGGTAGGGCTCCGTGAGCTGCGGCTTGACGCGGATGGCGAGCTGAAAGGCGTCCTGCGCGTCGTTAAAGCGGCGGCGGACGAGGAGGGCGAGCCCCTTGCGGAGGGCGGCCTCGCCGTGACCCCCCTTGAGGGCGATGGCCTGGTCAAACGCCTGCACCGCCTCCTCGAGGCGCCCGAGCGCCTCCTGCGCGACGCCGAGCTGGTAGAAGGTCTCGGGGTCCTTGGCGTTCACCTCCGTGCAGCGCTTGAGCGCCTTGACCGCCGCCTCAAAGCGCTCGTTGTTGGACGTGTCGCGCCCGAGGTCGTTGAGGATGATCCCCTGGTAGAAGAAGGCGCGGTCGTTGGAGGGGTCCACGTCCCCGGCGAGCTCGAGGCTGCGAATCGCCGAAATGGAGTTGCCGCCGCGAAACGCCTTGATGCCGTCGTTCATGAGCTTGATCGACTCAGCGCGCTCTGGGTGACAGCCGCTCAGGGCGCCGCTCAGGGCGCCGCTCAGGGCCAGCGAGCACGAGAGGGGCGCCGAGAGCTTGAGGGCGAGGGCGACGCGCGCGAGGAGGGGGCAGGGCATCGGCGGAGACTCCTAGAGGGACCTGTTGACGAGGGGAGCGTCGTGGGCCATGGTGAGGCAACCACGCTAGCTGATTCGGCTGAGACTGTAGAAGACAAGACACGATGAGCATGAAAAAAAATTTTGCCATGATCGGCGCAGCCGGGTTCGTCGCCCCCCGCCACATGCAGGCCATCCACGCGCTCGGGCACTCCCTCAAGGCCGCCTGCGACCCCTATGACGGCGTGGGCGTCCTCGACCGCTACTTCCCGGAGTGCCGCTTCTTTACCGAGGTGGAGCGCTTTGACCGGTACCTAGAGAAATCGCGCCGCGAGGGCCCCGAGTCGCAGATCCACTACCTGAGCGTCTGCACGCCCAACTACCTCCATGACGCCCACTGCCGCCTCGCCCTCCGCGCCGGCGCCCACGCCATCTGCGAGAAGCCGCTCGTCATCAGCCCCTGGAACCTCGACCAGCTCGCCGTCCTTGAGCGAGAGCACGAGCGGCGCGTCTACACCGTGCTGCAGCTGCGGCTCCACGACGCCGTGCGCGACCTCAAGGCGCGCATGGACGCCCTGCCCGAGGGGCAGCGGCTGCAGGTGGACCTCAGCTACATCACGCGCCGCGGGCCGTGGTACCACCACTCCTGGAAGGGCGACGCCCACAAATCGGGCACCCTCGCCCTCAACATCGGCGTCCACTTCTTTGACATGCTGCTGTGGATCTTTGGGGCGCCGCGCGAGCAGGCGGTGTTTGTGCGCGAGCACACGCGCGTGGGCGGCTTTATGGCGCTCGCGCGCGCCGACGTGCGCTGGTTCCTCTCCATCGAGTACGGCGACCTGCCGGAGTCCTCGCGCGCCAAGGGCCAGCACGCCTACCGCGCCCTCACGCTGAGCGGCGAGCGCTTTGATTTCTCCACGGGCTTCGACGACCTCCACACCAAGGTCTACGAGGACCTGCTCTCGGGCGGCGGGTTTGGACTCGATGAGGCGCGCCCGGCCATCGAGGCGGTGCACCAGATGCGCGGGCTGCCGGTGAGTCCGCTCGATGAGCGCGCGCACCCGCTGCTGCGCGGCGCCCCCCCCGCCGAGCGCGCCTGAGCGCTAGGGGTTCGTCACGCAGAGCCCCAGCCCATCCACGGGCACGCCGCCGAGGACGATGCGCCCCGCGCACGCCTGGTTGAGCGGGCAGGGGTTGAGGTAGGCGCCCGTGTCGCAGAGGCGGCGGCACGTCTGCCCGCCTGCGCTCGCCCCGAGGCAGATGAGGCCCCGCCCGCAGCTCTCCTCGAGCGGCCCGCCCTCCCGGCACGCCTCCCCGGCGGCGCGCGCGCCGACGGGGGTGCAGAAGGTGACCAGGCGCTGGTCATCGGGGCGCACGCCGAAACTGCAGAGCTCATTCTGGGCGCAGCCGTCGTCCGTGCTCGGGTCGCACTGCCCATAGGGCCCACAGTAGCCGGCGGGCTGCCCGAGCGGCCCAGAGAGGTCTACGCAGCGCTGCCCGCGCGCGCACAGAGCGGCGGCGAGGTCGGGCGGGTCGGCGGCGGGGTCGGCGGCGGGGTCGCAGGGGAGGGCGCAGGTGCTAAAGTTGCAGATCAGGCCCTCGGCGCAGGGGAGAGCGCGGTTGAACTCGTCGAGGCAGGGCTGCCCGAGGGCGCGCGCCGGGGCGGGGGCGCCGCAGCGCGTGGCGAGCCCCGAGAGCTGGCACTGCGGCGTGTCGCCGGCGCACGGCGCGCCCGTGAGCAGGTCGCAGCCGTCGCCCGGCACGCAGCGCCCCTGGTAGACCTGCCCGCCGGGGATAGGCGCGCAGGAGGCGCCCTGCGGGCAGGCGGCGGCCCGGAGGCGCGGGTCGCAGGGGTCGCCCATGGGGACTCCGCCGTCGATGAGGGCGCCCTGGTCGGCGGGCGGGGCGGCGTCCTCTGGCGGCGCGAGGTCGAGGAGCGGCGGCGGCGCGAGGTCGGGCGGCGGCGCGAGGTCGGGCGGCGGCGCGGCGTCGGCGGAGATCGACGACATGTCGGGCTTGGGGAGTACGTTGAGCCCGTCGACCGAGAGGTTGCTGAGGGCGCTGCCGCTGTCGCAGCCGGCGACGCAGAGGAGCGCGCAGAGGAGGACGCTGAGGGGCGCGCGGGGGATGGCGCCGAGCGGGGCGCGGGCGGGCGTTGAGATCATGGAGGCATCCTCGGGGGCGGGGAGGGGGGGCGCAGCGGACGCGCGGATTGAGTCTCCGCGCGCGTCAAGCTAACATCGCGCAGGGCGCCTGTCGCCATCAAATCCTCACCCCTCATCCTCACCCCTCATCCTCACCCCTCATCCTCACCCCTCATCGATATCGAGGTCTCAGCGTGAGAGCAGCCCCGCCCTCCCCCGCGCCCCCCCGCCGCGCCCCCGCCGCGCCCCTCGCGTCCCTCGCCCTCATGGCCCTCGTCGTCCTCATCGCCCCTACCGCGCTTCCCGCCTGCGATGACGGCGCCGCCCCCGCCGCGTGCGCCAGCGACGGCGACTGCCGCGAGGGGTTCCGCTGCGACCTCACGCTCTACGTGGGCGAGTGCGTGCAGGAGCAGCAGGTGATCACGTGCGGCGCGAGCTACTGCTTCTTTCCGCAGGAGCGCTGCGCGGGCGACACGTGCGTGCAGGCGGGGGCGGGCGGCGCGGAGGTGAGCGCGGGGGTGAGCGCGGGGGTGAGCGCCGGGGCGAGCGCCGGAGTCAGCGCCGGAGTCAGCGCCGGGGCGAGCGCCGGGGTCAGCGCCGGAGTCAGCGCCGGAGTCAGCGCCGGAGGCAGCGCCGGAGGCAGCGCCGGAGTCAGCGCCGGAGTCAGCGCCGGAGTCAGCGCCGGAGGCAGCGCCGGAGGCAGCGCCGGAGGCAGCGCCGAGGGCGGCGAGGAGGCGCCGCCCGTGGGGGAGCTGCGCGTGGAGTGGGTGAGCCCCGAGGAGGGCGCCCTGCTCACCCTCGGCGCCCCCACCGCGGCGCGGGTGCGCGTGACGCTCACGGGCGCCCCCGCCGGCACCCCCCTGAGCGTGACGCTCTCGTGGCTCAGCCATGCCGACCTCGGCGCCCCCGCCGAGCCCCTCGCGCTCACGGCGGGCCCCTCGGGGGAGTTTGAGGGCGCCCTGCCGCCCCTCCCCCTCGGCGCCCACACCCTGGTGGCGGAGGCGCGGGCGGGGGAGGGGGCGCCGGGGGCGGTGAGCGCGCAGGCGCTCCGCGGGGTGCGCGCCGATGGGTTTGTGAGCGAGCGCCTCGGGCGACTCTACTGGGACAGCGAGCCCTACCGCGCCTTTGGGGTGGACGTGCCCGGCCTCTTGCCGTGGCTGGCGGCGCAGCCCGCGGCGGAGCGCCCCGCGCGCCTCGCCGCCGCCCTCGCGGACCTGCGGGCGGCGGGGGCGAGCGTGGTGCGGGTGTTTGTGGGGTGGGGCGAGGGGGCGTGGGCGGTGTTTGAGGGCCCGCAGGGCTTTGGGCCCGGCGCCGCGCTGCTCGACGAGGTGGTGGACGAGGCGGGGCGCGCGGGGCTCAAGCTCACCCTCGCGCTCCTCGACGGCTCGGGGGAGCAGGGCGGCTTCACGCCCCTGCTGCGCTGGGACGGGATCGCGCAGCCCACCGCCGCCGACGACGGGCGCGTGTACAGGGCGGGCACCACGCGCGACGCCGCCCTCGCCCTCTTGCAGCTCCTCCCCGCCCGCCTCAGCGCGCGCTCCGGGCGCTTTTATCGCGACGAGATGTCGATTCTGGGCTGGGAGGTGCTCAGCCGCCCCCGCTGGGACCACCTGAGCGCGAGCGACCGCGGGCAGGTGGGCGCCGCCCTCGCCGCCGCCGTGGGCGCGCTCAAGCGCGCGGCGCCGAGCCAGCTAGCGTGGACGGGAGAGGAGGGACTCGACAGCAACCCCACCCCCTACGGGACCTTCGCGAGCGCCCTCGGCGGCTACGGGCTCGGCGGGCTGCTCTCGGGAGCGTACGGGGGCGCATGGCAGCCGCACCTCAGCCTCGTCAACGCCAGCGTGAGCGGCCTCACCCTCGACACCCTCGCCCTCCGCAGCCAGAGCGCCGCCGACTGGCCCGGGGTGGGGCAGGCGTGGCTGCGGGGGCACGCCCTCGCCAACGCCGCGCGCGCCAAGCCGCTCATCGTGAGCTCGTCGCGCATGAACCGGCAGGGGGTGGCGGAGGCGGCGCAGCTGACGGCGTGGCGGGCGTGGAGCGCCGAGGCGCTGAGTCAGGGGGCGGCCCTCTTTATCTTGGGCGAGGTGACCCTGAGCGGCGAGGCGGCGCGCACCACCGCCTGGCCGCTCGAGGCGCCCGCGACGCGCGCGCTGCTCGGGGAGCTCGCGGCGCGCTGGCGCGCGGCGCCCTGAGGGGCAGGGCGCGCGCTGAGGGCGCGCTGAGGGCGCGCTGAGGGCGCGCTGAGGGCGCAGGGCGGCGAGCGCCCCCGCGCAGCGGCGCAGGGGGCCGCGCAGGCATCAGCGCAGGCGTCAGCGCAGGCGTCAGCGCAGGCGTCAGCGCAGGCGTCAGCGCAGGCGTCAGCGCAGGCGTCAGTGCAGGTCGCACGTGCTCCTGAGGAGCACCGCCGCCACCTCGTAGGGGTCAGCGTTGGCGTTGGGGCGGCGGTCCTCGAGGTAGCCGCAGCCCGCCTCCGCCACGTTGGCGGGGATGCGAATCGAGGCGCCGCGATTCGACACGCCCCACTTGAACTGGTCGTAGCGGCAGGTCTCGTGGTGGCCCGTGAGGCGCATCTCGTAGCCCGCGCCGTAGGCGGCGAGGTGCTCGGGGACGCGCTTGGAGAGGCGCTCGGCGATGGCGTTGATCTCGTCGACGCCGCCCGGGGCGCGCGTGGCGGTGGTGGAGTAGTTGGTGTGCATGCCCGCGCCGTTCCAGTCGCCCGGGACGGGCTTGGGGTCGAGGGTGGCGGAGATGCCGTGGTTCTCGCCCACGCGGTAGAGCAGCCAGCGCCCCACCCACAGGTCGTCGGTGGCCTTGAGCGCGCCGGCGCCGGGGCCGCCCATCTGGAACTCCCACTGCCCGGGCATCACCTCGGCGTTCACGCCCTGGATGGACAGCCCCGCCTCTAGGCACACCTCCATGTGCGCCTCCACCAGCTCGCGCCCGTAGACCTCGTCGGCGCCCACGCCGCAGTAGTAGGGGCCCTGCGCGGCGGGGAAGCGGCGCTCGGAGGGGAAGCCGAGGGGGCGGGAGCCCTCGTAGAGGGTGTACTCCTGCTCAAAGCCAAACCACGCGTCCACCTTGTCGCCGCCGCGGGCGAGCACGTCGCGCAGCTTGGCGCGGGTGTTGGTGGGGTGGTGCGCGCCGCTGGCCTTGTCGACCTCGCAGAGCACGAGCACCGCGTCGCCGCCGCGGATGGGGTCGGGGTAGAGGCGCACGGGGCGCAGGATGCAGTCCGACTTGTCGCCGTCGGCCTGGTTGGTGGAGGAGCCGTCGAACTGCCACTTGGGGAAGAACGACAGCTTGAGCGCCCCCTCGTCATTGAGGTGCTCGTCGCTGATCTCGTCGTGGATGATCTTGGTCTTGGAGCGGAGTTTCTTAGTGGGGGTGGAGCCGTCGATCCAGATGTACTCGGCGATGATGGCCATCGGTAGGGGTCCCTAAGGGTGAGGCGGGGGGTGAGG
>Ga0194119_10005106_pt1 | contig 19776 bp, 17 predicted proteins | sample TA2MahC100mmetaG_FD_148620 | JGI IMG/M metagenome (GOLD analysis project Ga0194119, IMG submission 148620) | Freshwater microbial communities from Lake Tanganyika, Tanzania - TA2015018 Mahale Deep Cast 100m | ecosystem: Environmental > Aquatic > Freshwater > Lake | place: Tanzania: Lake...
ATCGGAGGCGCCCATGCCACCGCATCCGACACACGCCACGCGCAGCTTGCTCGATGCGCCCTGCGCCGCAGCACGTCGCACCCACCACGGCAGCTGCGTCGCAGCCCCTGCTGCAGCGGCGGTGAGAATGAAGTGGCGGCGGCCGGTGGAAAACGACGAGGGATCGATGCGCATGGGGGGGTTCCTTTGGGAGCGAGGGCCTGCGAGAGCGGGCGGTGGAGTGTCGCGGGATCTCGCGACGGATGCAACCCTTTGGGCAGGGGTTGTTGGATGACTGCCCGGGTCTGGCCAAGCCGCCGTCAATCCATGCCCGTTAGAGGTACCATGCCAAGGGTTCGTCATCTCCGATGGCCGCGACCGCCTCCAAACACCCGACTGACGGCCACTCGCCCGCAGGCACCGCAGCAAGGCTGGCCCTGACCATGCTCGCCCTCGGTGTGGTGTTCGGGGATATCGGTACCAGCCCTCTCTACGCCATCAAGGAGTCCCTTTCGGCCCATCACGGCATGCCGAGGGATCCTTCCACGGTCATCGGCGTCCTGAGCCTGTTCTTCTGGTCGCTCACGATCGTGATCACCATCAAGTACGCCTGGCTGGTGCTGCAGGCCGACAACCGCGGCGAAGGCGGGATCTTCTCGCTGCTGTCGCTGCTGCCAGAGAAGGGCAAGGGCCTGCGGTCCCTGCCGATGCCCTTCTTCGTGATGGGACTTCTCGGCGCTTCGCTGCTCTACGCGGAGGGCGTGATCACGCCCAGCCTCTCGGTGCTCAGTGCGGTGGAAGGGCTTGAGGTCATCTCGCCCGACCTCACGAAGTTCGTCATTCCCGCGACCTGCGTGATCATGGTCGTGCTCTTCAGCGTGCAGCGGTTCGGCACGGCGGCACTCGGTTCATGGCTTGGGCCGCTGATGCTGGCGTGGTTCAGCGTCATGGCACTCCTTGGGATTCGCGGCATTCTGCTTGAGCCGAGCGTGCTATCGGCGATCAATCCAGTCCATGCGCTCGACCTGGCCCGCAACCAACCCCGCGAGTGCTTCGTGGCCTTGGGCAGCGTGATGCTGTGCATCACCGGCGGCGAGGCGCTCTACGCCGACCTCGGACACTTCGGCCGTTTCCCCATCCGTGCAGCGTGGTACGGCCTTGTCATGCCGAGCCTGATTCTGAACTACTTCGGGCAAGGGGCGATGTACCTGCAGGACATGACGATCGAGCAGCCGTTCTTCCGGCTCGCGCCGTCATGGGGTTTGATTCCGCTCGTCATCTTCGCCACGCTGGCCACGTGCATCGCGAGCCAGTCGATCCTGACGGGGCTCTTCAGCCTCACGCACCAGGCCGTGCAGCTGGGCCTGCTGCCGCGATTGCGCGTGCTGCACACCGGCGACCACGAGGGACACATCTTCGTGCCGCTCCTGAACCTGGTCATGATGATCGCCTGCGTGCTGCTGGTGCTCATCTTCCGCCGCAGCATGGCGTTGGCCGATGCCTACGGCCTCAGCGTCTCGATGCTGATGCTGATGACCACGATCCTCTTCGCGGTCTACAAGTACCGCAACGGCTGGGGACCGATCCGGTGCGGGACCTTCCTCATCGTGCTGGGCAGCGTCGATCTGCTCTTCCTGGGCGCGAACATGCTGAAGATCCCCAGCGGCGGCTGGCTCACGCTGACGATCGCAGTCGGCATGCTGACCTTGATGTGGACCTGGCACCGCGGGAGACAGGTGTTGAGCGCCAAGTTCAACAAGCAGGTGCTCTCGTTCGATGCGCTGCTGAACTCGCTCGACACCCATCCAGTGCCGCGCGTGCAAGGCACGGCGATCTTCCTCACGCCCAGCGATGACGGGGTGCCGCCCACGCTGCTGCACCACCTCAAGCACAACAAGATCCTGCACCAGCACGTGGCCATCATGAGCATCCGCACCGCGCCAGTGCCGCGCGTTCCCGAAGAGGAACAGGTGCAGGTCGAGGAACTGCGCGACGGCTTCTTCCGCGTGCGCTGCCAGCATGGCTTCAACCAGTCGGTCGATGTGCCGCGCCTGACGAAGCTCGCTGCACAGCACGGCCTCGAGTCGCGCGAAGGGTCCACGACCTACTACCTCGGCCGAACGATCCTCACGCCACGCGGCCACAGCGAGCTCGCCGGATGGCAGAAGCGACTCTTCTGCACGATGTCACAGGCCGGTGCGAACAACCCGCTGCACTTCTCGATTCCGCCGGGCCGCCTGGTCGAGCTCGGCATCCAGATCGATCTCTGAACAGGCCTACACTGCGTCGCCCATGATCGCCGTCGACGATGTCACCACGCAGGCTGCAGCCGCACCGCTGCAGGTCCCGCTATGGGTCTGGGGAGCCTTCATCGTGGGTGTCACGCTGGCGATCATCGCCGACCTGAAGCTCGTGCACCGCACCGCGCACGAGATCGCCATGCGCGAGGCCCTGCGCATGGTGGCGTTCTGGGTGTCGCTCGGCATGCTGGTCGGAGCCGGCATCTGGGCCACGCTGGGCGCCGATGCAGGTGCGCAGTACCTGGCCGGCTACCTCGTGGAGCAGTCGCTCTCGATCGACAACGTCTTCGTGTTCGCGCTCATCTTCGATCGCTTTAAGGTCTCGCGCGAGAGCCAGCCGCGCGTGCTCTTCTGGGGGATCCTCGGCGCGGTCCTCATGCGCGGAGCATGCATCGCCGGCGGGCTCGCGCTCCTCAAGCTGTTCACATGGACGATGTATGTCTTCGGCGCCATCCTGATGCTCACCAGCGTGAAGATGCTCCGCAGCGGCGATGGCGAGCCCGAGGTGGATCCATCACGCAGCCGCGCGCTGCGGCTCATGCGCCGCATCGTTCCGATCAGCGATTCGTATGACGGAGAGCGCTTCTTCACGCGGCAGGCCGGTCGGCTCATGGCCACGCCGCTCCTGGCCGTCCTGCTCATCGTCGAAGTCAGCGACCTTGTCTTCGCGGTCGACTCGATCCCCGCGGTGTTCGGCATCACGCAGGATCCCTTTCTGGTGTTCACCTCGAACATCATGGCGATCATTGGGCTGCGCGCGCTGTACTTCGCCGTGGCGAGCCTGCTCGGTGCATTCCGGTTCCTCAAGACGGGCCTCGCGATCCTGATCGCGGTGATCGGCGTGAAGCTGATCCTGCAGCCGTTGGGCTACCACGCGCCTCCGCTCGTCACTCTGTCGGTCATCGCCGCGATCCTCGGCGGCTCAATCGGGCTCAGCCTGCTCTTTGCCGGACGTGCGACCGCAGGAGCCGATTCGGAATCCAAGAACGAAACGACGCGGGATTGATCCGGCGGCGAGTCTCGCTAAACTCCAGAAATGCCCGTACCACGCCGCATGATCGTGGCTGCCGCCACTGGTGTTGCCATCGCAGCGGCAGTCACGGTGACCATCATCGCTGTCAGCGGCCGACAGACGCCGGCGCAGATGCTGGCCGAGGCCCAGGCCTACCTGACCGGTGATGGCGTCGACCGGAACACCGCCAAGGGGCTGGCCTTGCTCGAGAAGGCTGCGCTGTCCGACGATCCGGCCAGCGCGCGCGAAGCATCGCTCGAACTGGTCAGCCACTTCGAGGACCTGAGCAGTGACGCAAGCAGCCAGGCGAGTGCGCAGCGCTGGCGCCTGCGGGCTGCGGAGTGCGGCGACCGGGAGTCGGCCGAGGTGCTCGTGGTCGATCTGCTCAGCCAAGTTCCCTTGCCGGAGCAGACCGAACGCGTGGCCCGCGCGGGCGCTATGTCGGGAAGCCCCTACTGCATGCTGGTGCTTGGCGATTTGCTTGCCCAAGGGCGCGGAACCGTGAAGCAGGATCTGCCCGGCGCGCGCGAGTGGTACCGCAAGGCCGATGACGCAGGCGAAGCGCGCGGCAACTCGCGGCTGGCGCTCATGCTGCTTCAAGATCCCACCCAACAGTCCGAGTGCCTGCAGCGACTGATCCGTGCTGGTGAGGCCGGCGACGCCGAGTGTGCCTACCACGCAGGCATGCGGCTCTTGGCGAACCACAGCGTCGAGCCCGATGTGAGCGCCGCCGTGGTGATGTTTGAACGCGCGATTGCGGGGGGCCACGCCAAGTCGTGCTTTGAACTGGCAAGCCTGCTCGAAGCGGGCGTGCTGATGCCGCAGGATCTGGTCAAGGCCCGTGCACTGCAGCAGGTTGCTGCCAGCGAGGACCCCCGTGCATGCTTTGCATACGCGCAGATGTGCGAACTCGGCATCGGTGGGCCGATCAATGTGCACACGGCCATGGCCCACTACGCGAGCGCGGCGCAATCCGGGCTGTTCGGTGCGCACCTGCGGATGGGCGTGCTGTGCCAAGAAGGCCGTCCTGGCTTCGAACCAAACCCCGCTGAAGCCGAGAAGCACCTGCGTGCGGCGGCGGATGCAGGCAACTCAACGGCGCAGTGGCGACTCTCGCGCGTACTCGTCGAGACCGGCCGTGGCGGCGAAGATGCGGTCGAACTCTCGGTCAAAGCAGCGAAGGCCGGGGTGCCCGGTGCGCTGTATGACCAGTACTGGTTCCTGCTCAAGGGCAGTGCGAACCGACCTGCCAATCGCATTGCGGCGATCGAGTCGCTTGACGCCGCGGTCGAGGCCAATTTCCCCGAGGCGCTCTATCGACGCGGCGTGCTGCTCGCTGACGGTGGCCAAGGTGTGATCGGCAATTTCAAGGATGCGGCAGATGCTTTCAACAAGGCCGTCGAGCTTGATGTGCCCATGGGCGCACTTCAACTCGGTGTCCTGTACCAAGAAGGCCTGGATGCCCCGCCGGACAACACGCTGGCCGCCGCGCAATATCGATTCGCCGCCGAGCGGGGCATCACCGAAGCACAGTTTCGGCTGGGGTTGATGTATGAGTTTGGCATCGGCTTGCCCGCCGACGAGCGCGAGGCGTACCGCTGGTACAACCTCGCAGCTGCTGAAAGCGATGGTCGGGCGATCGGACGCCGTGCGCACTTGCGAACCAAGCTCCTCCAGCAGGACTGGCAGGCGCTTGAGGACACCGCCCCCGCGCTGCTGCTCGTCGAACCGACCAGGGCCAAGTTCTACCGCGAGCAGACTTGGTCGCCCCTCGACCGCCGCGGCGGCCGCGGAGGGCCGACCAAGAGCGAAGGCTTCGCAGGCCGTGATGTGAAGATCCCCCAAGACCGGCCCGACGGCTCAGGCAAGAGCCGCTCCAGCGGCCAGCGCCCCAAGGGCAAACGCGGCAACTGATTCAGTCCGGAGTGTTCCATGGCTGCGCTCGCAACCCGAGAGTTCGAGCCCACTTCACATGGCAGACCCACCAAGGCGTCGCAGGCTCGATGCCACATCGACGCGACGCAAGGTGGCACGAATCCCTCCTGTTACTGAGTTCTATTGAGACTTGAATAGCGGTTGATTGACGATTGAAACCCCAACGAAACACAGCGAGCCAGCCCGAAGGCTGGCTCGCTGGAGTGTGTTGGGTTGATCGGGCTGAATCAGCCGTCGTAACCGCCACGGCCGCCACCGCCGCCGTAGCCACCACGGCCACCACCGCCGCCGCCACCGTAGCCGCCGCGGCCACCGCCGCCGCCACCACCGTAGCCACCCCGGCCGCCGCCACCGCCGCCACCCTGCGCGGGCGGACGAGCTTCGTTCACGGTCAGGGTGCGACCGTCAAACTGGGTGCCATTGGTCTTTTCGATGGCTTCGTTGCCCTGGGCAGCGTCGCCCATGGTGACGAAACCGAAGCCACGGCTGCGACCAGTGTCGCGATCCTTGGCAATGAATACGTCGACGACAGTGCCGAACTGCTCGAAGAACGAGCGCATGTCATCTTCAGTCGTACCGAACGGCAGATTGCCGATATAGAGCTTCACGAGGCATTCCTTTCAATGCGGGACAACAAGGCCGATGATTCGAGATCCCACATTGACGAACGCTGGCTCGAAACTCGGACGAGGCGTGCTGGGTTGACGGCAACGTGCCGAATCCAGCGACGACGAGTGTAGCGGATCGGCTCATTCCCACCAAGCACTGCAGACAATTCCCCATGGCCAACACCCACCTGTCGTTCCACCAGCGCATCGCAGGACGCCTCACCCTGCTTGGCGTGATTCCCGCCGTGCTGTTATTGGGCATCTTCACGGCCGTGAAGATTCGCGGGGACGACCAGCAAGCCGTGCAGGAGACGGAAGTCCGCTTGCCGCGCGACTCGATGCGCAGAACCGCGTGGCGTGCGAACTCGTGCAAACGAAGGCCGTCGAGGCATCGCCGTATGCCGCGCTGTTCGAACCGATGCTCGGTGAGTCGAGGGGTGGCAGCGGCATGATGAGCATGGCGAAGTTCCGCACGGCAATCGATCCCGGGACGGGGCGGCCCTGCATGTGGTCGCACCAGGTGTTGCCCCTTCCGGACGGACATCGGTGGGGCGTGATCGTTCGAGAGAGCGAAGAGGATGCCCTTCTCGGTACCGAGGCCGGCTTGATCACGCAGATCCTCACCGCCGGCGGTGGTGTTGCGCTGCTCGCGGTGCTATTGCCTGCGCCGGCGATCCTTGTCGGCAAGCGGCTGGCGGTCGCGTCGACGAGCGCGACCGCGATGGCCTGCGGCGACCTGAGCGGCACGGCACCGCACTCTGATGGTCGCAACGAGACGGCGCACCTCGTCAACGCGCTCGGAGCGATGCGCCACGGCGTGAAGTCCCTCATCAGCAAGGTGAATGAAGCCACGATCAACATCAACTCGATGGCCACGGAGCCCACGGCAACAGCGCGGCAGCAGGAGCGCGACTCGCACGGCCTGAGCGCGAGCACCACGCAGATCGCCGCAGCGGCCGAGCAGATCGCCGATGAGGTGAGTGCGATCGAGATCGAGGTCCGCTGAGCCATGTCGACTGGGGAGCAATGGTCGCTCTTCGGCGGATCAGGCGACGAACCGGCCGTCGATGGAGCTGTGGCCCCGTGTGCACCCGACCCTTCACTCGCGAAGCTCGGTTCGGGTCTGCCGGCGTCGATCAGGCTCGGCACGAGCTCGTGGAGCTTTCCTGGCTGGAAGGGTCTGGTGTATGCGGGCCGGCACAGCGAGTCGGCGCTGGCCCGCGATGGCCTGCGTGCATACGCGCAGCACCCGCTGCTGCGCACGGTGGGCGTGGACAAGACCTACTACCGCCCGGCGCCGATTGAGGAATTCATGCGACTGGCCGAGCAGGTCCCGCGCGACTTTCGCTTCCTGGTGAAGGCGCACGAATCGATCATGCAGCCGACACAGCCCCTCGATGGCTGGCGACCTGCGCCCGGCGCGCCACATCGACCGTCGCGATGGCTCGATGCAGCCTTTGCGGCCGATGAAGTCGTGGCGCCGTGTGTGGGCGGGCTCGCAGAGCGCTGCGGTCCGGTCCTCTTCCAATTCTCGCATCTTGGGGTCCGCACCGACCGAGAGGCCGAACACATCATCGATGAGGTCGGCGAGTTCCTCGCTCGGCTGCCGCCGGGTCCGCTTTACGCGATCGAGTGGCGCGATCGTCGCATGCTCCGGCCGCAGTACCTGGCGATGCTCCGATCGACAGGAGCGAGCCATTGCTACTCGGTCCATCCATCGATGCCGGGGCCGATCGCACAAGCCGAGCAGGTCCCGGTTGATGCCAACCGCGTGCTCTGCTGCAGGTGGATGCTCCACAGCGGACTCTCCTACGAGGAGGCCAAGGAGCGCTACGCCCCCTTTGATCGCATCGTCGATCCCGATCCCACCGGCCTGGCCTCGTGGGTGCGGCTGAACCGGCATGCCGCGTCGGCGGGGCTTGCGGGATTCGTCATCGTGAACAACAAGGCCGAGGGCAGCTCGCCGCGATCCGTCGAGCGACTTGCACGAGCCTTACATGATGATGGTATGACGCACGCATGAGCACATCGATCGACCGTCGTGATGCCCTCGCCGCAGCCGCCGGACTCGCGCTCGCACCGCTCCTGGGCGTTTCGCGTGCGCAAGCCGCTGCCGCGCCGATCCAGGCCGCTGCACCGGCGAAACCCTTCCGCCTGATCCACATGACCGACATCCATGTGCAGCCCGAGCGCCAGGCAGAGCGCGGCGCGGCGCAGGCGTGGGCACACGCGCAGGAACTCGAGCCTGACCTGGTGATCACCGGCGGCGACACCGTGATGGATGTCTTCGATGCCAAGCGCGACCGCGCCAAGGTCATGCGTGGGTGCTTCGAGCGCATGATGAAGGATGTCTCGGTGCCCGTGCTGCACACGACCGGCAACCACGACATCCTGGGATGGAACCGCTCACGCACCGATGTCCCGCTCGACGCCGCCGACTGGGGCAAGAAGTGGGCCTGCGAGACCTTTGCGCAGCCGCGCAACTGGTTCTTGAGCGACCGTGGCGGATGGAGGTTCATCGTGCTCGACAGCGTGCAGCCGGATGGCAACGGCTACAAGGGGTTCCTGGACCCCGAACAACGCGCGTGGTTCGAGGCCGAGCTCAAGGCCACGCCCGACGGCACGCCGATCTGCGTGGTGAGCCACATTCCGATCATTGCGATCACGGCAATCACCTATGGCAAGCCGCCGTCGCGCGGCCAGGACACCATCCTGTCGGGTGGCGAGATGCATACCGATTGCGCAGAGCTGCATGAACTCATGCGAGCGAGCGGCAAGGTTCGGCTCTGCCTGAGCGGACATGTCCACTTGCGCGACCGGTGCGAGACCGACGGCATCACCTACATCAATGATGGCGCCGTCAGCGGCTCGTGGTGGAAGGGTGCGCTTGAGGGGATCCCCGAGGGCTTCGGCGTGCTCGACCTTCGCCCCGACGGCACATTCGATCACCGGTACGAAACGTACGGCTGGACCGCGCAGGTTTGAGCCGAAGCCCGCGGGCCGTGCCAACGCCTCAGCGGTTGCGCGTTGGCACGAAGGTCTGCGCAAACACGCCCAGGATGGTGGCGAGGTACCCGATGCCCGAAACCATCAGGATCGCACCGCAGATGCGACCCGCCATGGTGACGGGGTATCGGTCGCCGTAGCCCACTGTCGCGACCGTGGCCATGGCCCACCAGAGCACATCGCCTGCACTGCGGATGTTGCTGCCCGGGGCGTCGTACTCGACGTGCAGCACGATGATGCAGAGCAGGATGAAGACCAACTGGATGGACAGGGTCGCTGCAGCCATGATGATGCTGCGAGGCTCGGTGCGAGCCGAGACCATCAAGATGCGCACTGCACGCAGGATCATCACGAGTCGAAACAGGCGGGTCAGCCTCAACCAGCGCACCTCCGCCATGAAGGGAATGCAGCTGAGCAGATCGATGATGCCCCACCCAAGCAGATACTGCTTCTTCGATGGTGCCATCCACAGGTTGCGGAGGAAGTCGTAAAAGAACACCATGCAGATGACGAAGTCGATCGCCGTCAGCACGCCGACCACATCGGGCTGAGTGGGCGAGATGAGCAAACCTATCGAAACCAGGATTGCCAGCATGGCGAGCGCGGACATGTAAATGTGGTAGACCGAGTCGCTCAAGCTGGCTACGGCATCCACATTCCGGCCGCGCGCATGCACAGGCACGGTCACTGGCTCGATCGCGCGGGCGGTGCGCCGCGGACGCCGTGAAGGGTTGGTGCTGGGCATGCAGGGAAGGTAGCGGCCTGTCCCGATCCGCGTGGACCTAGAGTGCCTGCATGGCACTCGACCACTTCGTCACGCTCGGCCGATCCGGACTTCGCGTGAGCCCACTCTGCTTCGGGGCGATGACCTTCGGCACGGAGTGGGGCTTCGGCACAGGGCCCGACGAATCCATGGCCCAGCTCGAGCGATTCGTCGGCCGCGGCGGCAACTTCATCGACACGGCCAATATTTACACCAAGGGCCACAGCGAGGCGATCCTCGGCGAGTGGTTCACGAGCAGCGGCGGCAAGGGGCGTCGCGACCGCATGGTGCTCGCCACCAAGTTCGGCGGAGGCATGCATGTGGGCGATCCCAACGGCGGCGGTTCGGGACGCAAGGCCATCATGCACCAGGTCGAGGACTCGCTGCGTCGCCTTCGCACCGACTACATCGACCTGCTCTGGGTGCACTTCCTGGATCCGCACACGCCGGTGGACGAGACCGTGCACACGCTCGACATGCTGGTGCGTGCAGGCAAGGTGCGCTACCTCGGGCTGAGCGATCACCCGGCATGGGTGTGCACGCAGATGCAGTACGAAGCGATCATGAAGGGCTGGGTGCCATTCGTGGCGCTGCAGATCGAGTACTCGCTGCTGCAGCGCACGGTCGAGGGCGAGCTCATGCCGATGGCGCGCGCGCTCGGCCTGGGCGTGACACCGTGGAGCCCCCTACGCGGCGGCGTGCTCTCGGGCAAGTTCGATCGCACGCATCGCCCCAAGGGCGACGGCTCCACGCGCGTGCGCAGCGACAGCACGTACCTGAACGAGACCACCTTCGCGATCGTCGATGCCCTGCGCGACATCGCCGCGGTGCATGCTGCCACGCCGGCACAGGTCGCGCTGCGCTGGGTCATGGACCGCAGCGGCGTGACGAGCACGATCCTCGGTGCGCGCACGATGGCACAGCTCGACGACAACCTCGGCGCATGCGACCTTACGCTCGCTCCATCGGAGACGGCGCGTCTTGATGCGCTGTCCAAGCCGAGCCTTCCCTTCCCGTGCGACTTCCTGCACATGGTGCGCACGACCACGATCCCCGGCAACACGCGGATCAATGGCATCGAGGCTTCGCCGTGGCACCTTGCTCCCAAGGATGCGACGGAGCGCTGGTGATCCTGCCAGTGCATGGAGTCTTCCCGCCGGACTGACGAGAATCGGTGACTGCGCTTTGACCTGCGCGCATCTGGTCCTACACTCGACTGTCCATGCTTTCCGCGACCTTCGCAACCCTCGTACTCGCCCTGCCCAGCGGTGGAACACCTGTCTTGCTCTGTCCTGATTCGCTTCGCCAGACGGTGTGGGCCTTTGATGCAACGACCGGTGCGATCGTGAGTCAGAACGTGATCGTGGACACGGCCTATCTCGATCAGCCGATCCAAGTCGTCGCCAGCCCAACCGGCACGATGATCGTGACCGACGAGGTCGATGCCACCGTGCGCGAGTTCAGCGCGCAAGGCGTGTTCATCCGCGAACTCTGCGGCCCGGCACAGGGGCTCACCCGTGCCTACGGCTGTTGCGTCAAGAACAACAAGATCTACGTGACCGAGCCATTCGTGACCGTGCTCTCCGAGCCCGGTCGCATCTGGCGCATGAACCTCGATGGATCGGGCTTCGAACTCTTTCTCCAGAGTCCGCTCATGCGCAATCCGCGCGGCATCATCGCGGTGCCGGGCGGGTTCATGGTGGCGGATTCGGGCGAAGCGGCCCTCGGCGGCGAGGATCTTGAGTTCGTCAGCGACGCGGGCGTCGTGCAGTCGCCGCCTTTCTTCGACTCTGACGGCCTCAGCTACTTCGACTTTCCGCAGCAGATCGCGCCCGCCGCCGGTGGTGGCTTCTGGGTGGCCGGCTTCAGCGATCCTCGCGGGCTCTGGAACCTGTCAGCGACCGGGCAGCTGGGCAACTTCTATCCCACATTCACGAGCCCGCGCGGCGTGTGGACGCTGGGCAACGGCAAGCTGCTCTACACCGGCGGAACCCGCGTGCAGATGCTCGATCCCATCGGCGGCGCCGAGGTCGAGATCGTGAACAACCCGGGCGGCGCGGGCAATCCGCCTGTCTCGAGCTTCCGGTTCCTCACGCCCTTCACGCTGCCGCCGGCGTGTCCAGCTGACCTCGATGGCAACGGCCTCGTGGATGGGGGCGATCTTGGCCTCTTGCTGAGTGGCTGGGGTTCGCCCGGTGCGGCCGACATCGACGGCAGCGGCACGGTCGATGGCTCCGACCTGGGCGTGATGCTCAGCGCATGGGGCCCCTGCTGAACCCCTAGGATGCGTGCGTGCAGCACGCGTTCCGACACATCGTCTCGCTCGCCGATACCGACGCCGCCGGCGTGGTCTTCACCGCGCGCTCGATCGAGATCGCGCACCGCGGCTTCGAGCACTGGCTTTCGCAACACGGCGTCCCGATCACCGACATGCTCTCTGGACGGCTGCCCGCCATGCCGATCGTGCGCGTCGAGGCGGACCTCCATGCACCGCTGCATGTGGGTGATGCCGTCGAGGTTCAATCCTCGGTGACCGCCTGCGGCGAGCGATCCGTGACGATGCTCCACGAACTCATGCTCGGCTCCCGCTGCGCTGCGCGGATCACCCTGGTGCACGCCTGCGTCGGGCGCGACGGTACCTCAGTCGCCGTGCCCGATGCCATCCGCCGCCTCGCCGGCCGCTAAACGCTCCGGTGCCGGCTTGCTCCAGAGCAGGCGCGCCGCTGGCAGCGCAGCGTGGCACTGCTCCAACGAAGCCTTGTGCGGAAGGTCGGAGGGCCACTCGATGATCGAGTCGGGCAAGGCGTGGCGCGGCAGGCGCTCCCCGAGCGAGGTGACGAGCGCACCCCAGTCGACCGCACTGCCATCGGTACGCACGAACGCCGCCGGCCGCATGCCCCAGCGATCGTGCGGGACACCGATGACGCGCGCACCGAGCAGCGCAGCGTGATGCAGGAGTTGCGTTTCGAGCTCGACGGGGTCCACATTCTCGCCGCCCGAGATGAACACACGATCGCCTCGTCCCGAGACGATCACCGCACCCTGCTCAAAGCGCCCTTGGTCATTCGTGCGCAGCCAGCCACCGGCCTCGACGATCGGCTCGATCGCACCATCGCGCCAGGCACCCAGCGCCATGGTCGGTGAGCGCACGAAGAGGTCCGCGCCGAGCCGCTTGGCCACCACGCCATCGAGCCAGCGGCCCGACCAGCCATCGGCCGACTCGGGTGTCGGCCGGCCGGCGGCGACCATCGCGCCGGTCTCGGTCATGCCGTAGGTCATGACCAGCGGCCATCCCTGGGCGAGTGCTTGGTTGCGCCAGTCGATCGGGCAAGCTGCACCACCGACGACGAGCGCCTTCATCGCACGGATGCGATCATGGAGGCTCGGATCCTGGCGGGCTGCATGCAGCAGCCCTGCGAGCTGCGTCGGCACGATCGAGGCATGCGTGACCGACGGAACAGCGAGCAGGAAGGCATGCAGTGGGACCGATGCCTCGCCGCGCACCATCGCCACGCGCGCACCCACGAGCGCCGCTCTCATGAGGATGCCCAGGCCGCCGACATGGTGCCAAGGGATGGTGAGCGCCCAGCAGTGATCGGCAGCGAACGAGCACGCCTTCGAGGCGCGCACCGCTGCCTCGACCAGCGTGGCGGCCGAATGCACGATCAGCCTGGGTTCACCGCTCGAACCGCTCGTGGGCACGATGACGGTGGGGCGCGATGGATCGGGATCAGCAGCGGGCACGGTGCAGCTCGGTGCACTCGGCGCGGGCAGGCCGGCCGCTCCCGCCTGCGCACACACGGCGGTGCGACGCGCTTCGGGATCGCGTGGATTCAGGAGCACCGCGCAGGCACCGCGACGCACGACGGCGAAGAGCGCGCTGATCGCTTCGGCATCGAGCGAAGCACGCACGCCTACGCGCACACCAGCACCGATCCCCTCGGCCCAGAGCGAATGCTCGTACGCAGCACGAACGCCCTGCCACTGCGGATCGACAATGCCGCCCGGGCCCATCTGGAAGGTGATCACATCCATGGAACGACTGCCTCCTTGAGCGGTACGAAACTGAGCTTTGGATTTGGGAGCGCCGGCGCGATCTCCATGCGGCCCTCCCGCACGGGCGCCTGCTCCACGACATCGAATTCAAAGAGACTGGCCGATGCCAGTCCATGATCGCGGCCGCCGGTGGCGGTCACCGCTGCAAGCCTCGCGAGCAGCGCCAGCGTGTACGACGATTCAAGGCAGCTCGACAGGACCGTATCCATGCCGTGGATGCGGCCGCGCGTGACCGCGTGCTCCACCTCCACGAGCGCGCCAAGCAGGCTGGGCTTGAGGACCTGCACCTCGACGCCCGGAGCGCCGACGAGCGCCTCGCGGTGCTGAGGTTCGTGCAGCGACTCGTCGATCGCCATCGTGATCCCCGTGCGTCGGCTGAGTTCAGGGAGCTCCAGCGGGTTGCGCAGCGGCTCTTCCATGTACTCGATGCGTTCTGCATCGAGGCGCTTCATCATGCGCACCGCCGAGGTCAGCGTGAGCCGGCGATTGCCATCGAGCCGGAGTCGGACCGACGGATCGAGCCCATCAAGCATCGCGCTGATGAGTGCGGCATCGTCGGCGACCTTGCCCAGGCCGACCTTCACCTTCACGGTGCGGTAGCCGGTGAAGTCGCCACGCTCGATCGCGGCACGCGCGGCGGCGGCGTCGCCTGAGAAGACGGCGTTCACACCAACGCCGCTCTGATTGCTGCGCCCAAAGCCGTAACGGCGCTCGTGCTCCAGCGTGGCCTGCGCGCAGGAGAGCGCAAACGAGGCGCTCGGCGCCATGGGCATCGAGCCGCTGACGGTGGCTTCCTGCACACCCTCAAGGGCATCCTGCAACGATTCGCGGTGCAGCCCTGCCAAGGGTGCCAATTCGCCGTAGCCGGTGCGTTCGCCGTCCTCGATGCGCAGGATCGCACCGCGCCGCACGCGGACCAACGACCCGCCCGCCGGGAACGGCGTGCGCAGCGGAAGTTCGTACCAAGCAACGCTGAACGTCTGCATCAGGATCGGATCACGACGAGGGCAAAGGCCACTGCCGTCGCCAGCAGAGCCGATCCCGTAGAGGCTAGCACGCCATTCAACGGCCGACCGTCCAGTCCGCGCATCACCCGCACGACCTGCACCATGAGGAGCGCCGAAGGCAAGCATGGCAGATAAGAGATCGCATCCTGTCCCGTGGCGAGCCATGCGAAACACCCGAGGGCACCCGCCACGCAGGCAGCGAACTCGAGTCGAGCGAAACGATCCCCCAGACGCACGGCGAGGGTGAGCTTGCGCGCGCGCGCATCGCCCTCGCGATCACGAAGGTTGTTCACCGCCAAGATCGCCGTCGAGAGCAAGCCGCACCCGACACCCGCAACGACGAGTGGCGCACCAAGATCAGCACCGAGCGCCAGCCCCGTGGCCACCACGGCTACGACGCCGAAGAACGCAAGCACGAAGAGGTCACCCAGACCGACATAGGCCAGCGGCAACGGACCGCCCGTGTAGGCGAGCGCGAGCACGCCGCTGATCAGGCCGAGGAACGCGTAGCCGATGCTCACTTCGAGCGAGAGCCACGCAGCAGCGATCCCTGCGATGGCGAGCGCAACGCCCGTGGCCATCCACATGCGCGAGGGCGCGATGAGTCCCGCGGCGACGGCACGCGTGGGACCGAGTCGATCCGGCGTGTCGGCACCCTTGCGAAAGTCGAGGCACTCGTTGGTGAAGTTCGTGGCGACCTGCACGCTGAGTGCGCCGACGGCGCATGCCGCGAAGAGCCCCCACTCGCGCGCCTGCCATGGCGCACCGCTCTGCGCACGACCGAGCGCTGCACCGACCACGACAGGCGCGAGGCCCGCGGGCAGCGTCTTCGGCCGCATGGCCGCGAACCATGCTCCGAGCCCAGCACGCGGAGGCGCAGGGATGTGCGCAGCGTCGCTCACGGGCGGCGCGTGATCGTGTCCCATGCCGGAGGGCGGCGCTCACGCCAGGCGCGTGAGCCCTCCTGCGCTTCGTCGGTCATGTAGTAAAGCATCGTGGCGCAGCCAGCCAGCTCCTGCAGCCCAGCCTGGCCATCGCAATCGGCATTCATGGCGGCCTTGAGGCAACGCAGCGCCGTGGGTGAGCAGGCAAGCATCTCGCGGCACCACTGCAGCGTCTCGCGTTCGAGGTCTGCCAGCGGCACGACCGTGTTCACAAGACCCATGTCGAGGGCCTGCTGCGCCGAGTACTGGCGGCAGAGGAACCACATCTCGCGCGCCTTCTTCTGGCCGATGATGCGCGCCATGTACGAGCTGCCGTAGCCGCCGTCGAACGAGCCGACCTTCGGACCGATCTGGCCGAACTTAGCGTTGTCGGCGGCGATGGTGAGATCGCACATCATGTGCAGCACGTGGCCGCCGCCGATGGCAAAGCCCGCCACCATCGCCACGATCGGCTTGGGGCATGTGCGGATCTCGCGCTGGAAATCCAGCACGTTCAGCCGGTGCACGCCCGACTCGTCGATGTAGCCCGCTTCGCCGCGCACGCTGTGGTCGCCGCCGGCGCAGAACGCATCGGGGCCCTCGCCGCACAGGATGACCACACCGATCGCGGCATCCTCGCGCGCGAGCTGCAGTGCGCGGCGCATCTCCATCACTGTCTCGGGGCGAAAGGCGTTGCGCTTCTGCGGGCGGTTGATCGTGATCTTGGCGATGCCCTCAGGCAGCGTGTGGTAGCGGATGTCGGTCCACTCGCCGACGGCAGTCCAGGCCGGTGCAGTGCTGGTCGTGGTCATGGTGCACAAGCGTAGTCCAGGACCTGGGCCACGACTGCAGGCGCCTCGACCAGGAGTGCGTGCGTGGTTGGATGGCCATCACCAGCGTCGGCCGCCGTGACCTGAAGGTGCCGGCCGCGGCGCAGCGCACGCAGGCGCTCGCCCTCGTCGATGTACACCGTGTCGTGCTGGCCAGCGACGAACACGCAACGGGCCGCGCGCGCCAGGTCGGGTGCCGCAAGCGACTTGCCCGGGGAGAGTTCGCGCAGGATCCTGGCCCAGCTTGGCGTGCTGGCGACCCGCGATGCCGCCACGCTGCCCGCAAGCCCGCGCGCCACCAACCCCGCGAACATCGGCCGCTCATGCCACGATCGCATGAAGGACTGCATGCCATCTCGGTCAAGCGCTGCAGCAAGCGCTGCGTCGGACCGCTGGCGCTCGATCGCCTGCAATGGCGGCAAGGGATGCACCCGCGCACTCACGAGGACGAGCGCATCGGGAGCGAGCGCTGCCGTGGCGGCTGCGGCGAGCCGACCACCAAAGCTGTAACCCGCAAGCACCAGCGGCGCACGGGGGCGCCGGGCACGGATGGACTGCACCGTGCGCGTGACCATCGCCGCAGCGTGTGGCATGTCAAGCACCGGGCATTGCGCTAACGGAGCGAGTGCGATCGCATGGAACGATGCCTCTGCAACCATTCGCGCCGCCACGAGCTTCCAGTCACGCGGCTCGCCGAACGAGCCATGCAGGGCGATGATGCACGGAGCATCGTCGCGTGCGACGCGCAGGTCACTCCAAGGCAGGAGCGATCGATCGGTATCACGCGTGGAATCTTCCGCCGCACGCACCGAGGAATCACCGGTCCGAGCAAGCATCGGTACGGTCACCCTGGGAGCGCGGCATCGACCGCCTGCGTCACGCACGCCTGCAGCGCGCGGTGGCGCGCAAGGTTTTCCGACCGCGGCGTGACAAGCTCGACGATCGCCGGCACGGCCTGCGACCACGCTCGCTGCAGAGCCTGGACCGCATCGCCGCGCGTAGCCGCACGCGCATAAGGCAGCGAGAACATCGATGCAGCGCCCTCGAACGAGCAGCCGTGTGGCGTGCCGAAGAGTGCCTCGAACGGCACGGCCTGCTGCGCCACCGGCAGGAAGTGGAAGATGCCGCCACCGTCGTTGTTCACGATGGCCAGCGTGCAGCGACCGGGTGTGCGCCGCAGGAGTTCGAGGCTCGAGAGGTCATGCAGTGCACTCACATCGCCGATGAGCGCCGTGGTCGGTGCGCCACTGCGTGCGATACCGCTGGCGGTGGCGATCAGGCCATCGATGCCGCTCACACCGCGCTGACCCAGCACGACGAGGTCGCGGCGCACAGGTGCATGCATGTCGAGATCGCGCACCGGCATGCTGTTGCCGGCCAAGAGGACGCCGGCGGGCGCATGCTGCGCGATCCACCAGGCGATCCATGGCTCGCTGAGGTCATCAGTCGACTCCAGCCACGCTTCGATCGCGGTGGCCGCAGCCAGGTCAGCCTGCACCAACGGATCCGTGAGCGCGCTCGGCACCGCCGGAAGCGCTTCGGGCTGGCTGTTCACGAGGTCTTGTGCCAGCGCGGCCAGGTCCACATCAAGCGAGAACGCAGCCGTATGCGATGGGTCCTGACGCTGTGCGTGACGGCCGACGAGCACAGGCCGCACGCGCGAGGCATCCATCCACTGCGCCACGGCCTTGCTCGTGATCGCACCGCCCACGCGCAGGATCGCATCGGGTGCGAGCGCTCGCTGGGCAGCTTCGCTGCGCAGCAGCAGATCGCCGTGCGCAATCACGCGCGCGAGTGCGGTCGGCACGCCGCGCAAGCCGCTGGTGATGTCGGCAACCACGGGCCAGCCAAGCCGCGCTGCCAGGATGAGCACCGCATCGCGCTCGGCTTCATCACGCAGCGCACCAGCCACGATCACGCCGCGCGAACCTCCGCGCGTGACCGCACGCAGCGCCGCGAGCAATCCCGGCCCGCCGCCAAAGCAGGCCTCGGCGCGCCACGGTGCCTTGGAACCAATCCATGCACGGATCGACTCCAGCGTGGCGCGGTCCCACGGCGCTTCCTGCAGGCCCAGCGGTTCGCGGAACGGGCAGTTCACCTGCACGGCGCCGCACGGCACGGTGTGGGCACGGTTCCAGGCTTCAGACGCGCTCGAGAGCACGACGCGGGCGTCGATGGCATCCGTCGGGCAACTCAGGTCGACGCTCCACCGTGCGAATCGGCCAAGCACATCACGCTGCGGGATCGCCTGGTTCGCACCGCATTCCAGGAGTTCAGGCGGCCGATCGGCGGTGAGCAGGATCATCGGGATGCCGCTCGCCCACGCTTCGACTGCCGCCGGCAGGAGGTTGGCGACGGCCGTGCCGCTGGTGGTGATGACGGGCGCTGCGCAGCCGGTCGCCTTCGCGATGCCGAGGGCGTGGAATGCAGCACTGCGCTCATCGAGCGCCACCACGACATCAAGCCCGCTCGCATGCGCCGCGAGGGCCAGCGGCGTGCTGCGGGAACCCGGGCAGACCACGATATGTCTCGCACCGGAGCGCACGAATTCGGCGATGACCAGGCGTGCCCACAGGGCATTCAGGTTGGGTGCGTCGTCGAAGGTCATCATGCGCGTGCAGGCTCAGGAGACGGCGTCAAACGACTCCATCTTGCGGGCCGTCTCGAGCCATTCGGCATCGGCCTCGCTGCCCTGCACGATACCCGCACCGCCAAACGCCACGGCTTGGTCGCCCTGCACGAGCGCGCTGCGGATGACCACGGCGAAGTCGCTGCGGCTCGCGCTCACGAGTCCGACGGCGCCCGCATACAGACCACGCTGGTCGATTTCGTGCGACGCGATGAAGGCACGCGCCGCTTCCGTCGGGGTACCGCAAACGGCAGGCGTGGGGTGGATCGCGGCGAGCAGGGCACCATCAAGCACATCATCGGCCAACCGCGCGCTGACACCCGTCATGAGGTGCTGGACATGGGCCAGTCGCACGATGCCCGGCGTGGGCTCCGCATCGAGCTGGTCGCACCACGGTGCGAGAACGGCCTTGATGCGATCAAGGACCAGGTCATGCTCCAGGCGGTTCTTCGTACTGGCCAGCAATCGGCTCGCCAGCCATGCATCGGCAGCGAGGTCAGGACCCCGCGGGCAGGTGCCTGCGATCGCCTCGGTGTGCACCACGCGACCCTTGCGCTTGAAGAGCCGCTCCGGCGTGATCGAGACGAAGCTCGAGCCCGGTGCCGCCTCGACCGCGACCTGGAAGACATCATGGGCCGCCGAGCGCAGAGACATCAGGAGCGCCATCGGGTCGATCGCGTTCACCGCGCGGTAGCGGCGCGTGCGGGCCACGACGACCTTGTCGAGCG
>Ga0194119_10005110_pt1 | contig 19769 bp, 18 predicted proteins | sample TA2MahC100mmetaG_FD_148620 | JGI IMG/M metagenome (GOLD analysis project Ga0194119, IMG submission 148620) | Freshwater microbial communities from Lake Tanganyika, Tanzania - TA2015018 Mahale Deep Cast 100m | ecosystem: Environmental > Aquatic > Freshwater > Lake | place: Tanzania: Lake...
TGCACGCGGGATTGTTGCATTGCTTCTGACGGAGTGCTTGGTCAACGCGAGAAGAAGAGGGCCTCGCCAATCAGGGATTATGCCACCGGTACGCGGAAAACCCAAACTGATGACCGGACCGGAGGCAACGGCGCCCTTTTCACCTCATCCACCTTCGGCGGTACCGGGCGCTTTCTCGACCTCGACCGTTTCAAGATCGTCAACGACAGCCTCGGCCATCTCGCCGGCGATGAACTGCTGCTCGAACTCGGACGCCGCCTGCAACGCACGGTGGAGGTGGAACTGCCCGAGTCGCGGCACGTGGTGGCGCGATTAGGCGGTGACGAATTCGGCGTGCTGGTGATGCCCGCCGCCGAGGCCGTCGCGCGCGGACTCGCCGAATCGTTCCTCACTGAAATCGCTCGCCCCATCGAACTGGACGGCCGCGCAGCGTCCACTACCGCCAGCATCGGCGTGGCTCGCGTGCATCCAGGCTACCGCTGCACCGAAGAACTTCTACGCGATGCCGACACGGCGGTGTATCGCGCCAAGGCAAACGGCAAGTCGCGCTTTGAAGTGTTCGACGCTACCATACGTGCCGAAGTAGTGGCGCGCGCCGAACTCGGGCGTGAACTCTCGCAGGCCTTGCGCGGCCGGCAGTTTGTGCTGCACTATCAACCCAAATATCACTTGGCTTCCGGAAAACTCGCCGGTTCCCAAGCACTGCTACGTTGGGAGCATCCCTCGCGCGGGCTGTTGGGGCCGGGCCACTTTGTGCCCGTCGCCGAGGAGAGCGGGGCGATTCTGCCCATTGGCCTGTGGGCGATTGAGGAAGCGTGCCGCCAGATGCAGGAGTGGGCGCCGCGCATGGCCGGCTGCCGCGTCAGCGTCTACGTCTCGCCGAGCCAGTTTCAAGACCGGCGTCTGGCGCTCGATGTGCAGCGGATCATGCAAACCGCGGGGGTCAACCCGGCGTTGCTGCAACTGGAGATCACCGAATCGGTCGTGGCCGAAGATACCGAACTCGCCAACCGCACTCTGCAGGCGCTCAAGAACACCGGCGTGGATCTGCAGCTCGACGACTTCGGTCTGGGCTACTCTCCGCTCAGCCAGCTGGCCAAACTGCCGTTCAACGCGGTGAAGATTGACCGGTCCTTTGTCGCGCAACTCCGCGCCGACGGAACTGGCAAAGAAATGGTCCGAGCCATTATCTCGCTGGCGGCGTCGCTGCAGATGATCGTGGTGGCGGAGGGCGTCGAGACCGAAGAGCAGCGTGACGCATTGGTGGATCTCGGCTGCCCCATGGCACAAGGCTATCTGTTCGGCGCGGCGCTGCCTGCCGCGGAAGCGGTTGCGCTCTTCGATACGAAGATCGTGGCGCCCCCGCCGTCTTCAAGGCGGCAGGCGAAAAAGCCGGCCAAGCGCGCCCAGCGCGCGCCGAAGAAGAAAGCCGCCACCGCGTAGACTCGGCGCGTTGCACTAGGATAGGGAATGATGCTTCGCCGCTTCGCATTCCCGATCTTCGCCAGCGCGGCCATGGCGCTGGCAGCGGGCTCCTTCACCAGACCCTCGTTCGATTCATCCGGCGCAATGAAACGGCCCGAGGGCTACCGCCGCTGGATCTTCCTCGGCGCAAACTACGGCATGGGCTATACCGAGGGCGAAACGGTGGACACGCAAAAGCCGAAGCCGTCCACCTTCCACAACATCTACGTGCAGTCCGCCGCCTACGATCACTTCGCGCACACCGGCGAGTATCCGGACGGCGCGATGCTGGTAATGGAGATCGTCAAACCCGGCACGCATGCGTCGATCAACAAGCAGGGCATCTTTCAGCACCAGGTGGTGGGGATCGAGGTGGGCGTGAAAGACAGCAAGCGTTTCGCGGAAAAGTGGCGCTACTACAAGTTCTTTTCAAGCGAAGGCAAGCCGCTCGACACGGCTAAGGCATATCCGAAGGAAGCCTGCTGGAATTGCCACAACCTGCACGGCGCGGCCGACAACACGTTCTCGCAGTTCTATCCCGCCGCGCGCGAAGTGCGGCCGGAAGTGGCCAAGGCCCTCGAGACCGTGAAGTCCGCCCACTAGTGCTCACCTTTGCTCCGCAATCCGAAGAAGAGATGATCGCGCTCGGCGCGCGGCTCGTCACCGGGGGGCTGCTGCCGCCGGCAGGCCTCGTGCTGCTCATCGGCGATCTCGGGGCGGGCAAAACCACGCTTGCCAAAGGCATCGCCGAAGCGCGCGGCGCGGCATCGCGGGATGAAGTGTCGAGCCCCACCTTCACGTTGATCCACGAGTATGGCGAGCCTGCACGCCTCTATCACATCGACCTCTACCGGCTAGACGAAGCGCACCAAGTAGAGTCATTGGGGCTGGATGAATTGCTCGCGCGTCCCGGCGCGCTCGCGCTGATCGAGTGGGGCGAGCGATTCCCTGAGTTGTGGCCGGCGGCGCGCGCCGAAGTGCGCATCGCACCGGACGATGCGGGGGGCGGGCGCGTGGTGAGTGTCGTTACCGCACCCAGCGGCGAAGCACGCCAACCAGCGTAGAGCTTGCGCCGAACAACATAAACGTGCTGGGTTCCGGCACGGGCGTCAGGGAAGAAGCCGGCAGATAACCGATGTCCCGGAACGACTCGACCGTCAGATTGCTGATGTAGGGCGAGGAATTCAGCCAGCCCGTCATCAACTCATTTCGCATGTCGCCCTGCGCGCTCACAACCCTTGTGGCGCCCGCGCCGCCGTCCACTTCGTTCCAGTGCGCATTGGCCGTCCCCGGACCACCGCCCAATTCTGCCGGTACAAACGTCGCGCCCGGCTGATTGAACTCGCTCCGATACGCTGCCACGCCATGCGAGCCAGTGTACTGGCCGGTGCCGTTCGTGTAGACGCCGTTCAATTCCCACAACGTGCCGAAGCCCATCACTTGCGCCATTTCATGCAGGATGACGGAGAACAGCGACCCGCTCGTTTCCATCGCCGCCAAGTCGGCCGTGTCGAACCGCATGATGCCCTGCGTGGCGAGGAAGTATCCACCCTGCACCGTGGCATAGGTAGGTCCGGCCTGACTCAGCACACCGCCGCTACCGTCAATCGATACTCCGGATGCTCCAATGCCGAGCGAAGTGATGTTGATCCCCGGCTGGTACTGCGGCAGCAGACTCATCCAGATCCCGGCCGCGTCGCGAAAGCGGTCCTGCTGTGTGGTGGTTAACCCGCCGCCGCTGAAGTCCACCGCAATCGTGAAGGCGGTGGCATGCAAGGGCGCCACCATTCCCAGCCCGGCCGCTACCGCAGCCATTAATACTCGCGAACAAGCGGACCGGTGCATCGCTCGTGACATAGGTAATGGAGCGATTCTGCCAGGGGGGGTAGGAATGCAGGAATAGTCAAGTAGTTCTTGGAACGCTCGTAGCCCACCGCGCGCCGACGTACTCTCAGCCCGCGTAATTGAACTCGCCCGAGGCCACGATGCAAGCAGGTCCGGTGAGGTAAACGGCATCCTGCGGGCGGTCCCAACGAACGGTCATCGGGCAGAACTCCGTCTGCACGGTCACAGGGCTTTCCACCATCCCGCGCAGAATCGCCGTCACGGCCGCACCCACTGAACCGGTGCCGCTGCTCAGCGTGTGATGCGCGCCGCGTTCCCAGAAACGCACGTCAATCGTGCGGTCGCCCACCTTCACGAAGAAGCTCACATTTGTTTTACCAGGCGCAAAGCGGCGGTGGTTTTCGATTTCGTCGCCTTCGCGTCTCCAATCGAAATCGAAGCCGTCCACCGCGATCGAGCATTGCGGATTGCCCACATCGATGATCGTTGCGTCGCGCTGGCCGGTGGTGAGCCCGATCATGGTGTGAAGGTTGCCCGCGGCCAAGGTGGGAATGCCCATGTCCATTTCAAACCGGTAGCCATCGTTATCGCTGCGTTGGAGCGTGGCGATCTTGATGCCGGAGCCCGTGGCTACGTGCACCTCCGCGGGCGCAAGACCCTGGTCCACTAGAATCGCGCAGGCGCAACGCGTTCCGTTGCCGGACAATTCGGCCTTGGAGCCGTCGGAGTTCCACAGCCGTATGGCCGCATGCGCGCCGCCCACGATGCGATCGATGATGTACCAGCCGTCGGCGCCCACACCAGTATTGCGGTGACAGATGGCTTTCGCGATTTCAGGGAACTCTCTCAGGCCGACTCGGCCCGGCAGGTCGCGCGAGAAGGTGAAGACAAAGTCGTTGCCGGCGCCGTGGGCTTTGATGAAGGGGATCGTCATGGACTTTTTACTTGGTATCGCGATACGTGAGCGGCGCGCCTTGCAAGGCCGGCACGCGCGAACGGTACTCCACACCCGCGCGGCGCTTCTCAAAGGCCTCGCGCGCCAGCTTCACCTGTTGCGGATCATGCAGTAGATCCAACACCGTGAGAGCCAGCGTCTTAGCCGCCACCAGCATGCCTTTGCGGCCGATGGTCATGCCGGAGAACGCCGTGGATTGCCAGGAGTGCGCCGAAGTGCCCGGCGCCCAGGTGGCGGCCGTGAACTGTGCGGTGGGCAGTTGCCAGCTAATGTCGCCCACATCGGTGGAACCACCGAGGCCGCGCATCACTTGCGGAGGGACGATGGTTTCTTCGCTGCCTAGCGGCGGCGCGGACGAAAGGTCCATCGTGCGGCGGAGTTTTTCGGCGAAGGCGCGCTCTTCGGGCGTGTACTTCACGCCTCCCGCCGCGTTCAGATTCTTGTCGAGTAGCGCGGCCAACGCGTCGTTCGGCAGTACGTCCCACACGGAGTTCACTATCTCCATCTCCATCTTCGTTTCCGTGGCCAGCGCGGCGGCCTCGGCGCATTTGACCACGCGCGCCCACACGCCATCGAGCACGGTCATCTTCGGATGCCGCGCATAGACGTAGGTTTCCGCATTCTCCGGCACGATGTTGGGCGCGGCGCCGCCCTTGGTAATGATGTAGTGGATGCGCGTTTCCGTGGGCACGTGTTCGCGCATCAGCTCAAGCGCATGATTCATCAGCAGTACCGCGTCAAGCGCAGATCGCCCGTTCCACGGCGCCGAGGCCGCATGCGAAGCCACGCCGCGGAATTTGAACTTCGCATTGATGTTGGCGAGCGAACTGCCGAGCCCTGCATGATTCTCCGAGCCCGGGTGCCACGTGAGCGCCACGTCCGCGTCGCGAAACGCACCAGCGCGCGCCATGTACACTTTGCCACCGCCGCCTTCTTCCGCCGGCGTGCCGTAGAAGCGGATCGTGCCCGGCAGCTTGTGCTGTTCCACGTAGTCTTTCGCCGTAATCGCCGCCATCGCCACCGCCGCGCCAAACAGATTGTGCCCGCAACCATGTCCGGGCGCGCCCACGCTACGCGGCTTGCGCTCCGGCACATCTTCCTGCGACAACTCCGGCAGCGCGTCATACTCGCCCATGAGCGCAATCACCGGCGCGCCGCTCCCCCACGTGGCCGTGAAAGCGGTGGGAATGTTGCCAATGTTTTCTTCGATGCGAAAGCCGTGCTTGCGCAACTCGTCCTGCAGGAGTGCCGAGCTCTTCGTCTCTTTGTAGCCGACCTCAGCGAACTCCCAGATCAAGCGCGACAACTGGCCGTAGTGCGGCGCGGTGTCGTCCATCTGCTTCAGCACTCGGGCACGATCGGCACGCGGCAACTGCGCCGAAAGGATCGGCACCGACAGGCATGCCGCGAGCGGCAGGGCGATTTTCATGAACTTTTATGGTAAAACAGAGGCCATGTCAGAAAGCCGTTTTACTCGCCGCACCATTCTTGCCGCCGGCGCCGCCGCCGCGCCCGTGAGCACGCAACTGGCTGCCATGCCGCAAGCAACTGGCGCCGCCAAGGCGCTGAAGATCGTCACTATGTATAAGTTCGAGCCGCACGAAGTGGAGAAGATTCAGGCCGCGGCGGCCGGCCACGCGCAGGTGGAAATTGTGATCTGCGCCACGCGCGAGGAGTTCAAAACCAAGCTCCGTGATGCCGACGCGGTATATGGCGATCTGCGCGGCTCTGAACTCGATTTCGCGCCCAAAGTGAAATGGCTACAAGCGGGCGGCGCGGGCATGGAAGGCATGGACAACGAGTTTCGCGCGCGCGGCCCGATGACCACCAACTATGCGCGCATCTTCGCCCCCGGCATTTCAGAAACCGCCACCGGCATGTTGCTGTGCCTGTCGCGCGGCATCGTTAAACATTACCTGCCGCAGTTCTATCGCCACAAGACCAACAATCCGGTGGGCAGCACCAGGAGCGATCATCACGTGGAAATGGTGGGCCGCACGATGGGCATCGTGGGCTTGGGCGGCATCGGGCAGGCCATCGCGCGCCGCGCGCATTACGGCCTCGACATGCGCATCATTGCCACCGACGCCGAGCCAATTCACAAGCCCGAGTACGTCGACGAACTGCATGACCCGTCCTACTTCATGAAGATGGTGCCGCAGGTGGACGTGCTGGTGGCCGCCGCGCCGCACACCAAACAAACCGAGCGCATGTTCAACGAGCAAGTGTTCCGCTCGATGAAGAAGACCGCCTACTTCCTGGCGCTGTCGCGCGGCATGTTGTTTGACGACATGGCGCTCACGCGCGCGCTGAAGGAAGGCTGGATAGCCGGCGCGGGCCTGGACGTGTTTCCCACTGAGCCGGCGCCGCCGGGCCACCCGATCTTCGATTGCGACAACGTGATCATGTCGGCCCACACGTCGGGCTGGAGCCCGGATCGTCAGGTGCGCCTGATTGACTTCTACGCGGAAAACGTCCGCCGGTTTGCTGGAGGTTTCCCGCTCATCAACGTTGTGAACAAGCAGAAGGGCTACTAGAGCACCATGAAGATCTTTGCCGCCGCGGCGGCGTTTCTTTGCTCCGCGGCCGCTCTCATCGCGCAAGCGCAGTTGTGGGCCCCCAAGGGTCAGCCCGCCGTCTATAAAGGACCGCACAAGCCGCACACCAGGTTGAAGGACCTGCGCGCCAAGCACGCCGCGCACGCCGATTGGCGCGAAGTAATTGTGGACGATAAGCATCTGCGCAGCGAGAGCATTCAGGCCAGGCCCGGCTCGCGCACGCGCCGCGCCCTGCATCCGGATACGCGTGCCTGGTGGGTGGTGATGGATGACGAAATGAAGTTCGACATCGAGTCCGTGGGCCCGGCGAGCGGCCGCAAAGGCTCCATCATTCAAGTGCCCATGCAGACGTTCTACTCGTGGGAAGTGGTGGGCAACCAACCGGCACTGGTGTTTGAAACCAACATCGCCGGCGCAAAGACGCTGTATGAATCCACCGGCGCACCCGCCGAAAAGCCGCCCGCGGGGACCGCTTGGATTCCTGTGAAATCGAACAATCGCGAGATCGGCGTCTACACACGCAACAACAAGCCGCAGGTTCATTACGACGAGTGGCCAAGGCAGTCGAAGAAGGCAAGCTGAAGGGCACGATCCGGCTGGTACAGAACGATCGCGGCACCGCCAACTTCATCTGCGGTTACAACTCGAAGCTTCCGCCTCTCGACCCGAAAACAAGGGCCACTATCATCCCGAAGGCGCTGAATACTGGCTGATCATGAGTGGCCAGATTCGTTACCCCATCGAGAAGGTGGGCGTGGTGATCACCGAAGAAGTCGACGTGATGTACGTGCCGCCTTACACGTGGCATGCACCGCGGTGGTGGGGCCACGGCCCGTCATGCCGCCTGGCGATGAACGGCTTTCCGTACATCTCGCACCTGTTCGACGTGGACTGAGCTCAAACCCGCGCAGCACGCTGGGCGGCCTGCACCATGCGCTGCTGGCGCGCCTCCACGTCCTTGCGGATTGTGGCCACCCGCGCCCGCGCCGCGGCGGGATTTTTCACTATCGCTTGCAGGCGCGACCACAATTCCGCACCGGACGTTTCGTCTAGTTCAAAGAACCACTCGCCCGCGCCGAAGTCGCGATACATCTGACCCTTGGATGTGTCGGTGGGTTGCCGCACGTAGAACGCAGACGTGCCGTTGCGCAGCGCAATCAACGGCGAGTGGCACTCAACGCTGATCACGGCCTGCGCGCGGGCGTAGACGGATGCCGCTTCGTCCGGCAGCCAGAAGGTATCGCGCCACACCACGTTCTTCTTCACGTCCGCCGGGAGCGGGTCCACCAGCACTTGCTTCGCCATCTCCACCTGATACGTCATCTCCGCGCAGGCCAGCACCCGATGGCCGGTTTGGTTCACGTATGCGACGATCATCTCCCTCAGCTTCGCGTGGTCGCCTTCAGTGGTGCGCGTGTTGATCGCGTCCTTCACGTCGTCCGCCGGTTGGCGCGGGCGGCCGTCGATGCGGTAGTACGGCGTGTAGCGCAGGCGCGGGATCACACAAATGAACTTGCCTGGCTCCAGTCCTTGCGCGCGCAGATAAGCCTCGGCGCGCGCGTCGTCACGCAGGTGCATGCCGAGTTGCGCGTCGGGGCCGAATTCGAGAATCGGCGTCTTGGCGCGTTGCGCGCGGAGATAGTCCACCGAGATCGAGTCGCGGCAGAAGAAGAACGACGCGCGGTCCAGGACGGAACGCAGGTCCTCATCTAGATGCGTGGGCGGCAACGCAAGCGCCTTCGCGCGCAGATCCTTCAGAGTGCCGCCTTCCGGAATAAGCCCGCCGCCAAAGCCCGACACCGGATCCGTGCTGACGCCGAAGACGCCGAACGGCTTGCTGGTGGCGCGGTGAAACGCCGCGGCGTGGCTTGAGTCTGGAAAGCCGGAGCCAGATCCGCTGATGTAGAGATTGGTTTCGCTCCATGCCCGCACCACCTCGGGCGAACCCAACACCCCGCGCACCAACTTCACGCGCGGATAGTTGCGCTGGATCATTTCGAGCGCCACGCCTTCGAGGTGCCGCGGCCACAAAGCGATCTCCGCCTGCGGAAAATGCGTTTCGAGCAGCGTGAGCGCGCCCGGCGTGTGGCCAATGTCGCCAATGTTCACGCTTTGCCACGAACTGCGCAGCGGCAGACGCGGGGCGCGGCGGCCGGCTGCCGTAGAGGCTGCCGCCGCTCCAGCAGCAAGCAGCGTCCGGCGCGTCACTTCTTCTTTTTCCCTGCCCCCGTATCAGGGCGCGAGTCGGGAATGAAGCCGCCGGCATTCGGCATTTTCACCTTGGGCAGCGTTTGCGCGTTCATCGCATCGCTCGCGCCGACGATGCCGTTGAGGTTCAGAATGTAGGCCGTCACCGCGTAGACCTGCGCGTCGGACAGCGACCCTGGGTTCTTGTACGGCATCGCGCGGCGCACGTAGTCAAACAGCGTGGTGGCTTTGGGCCAGTAGCTGCCCACGGTCTTCAGCGGCCTCGGCGTGGCGAGCGAACCCAACCCGCCCACGAGCGCCGTTTCATCGCCTCCCTTGCCCGCGTCGCCATGGCAGCGCTTGCAGCGGCGGTCGTACACTTCCTTGCCCTCGATGGACGTGCCCGCGCCCGGTGGCAATTCGCGGCCGTCGGGCGAGATGCCGATGTCCCACGCCTTCACTTCGTCGGGCGAGGCGGCGCGGCCCACGCCGAGTTTCTGCGCACAGAGCGACGCGGCGGCCAACACGATGCATACCAGCAGCCAGCTACTATGCATTCGTCACGCTCCCGTCGGCGGCGATCTTCCAGGTCTTGCGCACGTTGCAGTGATAGTTGGAGTTCATGCCGCGCACGGCCACGAGTTCTTCGCGCGTGGGCTGCTGGTAGCCGGTTTCATCCCAACACCGCGACACGAGTTGCACCTCCGTGCCATCCCAAGTCCACGGCAGGCGGAAGCGTGTGAAGGCTTTGGTCAGCACCGGATCTTGCAACTGCGCGGGTTTCCACGTGGCGCCGCCATCGGTGGACACCTCCACCTTAGTGATCTTGCCGCGCCCGGACCAGGCGAGCCCAGTGATCTCCAGCGCGCCCGGGCCTTTCAGCTTCTGCCCGCCCGACGGCCGCGTGATCACGCTCTTGGCGTCCATCGGCAGCGTGAAGATCATCGCCTTGCCGTCTGCCAAAAGCTCGGTGTACTTCGACGTTTCGTCCTTCGTGTAGAACGGCTGATCGGACACCTTGATCCGCCGCAGCCACTTCACATTGATGTTGCCTTCGTAGCCCGGCAGCAACAGGCGCAGGGGGTAGCCCTGCTCAGGGCGGATAGCTTCCCCGTTCTGCGCATAGGCGATCATCGCATCGTCCATCGCTTTCGAGATCGGCACGCTGCGCGCCATCTTGCACGCGTCGGCGCCTTCGGCCAGCAACCACTGCGCGGCTTTCTGCACGCCGGCTTCTTCGAGCAGAAGCTTCAAAGAAACGCCCGTCCACTCCGAGCAACTCGCCAGACCATGGCTGCGCGTGACATCGGGCGCGGTCTTCAGCCCCCACTCGCCGCCCGTGTTGCCCGCGCACTCGACAAAGTGCACGCGCGAAACCGAAGGCAGCCGCTTCAAATCGTCGAGCGTGAACACCAGCGGGCGGTCCACCATGCCGTGAATCAGCAGCTTGTGCTCGGCGGGATCGATCTTCGGCACGCCCGCGTGGTGCCGTTCAAAGTGCAGCGCGTTCGGCGTGATGATGCCATAGGTGTCCGCCAGCGGCGTGCGCGACGAAGAGGTGGCCGGGGTTTTCGTATCGGGGACGAGGCGCGCGGTCTTCTCAAACGTCGAGCGCTCGCCGTACGCCGTGACCACTTTGCCGAGTTGATCCCGCCCTTCGTCTTCGAGTGCGGCCGCGGCGCCACTTTTGGCCGCCGGTTCAGACGCGCAATACGTGAGGGTGACAGCCGCGCCGGTGGCGAGGCCGAAGCCGAGAAAGTTTCGACGATCCTTCATGGCCTCACATGGTAGCGCAGGCGGGCCCGGCGGGGTATCCTACGACATTGTCCCAGAGTCCGTACCAGTTCAAGTCCAGCCGCTACAGCAGCCACGCACGCGTGCTGGAGTTGCTCCCGCCGGTGACGAACGGCGCACGCGTGCTGGATGTGGGGTGCGGCCCGGGTTATCTGTGCGAGTTACTCACTGAGCGCGGCTATCGCGTGACGGGCCTTGAGCGCGCAGGGTGGGGGCCGCCAGACGGCGCGCTCGGCTACACGCTGATTGACGCCGATCTCGATCAGAGACTCCCGCCGCTCAACGAGCGTTTCGACGCTATCGTTTGCGCGGACATTCTCGAACACCTCCGAGACCCGGCGGCCCTGCTGCAGCAATTGTGCTGCGCGCTCGCGCCCGGCGGGCGGCTCATCGCCTCGCTGCCCAACTCCGGCCATCTCTACTTTCGTCTCGTGATCCTCAGCGGCCGTTTTCCCAAACACGATAGAGGCCTGTTCGATCGCACTCACATTCATTTCCTCACCTGGGACGGCTGGCGGGAGTTGCTCACCGGCGCGGGTTTTACGATCCGCACCGCCATCCCGACGTCAGCACCGGTCGGCCTAGCCCTCGAGACCCAGGCCAGCGCTGCAGCCATTCGCGCCGCCGAATGGTTATCCTATGGTCTGGCGAATTTGCGGAGACAGCTCTTTGCTTACCAGTTTGTGGTGGAAGCGTTCCGCACGGCGAAAGAATAAGAGGTCTGATGAGCGGCAAGAAACAAAAGGTGATCGTGGTGATGCCCGCCTACAATGCAGCGAAGACGCTGCACATGACCTACAAGGATCTGCCGCATGAAATGGTGGACTTGGTGATTCTGGTGGACGACGGCAGCAAAGACGAGACCATCCGCATCGCGCGCGAGTTGGGCCTGGAACTGTTTGTGCATGACTGCAACTACGGCTACGGCGCCAACCAGAAGACCTGCTACCGCGAAGCGCTGCGCGCCGGGGCCGACATCATCGCCATGGTGCACCCCGATCATCAATACGACCCCACGCTACTGCCATCGGTGATCGGGCCGATCCAGCGCGGCGAGGCGGACGTGGTGTTGGGTTCGCGCCTATTGGGCGGCCAGGCGCTGCAAGGCGGCATGCCGTGGTGGAAGTACGTATCCAACCGCTTTTTGACCTGGTGCGAGAACACTGTGTTCGGGCTGCACCTCGCCGAGTATCACACCGGCTACCGCGCCTACACGCGCGAGGCGCTGGAGAGCGTGAACCTCGAGACCAACTCAGACAACTTCATCTTCGATCAGGAAATCATGGCGCAGCTTGTGGAAGTGGGCGCTAAGGTGGCCGAAGTGCCCGTGCCCACGCGTTACTTTGCGGCGGCTTCCTCGGCCTCGTTCGTGCAGAGTTCCGTCTACGGCTTGTCGATTCTGTGGTTGCTGTTCCGCTACCAGTTGCACCGCTGGGGCCTGCTGCGCCACAAGCAGTTCATCAGCGTTTCGCGGCGTTATTCCAATCAGTCGACTCCCGTTTCCTAGCATGCCTAGGTTGCCCGGCAAAGGCTGGTTTGCCGACTCGGTTCTGCTTTTCGCCCTCAGCGCGTATCTCATCTGGCCGTGGTTCCGCCTGGAATACCTGGACAGTTGGGGTTCCATCGAAAGCACCTTCATCGGCGACAGCCGCATGCTACGCGAACGCGGCTTTCAAGCCGAGTGGCAGCCCAACTGGTATCTCGGCACGCGCTTCGATTACGTCTACCCGCCCGCGCTACGCTGCGGCGCGGCGGCGGTGAGCGAGTGGCTGGGCGTCTCCACGGCGCGCGGGTACCACGTCTATACGGGCACGCTGTACTGCCTGGGCATCGTGGGCATCTACTGGCTGGTGCGCGTGGCCACGGGGTGGCGCATGTGGGCGTGGATTGCGGCGCTCGGCGTCTTAATCTACTCGCCCACGTACTTGTTTCTCAGACACTTTGAAGAAGGCTATCGCGCGGTGCGCTACATGCCGCTGCGGCTGGGTGTGCTAGTGCGATACGGAGAAGGGCCGCACATCTCCGCGCTATCGATGCTGGGCTTTGCCTTGGCCGCGTCGTGGTGGGGCTTGCGGCGCGGGCATCGCACGGCGTTGGTGCTGGCCGCGATCTTCTCGGCCGCGGTGGTAGCCAACAACTTCTACGGCGCAACGGCGCTGGCGATCTTCTTCCCGCTCCTCGTGTGGACCGTGGCGCTGGCAGAGAACGACGCGTGGGTGGCAGTGCGCGCCGCGGCGATTGCTGCGCTCGCCTATGGACTCACCGCTTGCTGGCTCACGCCGTCGTATCTGCGCGTCACGCTAGAGAACATGCGCCTGGTGTCGCAGCCGGGCCACACTTGGTCCATCCTGCTGGAGATCGCGATGCTGGCGGCGTTCGCGGCGGTGTCGTGGCGGTGGGCGCGCGGGCGGACTGAAAGCGCGTGGACGGTATTTGTGGCCGGAGGCCTGGCGCGCATCTCTCTCTACGTGCTCGGCAACTACTATCTTGACTTCCGCAACTTGGGCGAGCCCGAGCGGCTGTGCCCGGAGTTCGACCAGTTTGTGGTGCTGGCCGCGGTCACTGCGCTGGCGTGGCTGGCGCGGCATGGGTTGCGCGGCAAGGCGGCGGTGATCGTGCTCATTTGGCTCAGCCTGTTGCCGGTGAAGGGCTGGGTGCGGCGGTCGTGGCAGTTCATTCCAGCGGCGAAGGGGCACGAGCATCGCGTCGAGTATCAACTCACCAAATGGCTGTACGAGAACAAGCCGCAGTCACGCGCGTTCGTCGCGGGCTCGGTGCGCTTCTGGTACAACGCGTGGTTCACGCTGGCAGAGGTGAGCGGCGGGTCGGACCAGGGCACGCTCAACCCGGCCTCCACCACGGCGTACCATCAGGTCACCGGTTCAGACAACGCGGACGTGGTGCTCGCCTGGCTGCGCGCCACGGGCACGGACGCGGTTGTGCTGAACAACCCGCACTCGCAGGAGATCTATCACGACTTCGCGCACCTGGAAACATTCGCCAAGCTGCCTGTGCTGTTCGACAACGGCGCCGGCGATCAGATCGTCGGTGTGCCGCGGCGTTATCCCGGTCTCGCGCGCATTGTGAATCTCGCTGCTCACCGTGCCACCGGCTGCGACAAGCCGAACATCGAAAACTACGATCATTTGGCGGCCTACGTGCGTTCGATTGAAGACAACTCACCGCGCGCGGCGAAGTGGGAGCGGCTGGGGCCGGAGGCGATGCGCGTAACGTCGGAGTTCGAGGCGGGCGAAGCGCTGGTAATTCAGGAGACGTTCGATGAAGGCTGGCACGCGACGGACAACGCGGGCCGCGAGTTGCGCGTGAGCCGGGACATGCTGCATTTCCTGATGATCGAGCCCGCCGCGCCGGGCGCGCACACCATCACGCTGCGCTACCGCACGCCGCCCGAAAAGCAGCGCGGGCGCGCACTGACGGCCGTCACCGTGGGCCTGTGCGTAGTCCTGCTGGTCTGGAGAAAACGTTGACCGGCGCGCGCAAGACCGCGCTGATTGCCGCCGCGTTGTTTTTGTTGAACGTGGGCGTGAACGCACCGCTGTTTCTGCCGGGCGAGCAAAAGTATCGCGATTCGATCGAGGGCGGCTACGCGTCAATGGCGCGCTTCGTCTCCGAGCATCCGAATCCGTTCGGGTGGAATCCACTGCAGTACCGGGGTCTCCCCACGCATGATTGGTATCTGCCGGTGCTGCCGTACACGGGCGCCGCGGCTATCAAGCTGTTGCCCATGCTCAAGCCGGAGCATGCCTACCGGCTGATAGTGGTCACGCTCACGTGCCTGGGCCCGGTGACGCTGTTTCTGTTTCTCGCCGGCTTCACGCGCTCGCGGCGCTGGCCCGCGCTGACAGCGCTCATCTATTCGTTGTGCTCGGTGGGCTACCTGATCTACCCGGCCGTGAAGGCCGACCAAGGCTTCAGCTACGTGCCCTGGCGCATTCAGGTATTGGTGAAGTACGGCGAAGGTCCGCATAACGTCGGCCTCATGCTGTTGCCGCTCGCGCTGTTGGCCTGTTGGCGCGCGGCCACGTGGCGCAGCCAGACCTCGGTGGTGCTGGCCGGGGCGCTGCTCGCGTTGGTGACGCTCAGCAACTGGGTGGCGGCGATTGCGCTGGCCTGGTGCGTGCTGATGATGCTGCTGGCCGGCGCGGTGTCGCGCGCTGAGACCGGTTTCCGTGGGCGGCGGCTGCTGGCCGCGGCGGGCCTGGCCTACTTGCTGGCGGCTTTCTGGCTGACGCCGCGCTACATCGGTACGGTTTTCTTCAACTGGCCCACGGATGCGTTTGGCTACCGGGTAGATAACCTCAAGTACGTGCTGGCCGCCGGACTGGCCGTCCTGCCGCTGGCCCTCGCTGCGGTGTTTCGTCGCCGCCCCCAACAATATGTGCTGCTCTACCTGCTGGTGTGTTTCGCCGGCTTTGCCTGGATTGTATCGATCCACTATTGGTGGCGGGTCGACATCATTCCCGAAGCGCGCCGCTACGCCGTAGAAGTGGAGATGTTCCTGTTTGCCGCGTGCGGCGAGTGGCTACGCCGCATTGTACCCAGCGCCGCCGGACGCCGCCGCGACTGGACGTTGGTGACGGCGGGCTTTCTGTTTGCGTTCGTCAGCGCGCAGCCGTGGAACTATCTCACGCGCACGTGGATTATGCTGCGGCCCGAGCCTCGCGCCAACACGATTGAATACCAGGTGGCCGAGCGCGTCGCGGCGCTCCAGCCGCAGGGCCGCGTGTTTGCGCCGGGCGGCACGCGGTTTCGCCTAAACTCCTGGTTCCCGCTCCAGCAGTTGGGCGGCACATTCGAGTCCGGCCTGCGCAACCGCGGCGCGCTGCATCTGGCGTATCAGGTGCAACGCGGCCAGCGCCGCCCGATCGCCTCCCGCTCGTGCGATGCGTTGAACATGCTGCGCGCCGCAGGTGCGGAGTACGCCATCGTGCACGGCCCCGGCTCGCGCGAGCACTGGCGCGACGTGCAGAATCCGGAACTCGTCACCGCGCTGCTGGAGCCCGTGTGGAAGGAGGGTGAAGACGCCATCTACCGCGTGCCGTTCCGCGATCTCGCCAATTTCATCCGCCCCGTGGAGTTGCCGCCGGGGATCCCCGTGGGGCAACACAGCGGCTACATTGAGCCGTACATTCAGGCGATGGAAGACGCAGACCGCCCGGCGCTCACCACGCGCTGGGACGGCGTGAACGCGCTGGAGATCGCCGCGCCATCCGTGCCGGCAGGCATGCTCATCACCCTGCGAGTGTCGTACGACGGCGGCTGGCGCGCCACGCAGGACGGCCAGCCGATTCCGATCGCCACCGACTACCTGGGCAACATCCTCCTCACGCCCCGCGCGTCCGCGGGCCCTTCGCGCGTCCGGCTGCACTTCTCCGGCTCGCGGCAGCAGATGGCCGGCACGCTGGTGAGTCTGCTGGCGGCGGCGTGGTGCATTCGTGCCGTGCGCCGTGAACGCCGCCGGCTGCGGGAGGCATAGCGCGATGGCGCGATTCTGGTGGTTGCTGCGCCGGGCCTGCGTGATCGTCTACGAGGAGAACTGCCTGTCGGTCTCGAAGGGCGCGGCGTATTCCGGACTCCTCGCGCTCTTCCCCACGCTCACCGGCCTCGCCGCCGTGCTGGTGCAGATGCAGGCGCGCCCGGTGCTCGAGATCATCTCGCTGTTCCTTGCCAAGACGCTGCCGCCGGGTACCGAGCAGATCGTACTCACGCAATTTACCGTCAGCGGCGAGCGGCCGTCGGCGTTACTCGTGCTGGCCGTGGTACTGGCGCTGTATGCGGCGTCAGGTTTCATGATCAGCCTGATTGAAGGCTTCAATAATGTGCACCGCGTGCCCGCTGGGCGGCCGTGGCTGCAGAACCGCGGCGTGGCAACGGTGCTCGTGTTCTGCGCCGCGCTGCCCGCCATCGGCGCGTCGGCGTTGATCCTGATCGGCACGCGCACGGAGGAGAATCTGCTGCGCTGGCTGAACGGCATTGACTCCGGCGTGCCCCTGGGCGAGTGGCTCCTCGCCGCCGCGCAACTGGCGCGCGTGGCCACGGCCTTCGGCGCCATTGTGCTGGTGACCGGTCTGCTGTACTACCTCGGCCCCGCGCGCCGCCGCCGCTGGCGCGACGTGTGGCCGGGCGCTTGGGTGGCGAGCGGACTGTGGTGGGGACTCACGTACGGCTTCGGCTGGTATGTGCGCAACATCGCGGGCTACAACGTGATGTACGGCGGCATCGGCACGGTGATCGCGCTGCTGGGCTGGATCTATCTGATCGCGCTCGCGGCGTGCGTCGGGTGCGCGTTCAACGCTGCGCGCGAACGGTATCCGGCGAGCGCGGGCAGCTGAGCTAAATCGATGCGATACGACAGAAGGGAGTGGACTGAAAGCAACTCCAGGACCTGTCAAAAATTAGGTTGAAGGAGGCAAGCGCGTTGTTCAAGCTGGGATTGTTTGACGGCGCGTTCTAACTGGCTGGCTATGCCGTTGAGTGCGGACTGAAGGCTTGCATCGCCAAGGAAACACGCCGTAGCGAGTTCCCGGACAAGAAGAGAGTGGAATCGATCCACGCCCACAATCCGCTTCAGTTGACCGTAATGGCTCAACTGGACGACGAGCGGGCGATGCTCGCAAAGCAAAACCCGGTCTTTGAACGCAACTGGGATCTGGTGCGGTGCTGGTCGGAACAGAGCCGGTATCGAAAGCATAGCCGAGAGGCAGCGGGGGAGTTGCTCACGGCAGTGAGCCACCGGCAACACGGAGTGATCGTATGGATAAAGCAGCGCTGGTGAGTTTGGATATTGCAGAAGGGTTCGAGATCGCTGGCGCCCTCGAACACGCGCACGTGAAGCCGAACGCGGCCCTCTTGGCGTACCTGTCGGAGTACGAAGACTGGCGGCTCTTGATCTTATCGCGGCAGTTCGATACAGGGGGCCTGCACGACGCTTATCGCCGCTTAAACGAGGTGTTGTCCGCTGCGGGCGTCGATCCCAGAAATACGCCGATCCAGATTCTGCCTACCAGCGATCCGTTCTTTCGCGAACTGCGCCGGCCCCTTGCCAAGTCCAAGAATGCCGAGGGGAAGCGGTTGGGCGGCCAGTTGTTCGGCGATCGATTTGTCGAAGACGGGTACGTGTACCGGGTTGCGTAGTTCGACTCTTTTAGTGGTGCCTGCGGACTCGCAGGTCCGCCCAGATGAGCCCCAGCGCAATCCCGCCCCACGCAAGGTAGAACCCCGGGTGAATCTCACCGCTCCAGTTGATCCAATCAAGTGGTCGTCCGCATCCTGCCGACTGTATCCCCAGGCGCTCAGCAAGAGAGACGTCCAGCCCTCCCGCTCGGCCCGCTGAAGTAGCGCATCGAGAGCTTTGGGCGACAGAGATGAATCAGTGCGCGCGCTCATAGTGGATCCAGTAAGGCAGTATATGACCGCCTACGCAATCCACGCGGACTTACTCCTCCGCTCCGCCTCACTCCGCCGCCACGCAAATCTCGCCCGCCGCAAAGCGCGCCCGCAGCGTCTTCTTGTAGAACTTCCCCACGCTCGTCTTCGGCACCTCGTCAATAAACGCCCAACGGTCCGGCACGCACCACTTCGCCACGCGGTCACCCAAGAACGCGCGCAGCGACGCCGCCGTGGCCTCGCTCCCGGGCTTCAGCACCACGCACGCCAGCGGGCGCTCGTCCCACCGCGGATCGGGCACGCCGATCACCGCCGCTTCCAGCACATCCGAGTGCGCCATGATCGCGTTCTCCACTTCCACGCTCGACACCCACTCGCCGCCGGATTTGATGACGTCCTTCGCCCGATCCGTGATCGTGATGAAGCCGTGCGCGTCCAGCGTGCCCACATCGCCGGTCTTCAGCCACCCGTCCTCAAACTTGTCCGCGCCCTCGCCGCCGAGATAAATCCCGGTCACCCACGGGCCGCGCACCTGGATCTCGCCCACCGCTTGGCCGTCATTCGGCTGCACCACGCCTTCGGATGAGATACGGTATCCCACGCCGGCAAAACCGCGGCCCGCAAGCGCCCGGTACGCCATCGCCTCGTCTTCCGTCGCGCACCACTTCGGCGCGTTGGCCGACGCCGCCAGCGGACTCGTCTCCGTCATGCCCCAGGCCTGCGTCATGCGCACGCCATGAATTCGGTCAAAGCGCTCGATCAGCGAGCGCGGTACCGCCGAGCCCGCGCAGAACATGGCGCGGATCGAAGAAAGGTCCAGCCGGTGCGCTTCGGCGTAGCGCGACACATCGCTCCAGATAGTGGGCACGCCGCCCGTCACCGTGGGCCGCTCGCCGTCAATCAGCTTGCTCAGCGGCTCGCCCTGCAAGAATCGCGACGGCAGCAGAATGTCTGAACCCGCCATCCAAGCCGCATACGGCAAGCCCGGCCGCTGGCATGAAACATCGAAGTCACCTGCAGCAACTTGTCGCGATGGCTCAGCCCCAGCACGTCGGTGGTGCAGATGGCCATCGAGTGCAGGTAGGTGAAACGGTGGCTGTAGACCACGCCTTTCGGGTTGCCCGTTGTGCCGCTGGTGTAGCAGATAGCGGCGGCGGAGTGTTCGTTGTCGGGGTCGCGCAGATCGGTGGCGGGCTCGGCGGCGGCGAGCGCTTCGTCGTAGCCGTCGCCCACGGTGAGGTACTTCTCCACGGTGGTGAACTGCGGGCGGGCCTTCTCGAGAATCGCCGCCATCGACGTGTCGGTGATCACCAGCCGGCTGCCCGCGTGGTTCACCGTGTAGGCAAGTTGATCGGGGAACAGGCGCGGGTTCATCGTGTGCAGCACGGCGCCAATAAGCGGCACAGCCATGTAAGCCTCAAGGTGCTCCTGCGTGTTCCACAGCAGGCTCCCCACACGGTCGCCCGGGCGGATGCCGAGACTGCGCAGCACCGTGGCAAGGCGCAGCACGCGCGCTGCGACGTCACCGAACGCCGTGCGCCGCAGCGACTGGCCATCGA
>Ga0194119_10005123_pt1 | contig 19726 bp, 14 predicted proteins | sample TA2MahC100mmetaG_FD_148620 | JGI IMG/M metagenome (GOLD analysis project Ga0194119, IMG submission 148620) | Freshwater microbial communities from Lake Tanganyika, Tanzania - TA2015018 Mahale Deep Cast 100m | ecosystem: Environmental > Aquatic > Freshwater > Lake | place: Tanzania: Lake...
ATTGCCGCCGAACAGTCCGACCGCCATGCCCGCCGCCTGAACTATCAACTGCACCTCGCCAAGTTGCCGCACCACCGCGACTTGGTCGAGTTTGATTGGCCAGAACGCCTTAATTAATCAGGTATTAATGAATGAATTTATTAAAGGAAAACCCTATGAAATCGATTAATTTCATCAGTTATAAACAGATTATTTTCGCCCTGGTTGCCTTATTAATGGCAAGTACACAAGCACTGGCGGAACGGACAATTTTAAACGTCTCCTACGACCCCACCCGCGAACTATATAAGGAATACAACCCCTTGTTTATCAAGCATTGGCAGGAGAAAACCAAAGAAACGGTGGAAGTCCAGCAATCGCACGCCGGCAGCGGCAAGCAGTCCCGCGCCGTCATCGACGGTCTGGAGGCCGATGTCGTGACTTTGGCTTTGGCTTATGATGTTGATCAGCTTTACAAGCAGGCACGGTTAATACCGGAAAACTGGCAAACTCTCTTACCCAACAACAGCTCGCCTTATACCTCAACCATCGTTTTTATCGTGCGCAAGGGCAACTCCAAGCAGATTAAGGATTGGTCTGACTTGGTTAAAGACGGTGTTAGCATCGTCACGCCCAACCCCAAAACTTCGGGTGGTGCACGCTGGAATTACTTGGCGGCGTGGGCTTATGCCTTGAAGCACAACAATAACAGCGAAGATGCCGCCAAAGCCTTTATCGGCAAGCTGTTCAAGAATGCCGCCGTGCTGGATACCGGCGCTCGCGGTTCGACCACCAGCTTTGTCGAGCGTGGCATCGGCGATGTGCTGATCACCTGGGAAAACGAGGCTTATCTGGTCTTGAAAGAATTTGGCGCGGATAAGTACGAAGTTGTAACACCGTCGTTCAGTATCCTGGCGGAACCCCCGGTGACGGTGGTGGAAAAAGTTGCCAAAAAGAACGGCAATGAAGACATCGCTAAGGAATACCTCAGTTACCTGTACAGCAAGGAAGCCCAGGACATTATCGGCAAGAATTTTTACCGTCCCAGCGATAAAGATATTGCAGCAAAGTATGCGCAGCAATTCCCGCAACTAGAGTTGATAACCATTGCCGAGCTGGGTGGCTGGAACGAAGCGCAAAAGAAGCATTTTGCCGACGATGGCGTGTTCGACCAGATTTATACGGGCGGTAAATAATTCGTAGGGTGGATAAGCGCAGCGCATCCACCTTATGAGGAATTGTTTTGGTGGATGTGCTGCGCTTATCCACCCTACATATAATCCACATTAATGTATATCAACAACTTGCAAAGTGGACAACCACAAGTAGAAAGGTAGTTATGTCACAAAGCCAAATCATGCCCGGATTCCGTCCAGCCTTGGGGTTTACCCTGGTGTATCTGAGCCTGATCGTCCTGATACCGCTTAGTACGCTGGTATTCAAAAGCTTCCAGTTAAGCTGGGATGATTATCTGAGAATTATCGGCAGCAAGCGGGTTCTGGCCTCTTTCCGGGTCAGTTTCGGCAGCGCGTTGATTGCCGCCGCGATCGCCAGTGTGTTCGGCGTGATCGTGGCTTGGGTGATGGTGCGTTATTCGTTTTTCGGACGTAAATTTTTCGATGCCATTATCGACTTGCCCTTCGCCTTGCCAACCGCCGTGGCGGGTATCGTGCTGGCGACCATCTTTCAACCCACCGGGGTGCTGGGAAAATTTCTGCTGGACACGTTCGGCATCCAAGTGGCGTTCAAGCCCTTAGGGATAGTCATTGCGCTGATCTTCATTAGTATTCCGTTTGTGGTGCGTACACTGGAGCCGGTTTTGCTGGAATTCGACACCACCATGGAGGAAGCGGCCGCCAGCATGGGCGCAAGCCGGTGGCAGATTTTTACCAAAGTCATTTTTCCCAACATTTTTCCAGCCTTGTTGACGGCTTTCGCACTATCGTTTTCCAGAAGCGTCGGCGAGTACGGTTCGGTTATTTTTATCGCGGGCAACCTGCCGTTTGTCTCGGAGATTGTGCCGCTGTTAATCGTCACCAAGCTGGAACAATACGAAATAGAAGGCGCAACCGCGATTGCGCTGACCATGCTGCTCATCTCGTTTTTGTTTTTGTTCCTCATTAATTTGCTGCAACTGTGGACCCATAAACGGTCAGGACAACTATAGGTAACATCACAATGCATGCCATTGTTCAACCATCAACCAAGCCGCTCACCAGCAACCCATCAACCACCATTCGGTCGGCATTGCAGGAACCGTTGTGGCTCAAGATTACCTTGATCGCCATCGCCTTGGGCTTCATCTTTCTGTTTCTATGCCTGCCTTTGCTGATTGTGCTGTTCCATGCCTTTGCCAAAGGCGTTGGCGCCTATTGGGAGGCGATCTTGCAGCCGGATACGCTGGCGGCGATTAAACTCACCTTACTGACGGCATTGGTTACCGTACCCGCCAATACCTTGTTCGGCATTGCGGCGGCCTGGGCGATCACCCGGTTCGAGTTCAGAGGTAAAAGTCTGTTGACGACCTTGATCGATCTCCCGTTTTCGGTATCGCCGGTCATCTCCGGTGTCATTTTTGTCTTGTTGTTCGGCATGCAAGGTTATTTCGGCGAGTGGCTGCGAGATCACGACATCAAGATTGTTTTCGCCATTCCCGGCATCATTCTTGCCACCTTGTTCGTCACTTTTCCCTTTGTCGCCCGGCAGTTAATCCCGTTAATGCAGGAAATGGGCAACGAAGAGGAAGAGGCCGCCCTATCGCTGGGTGCCAGCAGTTGGAAGATGTTTTTTAAGGTCACCCTGCCCAATATCAAATGGGCGCTGCTGTACGGTGTATTGCTCTGCAACGCCAGGGCGATGGGAGAGTTTGGCGCAGTCTCGGTGGTATCAGGCCACATCCGGGGATTAACCAACACCCTGCCGTTGCATGTCGAGGTCAGTTACAACGACTACCAGACCGTCGGCGCATTCGCCAGCGCATCGATTCTGGCCGGTTTGGCGGTCGTGACGCTGGTGTTGAAAACCCTGCTCGAATGGAAGCAGGGGAACCGATAGGTTACTAAATAATTTGCATTTGAAGAAATTTGGGCATTCGCTATGAGTATTGTACTTTCCGACATCAGCAAAAAATTCGGTGATTTTTGCGCCTTGGATCATATTAACCTGGAAATTCCGCAAGGCGAACTGCTGGCCTTGTTAGGGCCGTCAGGCTGCGGCAAGACCACGCTTCTGCGCATCATTGCCGGACTGGAGCGCGCCGATACCGGCAAAGTGCTATTTAATGGGCAAGACATGACCGACGAAGATGTCAGGAACCGCGGCATAGGCTTTGTCTTTCAGCACTACGCCTTATTCCGGCACATGACAGTGTTCGACAATGTGGCGTTCGGACTGCGGTTTAAACCGGCTAAGCTCCGTCCCAGCGAGGCGATTATACGCAAAAATGTTAAGGAGCTGCTGGCTCTTGTACATCTCGACTGGCTGGCCGACCGCTACCCGGACCAGCTTTCCGGCGGACAGCGCCAACGGATCGCGCTGGCGCGGGCTTTGGCTGTCGAACCTGCGGTATTATTGCTGGACGAACCTTTCGGTGCGCTGGATGCCAGCGTACGCAAGGAACTGCGCTTGTGGCTGCGCCATTTGCATCAAAACCTGCATGTCACCACGATTTTCGTCACCCACGACCAGGAAGAAGCCATGGAAGTCGCCAGCGAGATTGTGGTGGTCAACAAAGGCAAGGTTGAGCAGAAGGGTACGCCCAGCAAAATCTATGACGAACCGCATAATGATTTTGTTTCCCGCTTTGTCGGTCAGACCAACGTGTTCCATTTGGAAAAAGACGACGCGCACTGGTTAAAAAGCGCCGGTATCGTATTCGATAATCCCCAAGGCGTCACCGCCCATGTCAGGCCGCACAATATCAGTGTGGAAAAACAGATTAATGGCACGGAATCGGCCATTGTGCTTAAAGACTGGCAGCATTTGGGTGCAATCATACGTCTGGAACTCGTCAAGGACAGCGCCAACGGTGCGGGCAAAACCATTTATGCGGAAATGCCCAATGATGCGTTTAGGCATTCCGCCTTAAAACGGGGCGACAAGGTGTCTTTATTCATTAAACATGCCCACTGGTTTAACTGATAGATAGGCTGCTGGATTGATGAATAGTTAACGATGAACCTTAATCAACTTGAGATTTTGCATCTGCTGCAGGAAACCGACTATAACCTGAGTAAAGCCGCGCAGCGGATGAACATCGTCCAGTCCGCGGCAAGCCGCCAGCTATTAATGCTGGAAGACGAAATCGGTACACCTTTGTTCGAGCGGCACGGCAAAAGATTACTGGGGCCGACCCCATTGGGTGCACGAATATTATCCGAAGTTGAGTCACTCAATCAGGCAAAACGCAACATCCGGGCCATCTCCGACGATTACCTGGATGTTCGCAACGGCACCTTGCACATTGCCACCACACATACTCAAGCGCGTTATTTTTTACCGCAGCCGATTAATAAATTCAAGGAAAGATATCCCGCTATCAAGATTTATATCGAACAGTCGTCGCCGTTGAATTTGATCAATCTGTTGCATCAGCATAAAGCCGATATTGCCGTTTGTACGGAACGAATGGAAGCCGATGAAAAGTTGGTCATCAAGCCCTGCTACGAATGGCATCATATCGCTATCGTTCCTAACGGTCATGAATTAACGCAAGGTGTAATTACTTTAAAACGGCTGGCCGGTTTTCCGATCCTGACTTATAGCCGGGGCTTTACCGGACGCAGCAATATCGAAAAGGCTTTCGACAAAGCCGGTATTTTGCTCGACATCACGCTGGCGGCGGCGGATTCCGATGTCATTAAAACTTATGTACGGCTTGGCCACGGCGTCGGTATCGTCACCGGCATGTCTTACGAACCGGCGTTTGACAACGATCTGGTTGCCATCAGTTTGAAAGGCATTATTCCGGCATCAACTACCAAGTTCGCTTATTTGAAGGAAAATTATCTCCCTCACCATACCCGGTACTTCATCGAGCAAATGCTTTCGGTAAAATCTTAAATTAATCCGTTTTTCTTATTAACTATCGATAGTGGGCGAAATTTCGCTCATTCTTCATCAAACTACGCCAAAACGAGCGATACTTGAATGCGCTAGAAACTGCTGAGGAATTTTCATTAATCGAGTATCATCGTTTCATGATTAATGAAAGAATGAGCTTTCTGTGTTCAAGCGTATCTCCTTATTAATGTACTCCTGTGCATGCCGGCATGTCTAATTCATTCGAACCAGACAATCGAACCTCCAGTGCAGAGATAGAAAAACTACTGGAATCGGCCAATTCCGCTTCCCAGACTGTAGCGGCGTTGCATGTGGCTTTTTTAGCGTTTGTTGCCTATCTGGGCGTGATCGTTTGGGGCACCACGCATGAAGATTTGCTGCGCATCAGTCCGGTTAAACTGCCTATTCTTGATGTCGAATTACCGTTAACCGCATTCTATAACCTAGTGCCCTGGATGGTAGTGTTGCTGCATTTCAATTTATTAATGCAGTTGGAATTGCTGTCTTGCAAGTTGTGGAACCTGGATAGAAGTATTCAAAATTCGCCGGACGAGCAGCAAATCCGCGACCGTTTGTTTATTTTTCCGTTTACCCATGTCATCGCGGGACGTTCCAATGTGGCGTTAATCCGCTGGATGATGTCGCTGGTCGTCGGCATTACCGTGATTGCTTTGCCGATTTTTATTTTGCTGGCGGCGCAGATCCGCTTTTTACCGTTTCATGATGAAGCGATTACGTGGTCGCAGCGGTTGGCGGTTTGGATGGATGCGGTTTTACTGTTGGCGTTGTGGCCGTTAATCGCTTCGCCGCAGGATAGGGCGCTGGAATGGTGGCAAAATGCCGGTTACCGGTTGTTCGGGTACTGGCCGATGCGTTTGGGACATTGGCTGAAAGCCGGATGGCGTTTATTAATAAAGCAAAGCCGCAAGCCGGAGCGAATTAATCAAAACAAAGATAGTCAACCTGCTATGCATTCCGGCGCCGAACCCAAAGGTATGATCGTGCTATTGGTGTCTATTCCGTTGGCTATTTTTCTCAGTCTATTGGCGGTTGTGCCGGGCAGTACCACTGTACAAAGTTACTACCGTCACGACTCAAAGGAACCGCTGCCGGATGCCGGTGAGGTAAAACCAGCCTATTTAGAAGACTGGTTAATTAATAGGGTACCGTCATCTTGGTTGAGCGCGGCGGTCTATCAATATGATACGGTTACTTGCACAACCTTGCCGCAGGCGGAAAAAGCGGAAGCATCCATTATGCAAGTGATGCTCGGTTCCTGCGGCTGGTTTAACTGGAATTTGTTTCCACGCAATCTTGATCTTAAAGAAGCGCGTTTGGTGCCTAAAGAAGTGACTTTGTCACAAATAACGCGCGCCACGGACCAGACGAAAACGGTGCGTGATAATGCCTTTAAAGAATTCGACGGCCTTAATTTGCAGAACCGTGATTTACGTTTTGCCAATATGTACGGCTCTGTGTTACCCAAAGCCGATCTACGGCATGTACAATTGCAGGGTGCAGTGTTGCTTAAGGCCAGATTACAGGGCGTAATCGGTTGGGATAAAACGCAACTGCAAGGCGCTATTTTGGGCGGTACGCAATTGCAAAGCGCGGAGCTTGCTGCGGCGGATTTACGGAATGCCGATTTGCGCGGAGCGGATTTACAAGCAGCGGACTTGAGTTGGACGAACCTGCAAAGCGCCGATTTACGCGGCGCTGATTTGAAAGGCGCAAACCTGACAGGTGCTAAGTTGCAAGCCGCCGATCTGCGCGGTGCTAATTTGCAAGGTTCAACTTTGTTGAACGCCAATTTGCAAGGCGCCAGTTTGGACTACGCTAAACTGCAAGCTGCGGATTTGAGCCAGGCCGATTTGTCCGGTGCGGTGCTTTACCAAGCGGAATTATCCGGCATTGCCTGGCCGAAAGCGGCGCTGAATGGGATTTATATCAAGACTGCAGAATCGCTGGTTGACGAGGACACTCAACTCACACAGGTGGAAGCTGCTTTACAATCATTAATGGATACCGATAAATTCACCGCCTTGAAAGCGCGGATTAAGAATACTGACAGCTTGGGTATTAACAAACCTGAGAGCCGCGCCGGTTGTTATAGCCAGAATGTCGACAAGCTGGATTGTACCTATCGACAACCGGAGCAATTAATCCCTTATCGGCAGGATGCTTTTTTTCCGGTGTTGATCGATCTGGCCTGCTCCGATGTGACGCTTGCGTACGGCATTGCCCGCAGAAATTCGGAGCTATCCAAACCGCAGCACCCTAATTTTGGATTGGTAACGGCATTAATGCAGGCAGTAACGTCTAAGCAAACCTGCACCGGTTTAGCGGCATTGCCGGATGAAACCAGAGATAAACTACAGGCTGTCGCTAATCGGGAAACGATTAATCATTAATAATCGGCTTTTGGAGGTAAGTTGAAAAGTCACTGTGATCTGGCTTTTAAAGCCGACATCAAACGATCGAAACTATCGTCTTGTTCCGTGTCGATTGTTAAGGTGAAGGCCTTTTCAGACTCCAGTAAAGGATCGGCGGTTTTTTGCTGATGACGCAAAACCGCTACATCGGCTTCCGAGGCATCGTTAGTCCGTTGTTGCAGGCGAGCCGTTAAAGTTTCCTCGCGGGCGGTAAAATCAAGAATAACCATAGGAATGCCCAGGCTGTCGGCTACGCACCAGAACATGCTGCGTTGCCAGCTTTCCAGAAATGCGGCGTCGAGAATAACAGTAATACCCGCTTCAATCGCCGGTTTGGTCAGATCGATTAAATGTTGATACGTTTTAAAATTGGCCCATTGCGAATACATGCCTTCCGTAACGCCGCTGCCAGTTTTGGCGTGAGAGGTGAAACCGTATAACCGTTTGCGTTCTATATCGGAACGGATTTGCAAAGCATGAATTTCTTCCGCCAGCCGTTTGCCGAATGTGGATTTTCCAGAGCCGGAAAAACCGTGAGTTATCAATAGCATGGGGTTGCGGCTTTGCGTGAACCGCTCAGCTAAGTTAAGGTAACGGCTAAAGTTCTCCTGAATTTCCTGTTTTCCGGTTTCAGTACATTGCTGCAAGCGCAAAATGCCGACTTTTGCGCGCACTAGCGCGCGGTAAACCAGATAGTAAGGCAGCAATGCCACACTTTCGTAATCGCCGGTAAGTTGAAGGTACTGATTGAGTAAACGGTAAGCCAGTCGATCGTATCCGTAACGGATTAAATCCATTAATAAAAAAGCAAGCTCATTAATGGTATCGATCCAACGTATGTTCGGATTGAATTCAATACAGTCGAACGGCGTGGCGACCCGGTTAATCATTGTAATGTTGCCCAAGTGTAAATCGCCGTGACATTCGCGGATATACCCTTGCTGTTTGCGTCGAGTCATAAGGTTACTGTTAATGCGCCACTGGTTTTCGCCCCATTGCTGCAGGCGATTTAATTGTTGCTTGTCGCTGTCATTAATAATCCGCGGGATGATCTGGGCAAAATTTTCCTCGAACCATTCCTTGATGGTTACGCTATCGCCGTAAGGCTCGTCTTTACCGGATCTAGCCACGTTTTCATGAAAATGGGCAAGCGTTACGCCAAGCTGGTCGATAATATCGATGCCGAGTTCGCCGCGGTCCGCCAGATCGCTCAATAACTGGCCGCCGGAAAACTGCCGCATTTTGACGGCGTATTCCAATGTTGCGCCTTTCCCATAGACTTTCGGATTCTCCGCCGAGCCGACGATAGCGGCGACGCCTAGGTAAATCTGCTTAGCCAGACGGCGATTCAGCCGGACTTCTTCTTCACAATAGACGCGGCGTTGCGCCAATGTTGAAAAATCCAAAAACCCGAAATCGACCGGTTTTTTGATTTTATAGGCGTATTGCCCGGTTAAGATGAGCCAGGAAATATGAGTTTCTACGACGCGAATGGATTCCACCGGATGATCGAATGCGTCGGCCTTAGTTAATGAATTTACTATCATCAGGCTGTCGTTTAATGCTGATTTGTGTGTAGGCGGTGTTACCATAAAGACAGAACGGCTTCTCCACATTGTGCGGAATATTATTAACTTGTACTACAGCTACCCATTGATTTATATCAAACATTTTAAATATAAAATTGATCTCTGTACATGACAAAAAATTAACTGGTTACTGGTAGCTCCATTGCATAGAGCGCCGGTGGTATTGGCGACAGCAATGAAATCAATTTTTTAAGCCGTTTGTTTGACCTTGAATGGACATTAAAAAACTCGGAACGGATACCATCCAGGCCATACCTAAAAATGCTTTGGGCCTTGCGCCGGTGGGTCTTGATCTTAATGGGCAAAACGCAATCGTGCAGCCAGTCACCCACTTTATGGGTCCAGCAAAAAGCGATCACCGGCAACACCAAGAGTTTCTTGATGCGAAGATAGCCAACGACGCGGGTTTCTTCGAGCTTAAAGCCACGCCCCTTCAGGCAGCCGAACAAAGTTTCAATTTCCCAGCGCAAACCGTAAATTTTAATCGCGTCTTGGACCCGGCCGCCACTGGCAACCACCAATAATTCGCCATCGGCCAAGCGCAGGGCGCTCAGATGGACCCGGCATTGACCCAGCGGCCTCGGCTGCTGCAGCCGTGCAGTCTCGCCCGGCTTGAGCGCCTCAAACAAACGGTCAACGCGTGTCTTTTGGCCCCGACGGTTGGTGCTGATACTGTTATTGCGAATCCGAATGATAAAGGGAATCCGCTCCTGGATAAGCCACCCCATCCAGGCGTCGCCAATAAACTCCCGGTCAGCCAGCAGCCCCTTGATGCGGCCTTTACCAAACTGACCGATAAAACGCTGTAACAGGGCCTTGCGTTCCCGGCTGTTGGAATTGCCGCGTTTGTTCAGCGGCAGCCAATACACGGGAATGGCTGCACCTCGATAAACCACCGCCAACACCAGCAAGTTGATGTTGACACCGCCCCACTTCCAGTTGGTTCGATCCAGTGACAGATAAAAGTCCGTCTCGGTAAATCCGAACAGTTTCATGATAAAGCGGGCCACATCATTGTAATCAATCCTGTGGCCGCTAAAAAACCGCTGTATCCGGCGGTAACGCGACGGTATCTGGGCGCGACTGGGAAAGGTCAGGGCCAGCTGCGTCAGATTGACCGTGCTCACGCTCATCAAGGCGATCAGCATGCCAACAAAGCAAGCCATTCTGGCCTTGTTCCAGTGAAAATGCTGGTTTAAGATAGTCGTCAGTTCGTTGATTTGTAATTGACCGCTTTTCATGTTTGCAAAACAAAATGCAGTATTTAATTACATTTCAACGAGCTATATCAACTTTCTCTTATTTTTGTCATGTACAGAGAAAATTGATAGTATTAACGAAACTACGAAGAGGTTAAAGTTTATGGCAACGATTACTTTTTTAGGAGCAACAGGACAGGTAACGGGTTCTTGTTACCTGATAGAAACAGCCGGTCACCGTATTCTCCTCGATTGCGGCATGTTTCAAGGTTCGCGGGAGGTTGAGCAGCAAAACGAGCAGGAATTTCCGTTCGATCCGGCCAAACTTGACGCCGTGGTGTTGTCGCATGCCCATTTAGACCATTGCGGACGTCTGCCGAAGCTGGCGAAAGAAGGTTTTAATGCGCCCGTGTATTTAACCGAACCCAGTTTTCCGTTACTGGAATTAATGCTGAAAGACGCCGTGCATTTGCAGTTAAAAGATACGGAATGGGAAAACCGGCGGCGGGAACGGGCGGGCAAGGAATTAATCGAACCGCTTTACGAGCTTGAAGATGTTGAAAATTTGCTGAAGCTGCGGCAAGCGCTGGTATTCAATCAAGTAAAGGAGATCGTTCCTGGAGTGCAGATCAGTTTTCATGAAGCCGGTCACATTCTCGGCTCGGCAATCGTCAAGCTGGATATTCGCGAACAAGGCGAAACTAAAACGGTTATATTTTCCGGCGATTTAGGTAATCCGAAATCGCCATTGCTACGTGATGCCGACATCATGACGAAAGCCGATGTGTTATTAATGGAATCGACTTACGGCGACCGCGACCATAAGCCTCTGGATAATTCCCTGGAAGAACTGAAAGGAGTTCTCGCCAGCGCAGCCGATACCGGCGGCAATGTCATCATTCCGGCTTTCGCCATTGGCCGTTCGCAGGATTTAATTTACTGGCTCGGCAAGTTGCAGCGGCAAGGAGCCTTACAGCAACGGCATATTTACCTGGATAGCCCCATGGCGATCAGTGCGAGTAAGATTTATGCCGAATACAGCAGTTTATTTAATTCCGACGACCCTGAATTCAAAGCCATAGCGCCGAAAGGCTGGCAGGCGTGGCTAAACGGATTGGTTTATTCGGAAACTGCCGAAGATTCCATGGCGATTAATCGTATTGCCGGAGGCGCGATTATTATTGCCGGCAGCGGCATGTGTAACGGCGGCCGCATCCGCCATCATCTTAAATATAACCTGTGGCGGCGTAACGCCCATGTCGTTATTACCGGTTATCAGGCGGAAGGTACGCTGGGACGGTTGCTGGTGGACGGCAAGAAATCGGTTATAAAAATTTTGGGTTCGGATGTAAATGTAGCCGCAAAGATACACACCCTGGGTGCATTCAGCGCTCATGCCGATCAAAGCCAATTATTGAGCTGGGCGCAGCATTTTACCGAACCGAAGCCTGAATTGTATTTAGTGCATGGCGAAAAATCGGCAGCCTTATCATTACAAACCTGCTTCAAACGCAGAAACTGGTTTGCCCGTATTCCGAAAGTAAACGATACGATTTCAATTTAACGGCCGAGGTATTTTTACCGGCCGATGGAAATGTTGGCGTTCTAACGTGGTCGTAGAGGTCGAATCACAAAAATACTGCAAAAGATCAATGACCGATATTGGTAACGCCAAAGATATAGACTGGCATGCGTTGACGGCAGAGGAAGCTTGTCGACGGCTGGAAACGAGCGAAACCGGCTTGTCCCAAGAGGAAGCCGCGTCACGATTAATTAAGTTCGGCGCTAACCGTCTTACCTATACCGGAGGACGGCATTGGTTTAAACGATTAATAGGTCAGTTTCATAATGTTTTATGCTACTTATTAATGGCTGCATCCGGTATTACCTGGGTAATCGGAGAACGCGTCGATAGCATGGTGATTCTGACCGTTATCGTCATTAATGCCTTGATCGGTTTCCTGCAGGAAGGCAAAGCGGAAAATGCGATAGCCAATCTGCGTAATTTATTAACACAGAAAGCATCGGTCTGGCGTAATAACCGGTTAATCGCCGTTCCATCCGAAGAGTTGGCGCCGGGGGATGTTGTCGTTCTCGAAAGCGGCGATAAGGCACCGGCCGATATTAGACTATTGCAAGCAAAAAGCGTAAAGATCGACGAATCCATTCTGACGGGAGAATCGGTTCCAGTCGAAAAAAACAACCAAGCTGTTGCACCGCAGTGCAGTTTGGCGGATCGCTTTTGTATGGCCTATTCCGGGACATTAATTACTTACGGTAGTGCGGCGGGTGTGGTTGTTGCAACGGGCGATGCGACTGAAATCGGCAAAATTAATAAACTGCTGCGTTCCATTACGCCGGTCGAAACACCGTTACTAAAACAAATTGCCGTATTCAGCCGCTGGCTCAGCCTTGCGATATTACTGTTTGCCGCGATGACCTTCGCATACGGCTGGTACATCCAGCATTCCTCATTAACGGAATTGTTCATGTCTGTGGTGGGGTTGGCGGTTGCCGCCATTCCGGAAGGGCTGCCTGCGATCATGACGATCACACTGGCTATCGGCGTACAACTTATGGCAAAGCAACATGCCATTGTTAGGCGGTTACCTGTGGTGGAAACCTTGGGTTCGGTAACGGTGATCTGCACCGATAAAACTGGAACATTAACGTGTAATGAAATGACGGTGAAGTCGGTTATCGCGGGAGATAAGCGATACAAAGTGGAAGGTGTCGGCTATAGTCCGCAAGACGGATTAATCACTGCCGAAAACGCGGTTATTAATGTTCATCAACAGCCCGAATTGACTAGGCTGATTAGGTCGGCGGCGTTATGCAATAACGCAACGGTTTACCGGCACGAGGGTTCGTGGCGGATTCAGGGCGATCCGACCGAAGCGGCATTAATCACCCTGGCGTTAAAAGCCGGGCAATCGCCGGAAAGCTTGCAGAAACTTTTTCCCCGCCATGATAGCATTCCGTTCGATTCGTCGTACCGCTTTATGGCGACCTTGCACCGGGAAGAAGAATCGAATGTTGTTTACATTAAAGGCGCGCCGGAGCAAATTTTGGCGATGTGCGGCTTTGAGCTGAACAGAGATCTGCCCGTGCCGGTTAATCGGGAAAAATGGACTCGTATCCTGGATGAGCTTGCAGCGGAAGGCCAACGTGTGATTGCCGTAGCTTACAAGCCTATGCCGGATACGATGACTGCCTTGGATTTTAACGATGTCAATTCCGAATTAATTCTGGCCGGCATTATCGGTATGACCGATCCGCCGCGCGCCGAATCCAAACAAGCCATTCTGGACTGTCAGCGGGCCGGTATCCGGGTCAAAATGATAACCGGCGATCATGCCGAAACAGCGCTGGCTATTGCTAGACAACTCAATATCGGCAATGATGTAGTCATGACGGGCGCTGAGATCGATCGGCTAACGGATGAGCAACTAATTAACAATGTACGCTCGATTGATGTTTATGCACGGGTCAGTGCCGAGCATAAGCTGCGTTTAGTGAAAGCGCTGCAAGCCGATCATCAGGTTGTGGCGATGACCGGCGATGGCGTTAACGATGCGCCTGCACTGAAAGCGGCGGATATCGGCATTGCCATGGGCAAAAAAGGTACGGAGGTAGCCAAAGAAGCCAGCGAATTTGTGTTGGCCAATGATAACTTTTCCGCAATTGCCGCGGCAGTCAAAACCGGCCGTGGCATTTACGATAACTTGAAGAAATCGATACTGTTTATATTGCCTACCGGCGTGGCGGAAGGTATGTTGATTGTAACCACCCTATTAATGGGCGACGCACTACCGATAACACCGGTGCAAATTTTATGGGTGAACATGATAACCGCAGTCACCTTATCGTTGACGTTGGCCTTTGAAGCGCCGGAACCCAACATTATGTTGCGTCAGCCTCGCGCATCCAACGAACCTTTGCTTTCTAAGTTATTAATATGGCGCTTGTGTTACGTAACCGCCATCATGGTCGGCGGAACGTACGGCTTGTTTTTGTGGGAGCAGAACCAGGGAACATCCATAGCGAGCGCCCGCACAGTCGTGCTGAATACGCTGGTGTTGTTTGAAAGTTTTTATGTCTTCAATAGCCGTTATTTGCTGGCTTCCGTGATAAGTTTGAAAGGCGTGTTCGGGAATATCCTGATCTGGGCGGCGATCATTTTTCTGGGACTGGCGCAAACCGTTTTGACCTACTGGCCGCCTGTACAGGTAATGTTCGACACAGAGGCGCTCGCCCCGGAAGTTTGGCAACGAATGCTGGCGGTATCGGCAAGCGTATTCGTGCTGGTCGAGCTGGAAAAATGGCTGATTCACACCATACGTCCGCAATTAAGCCATTAATGATTATTTGTTCAATAACAGCAACATTTCTTCACGGCTTATCACTTCTTTTTCTAACAGAAGATTGGCAAGTTTTTCCAACGATTTTTTATTGCCGGTAATTAAATTTCGCGCGCGGTCTTCGCCTTCCGTGACCAGCGCCAGGATTTCGGAGTCGATTAATTTAGCCGTATCATCGCTGTAATTGCGGGATTCAGTGACTTCGGTTTCTAAAAATTGCAGCCGATGCTGTTTGCCATAAATTAAGGGTCCCAGCTTTTTACTCATACCCAAGTAACACACCATATTGCGGGCGATTTCACTGGCTTTTTCCAGGTCGTTTTGTGCGCCGGTAGAAATCGATCCCAAAAATACTTGTTCCGCCATACGTCCGCCCAGCAAAATGGCAATCTGGTCCTTTAACTCCTCTTCGGTCGATAAAAATTTCTCTTCGACCGGCAATTGCAGGGTAAATCCCAAGGCGGAAACGCCGCGTGGAATGATAGAGATTTTATGTACCGGCTGGCCGGTCGGCACATGTTCGGCAACCAATGCATGACCGGCTTCGTGGTATGCCACACGGCGCTTTTCTTCCGGATTCAGCACCCGGTTTTTCTTTTCCGGTCCGGCCAGAATGCGGTCGATGGCGGCTTCAAAATCACTCATCTCCACTTTGCTATGCCCGCTACGGATGGCGATAATGGCCGCTTCATTGGCGATATTCGCCAAGTCGGCGCCGACCAGTCCCGGTGTACGCCGGGCAATGACGCTCAGGTCGATGTCTTTCGACATCGTTAATGCTTTGGTGTGAATTTTAAGGATTTCCACCCGGTCGGCCATATCCGGTTTATCGACCACGATTTGCCGGTCGAAACGGCCGGCTCTGAGCAAGGCTTTATCGAGCACTTCCGGGCGATTAGTGGCCGCCATTACCACGACACCGGCAGAAGTATCGAAACCGTCCATTTCCGTTAATAATTGGTTTAACGTCTGTTCGCGCTCGTCATGACCGCCCATCACTAGCGGCCCGGCCGCGCGAGCGTCCTATGGCGTCCAATTCGTCGATAAAGATGATGCAGGGCGCCTTACTTCGCGCCTGTAAAAATAATTCCCTGACTCTGGCAGCGCCGACGCCGACAAATAATTCAATGAATTCAGAGCCGCTGATATTAAAGAAAGGTACTTGCGCTTCGCCGGAAACAGCGCGCGCCAGCAAGGTTTTGCCGGTGCCGGGCGGGCCGACCAGTAAAACGCCTTTCGGCATACGCCCGCCCAGTTTCTGAATGCGTTCGGGATTGCGTAAAAAGTCGATGGTTTCGGTTAACTCTTGCTTGGCGCTATCTGCGCCGGCAACATCTTTAAAGGTGATTTTGGTTTGGGTGTCCTGGCGGATTTTTATTTTATTGCCCAAATTTAGAAAAGATTGTGCGCCTGCCGTAGACCGCCGTACAAACCAGGACATGATTAACATAAAGATAAATATCGGAATTACCCAATTGAAAAAAATACCGGTTAACCAGCCCTCGCTCGGCCGGACCACAAAATCTACTTTGTTCTCGGTCAACAGGCTTGCCAGATCGGTTTGCCATAAAGGAATTGTTGTAAAAGGCTTGAGCTGGTCTTCCGCTTTGTCCGGTTTGATAAAGCCGGTGATGAAACGGTCGGTCACAATGACTCTTTCGATTTTGGCGTCTTTAACATGCGCTAAAAACTTACCGTAAGAAATTTCATTCTGCTGCCGTTCGCCCGAACTGTTGAAAAGCGAAAAAAGAAGCAGGCCCAGCAATACATATAAAAGCAGATTAATTTCTTTCCTGGATGGGTTGTCGCCGGTTTCCTTACCGCTGTGCGCCGTCCGGTCATCTTCACCGTTTGGTTTGGTGAGCCGGTTAAATAGGGTTTTGAATTGTGACAGGAACGAATTAAGCCACTTCATTAATCGACTGAAAAAATCGTTCGCGCGTGTGTCCATAATGCCTCTTTATCTGTTGATTATGGTTGTGATACAACTATAACGGCTTTTTTGCAAAGCTTTTTGATATAAATCAAGTGAAAAATTAATGGCTTAGCCAAAATGCACGATAATTAATGAGACTGGCTTTAACGCTGTAAGTTCAGGAATTACTGAACGATAAACTGGTCTATAACAAAAGTGTTTTATTGATTAATCAGGAACATATGATGCAAGCTCACAGCCGTTTTATCCGTTGGTTTAACGAATTAACGATCGAAGATATACCGCTGGTCGGCGGCAAAAACGCGTCTTTGGGCGAAATGTACCGCGAGTTAAAACCCGAAGGCATTAATATCCCTAATGGCTTTGCGGTCACTGCGGAAGCTTATCGAACTATGATGGACGAAGCAGGGGCTTGGGCCGCATTGCATAAAGCGTTGGATCGATTGAATCCGGATAATGTCGCCGACTTGGCGAAACGGGGACGGATGGCGCGGGAAATCGTCTACGGCGCACCGCTGTCGGCTTTGCTGGAGCAGGAAATTCTGGCGGCTTACCGGCAACTGCAACAGGAATACGGCGAAGAGCTAAGTCTTGCCGTACGCAGTTCGGCCACGGCGGAAGATTTGCCGACCGCCAGTTTCGCCGGTCAGCAGGATACATTCTTGAACATCCGCGGAGAGAAAAACTTGTTAGAAGCGTGTAAACGCTGTTTCGCCAGTCTTTTTACCGACCGCGCCATCCATTATCGTATCGACCAGGGTTTCGACCATTTCACACTGGGGTTGTCTATCGGCGTTCAGAAAATGGTGCGGTCGGATTTGAGTGCCAGCGGCGTGATGTTTTCCCTGGATACGGAATCCGGCTTTAACGATGTGGTTTTTATTACCGGCGCTTACGGGTTGGGCGAAAATGTGGTGCAAGGCGCGGTGGATCCGGATGAATTTTATGTGCACAAGCCGACTTTTACTCAGGGTAAGCGCGCGGTTTTGAAACGCACGTTGGGCGCAAAAAAAATTAAAATGATTTACAACGAAGGCCGCACCAAAGAATCTACCAAAAACGTGCCGACTTTTGATGATGAACGCAGCCGGTTCTGCATTAACGATGAAGATGTGCTGACCCTGGCTGAGTACGCCATCAAAGTGGAACGGCATTACAGCCGCAAAGCCGGGCAAGACCGTCCGATGGATATGGAATGGGCAAAAGATGGCATTGACGGCCGGTTGTATATTGTTCAGGCACGGCCTGAGACGGTGGCGTCTCAGCAAAATAAACTAATCTTGGAAGAATTCGTGCTGAAGGAGAGGGCGCAACCCATTGTTATCGGTCATGCGGTCGGCAGCAAAATCGCCAGCGGTACTGCGTGCATTATTAATCACCTCAGCCAGTTGAAGCAGTTCAAACCCGGCGATATTCTGGTTGCCGATATTACCACGCCGGATTGGGAGCCGGTGATGAAAATTGCCTCAGCAATCATCACCAATAAAGGCGGGCGCACCTGTCACGCCGCGATTATTTCCCGTGAACTGGGCGTCCCGGCGGTGATCGGCTGTGAGAACGCTACCGTTACGATTAACGACAAAGCGCCGGTCACGGTTTCCTGCGCCGAAGGCGATGTCGGCAAAGTGTATGCCGGAAAACTGGAGTATGCGGTTAATAAAGTCGATTTGTCCGGACTTGCCCGGCCGAAGACAAGAATTATGCTCAATATCGGCAATCCCGAAATGGCTTTTAAAAATTCGTTCTTACCTAATGACGGCGTGGGTTTGGCGCGGATGGAGTTTATTATTACCGAATATATTAAGGCGCACCCTTTGGCATTAATCCATCCCGAGCGGATTAATGATCTTGCCGTGTTGCAGCAAATCAAACAACTCACCAGGGGATATGATAAGCCGGAAGCGTTTTTTATTAATAAGCTGTCGGAAGCTGTGGCGACAATTGCCGCTGCGTTTTACCCCAAGCCTGTTATCGTCCGTTTATCCGATTTTAAAACCAACGAATACGCCGCATTACTGGGCGGCCATTTTTTCGAATTCGAAGAAGCTAATCCGATGATCGGTTTCCGCGGCGCATCCCGTTACATTCATCCCGCTTATGCCGAAGGCTTCGCCTTGGAATGCGCGGCGATGAAGCGGGTGCGGGACGATATGGGATTAACAAACGTTATTTTGATGATTCCCTTCTGTCGGCGTATTCGGGAAGCGGAGCAAGTATTAATGGCGATGGCGCAGCACGGGTTAAAGCGCGGCGAAAACTGCTTGCAGATTTATGTCATGTGCGAAATTCCCAATAACGTGATCCAAATTGACGCCTTCTCCAAGGTGTTTGACGGTTTTTCTATCGGCTCCAATGATTTAACTCAACTGACGTTGGGCGTCGACCGGGATTCCGCTATTTTGGCGAATGATTTTGATGAGCGCGATGAAGGTGTTAAAGCTATGATCCGCATGGCCGTGGATGGCGCCAAGCGTAATCACAGGCATATCGGTCTATGCGGACAGGCGCCGTCCGATTATCCCGACATGGCGGATTTTCTGGTGGAAACCGGTATCGATTCGATGAGTCTGAATCCCGATACTATCATACAAACCACGCAACGTATTCTGGAAACCGAGCAGCGCATGGGTATTAATTAGCCGTTGTGCGGTTATTAATAACTCGAAATTGCCGAAGCGGCAGTTTTAAATCCAGGGTTTATTCATCGGTTTGACGATGGTCGTTGAGGATATTCGTCACTTCATAAATTGTCATAACCAGTTTGTTAGCGTCCACCGGTTTCAGGAAGAAATTGCATTTCGGTAAAGTCTGGTTATCGAATTGATTTAAAGAGGGGTCGCCCGAAATAATGATGGCGGGAAGGGTGTCGAGGATTAATTCACGGATATGTTTGACCACGTCAATGCCGTTGCGGCCTTGCAAGCGGTAATCGCTGACGATTACATCGGGACGTAAACCTGTCCGGATCAGGGCAATGGCTTCTTCGCCCGATTCAGCCGTGCGAATGGGAATATCAAGCTGTTCGAACAATAGCTGCATGGCATTAACCTTAAAAGAGCATCTTAAGGTTGCAAAAAATTGTTAACTGTTTGAAATTAAGCGGCAAGGAGGCGCTTATGGCAGAACAGATCATTCACCCTTTGGGTGAACCCGAACCGAAGGCATTAAT
>Ga0194119_10005125_pt1 | contig 19723 bp, 14 predicted proteins | sample TA2MahC100mmetaG_FD_148620 | JGI IMG/M metagenome (GOLD analysis project Ga0194119, IMG submission 148620) | Freshwater microbial communities from Lake Tanganyika, Tanzania - TA2015018 Mahale Deep Cast 100m | ecosystem: Environmental > Aquatic > Freshwater > Lake | place: Tanzania: Lake...
TCACGCTCCTGAGCAACAACGATCCAGGCCCCGAATGGTTCGGCGACGACGGCCCGGCGGTCGCGCAGGTCATTCACGATTCGCTCGCGGGCGTGATCGCGAAACATCCGACGCGCTTTCGCGGCCTGTGCACGCTGCCGTTGCAGAACGAAGCGGCCGCCGCGGCGGAACTGGATCGTTGCGTGAAGAAGCTCGGCTTTGTCGGCATTTTGTTGTACACAAATCTGGCAGATGTTTGGTGCGATGAACCGCAATTCCACTGGCTCTATGCTCGCGCAGAAGAACTCGGAGTGCCTGTTCTGCTCCATCCAGCCAGACCGATGACCACCGAGCAGGTGAAGGGCTACGAACTGACCAGCACGCTCGGGAACATGTTCGAGAACACCATCGCGCTGGCGCGCATCATCGCCAGCGGCCTGCTCGACCGGCATCCGAAGCTCAAGCTGGTCTGTCCGCATCTCGGCGGCACGCTGCCTTACATTTGCGGACGGATGGATCATCAGTTGCACGTCCTCAAACGCGGCCCGCAGAACCTGCGGCGCAAGCCCAGCGAGTATCTCCGCTCGATCTACATGGACATCGTGTCGCCGTTGCCCGAGGCCATGCGTTTCGCCCTCGATTTCAGCAGCGCAGACCGGCTGCTCTTCTCCAGCGATCATCCGTGGGTGCAGCCGAAGGAAATTCTCGATCCCCTCCGCAGCCTTAAACTCCCGCCCGCTGACGAGGTAAAGATTCTCGCGGGCAATGCGCGTCAACTTTTCAAACTATGAACTTCAATTCTGGTGGCCCGCGCGTCGGAAGCCCACACGGCGCCCATCTACGTGACGATCCGCGGCGCGCCAGATCTGGCTCTGCATCCGCGCGCCAAGGCGCTGGCGCGGGCGTGGAACGCGCATCTCGAGGAACTGGAGGCCCGGCTGTCCGACGAACAGATCGCGCACCTGGCGGCGGATTCCGGCTGGCCCATCCCCGTTGCCGAAATGAAAAAGGCAGGTCCGATACTCCTGGATGCCATTGAAACGGCCAAGCGCTCCTTTGCTGGACGCGCGAGGTGATTTCGAGAGAAGCCCGCAAGGCAAGACACGACCAATCAAGAGAACATTAGGCAATGAAAATGAAGAAACACACACAAACGCATTCGAGACACCTCGTCGTCGTGGTTGCCGCAGGGCTGCTGAATATGAAATGGCTCACGCTGGTCGCCGCCGCGTGTTCTTTGCAGGCGTTGTGGGTGGCGGACCTGAGGGGCGCTGAAAAGCCCAACATCGTGCTGATCCTCGTGGACGACCTGGGCTGGGCGAACCTTGAGTGCTATGGCGGCCCGGTGGAAACGCCCAACCTCGACCGCCTCGCGGCGGACGGCGTCCGCTTCAGCCAGTTCTAAAACGCCGCCCGATGCTCCGAGCCGGCTCAGGATGACTTGCCTCCGGGCATCCCGGCAGGAGCACTTTGCACGTCCCCCGTCTTCGGCGGCGCATCGATGTCGCCCGTGAGCACTTTTGTCGATTGCAGGCCAGCGCGCCCTGAGGCAGCATCCGCCTTGTCAAGATGAAACTTTCCACATATTGCGCGCAGTTGGCAGCAGCCAATCCTATCAGCGTCAGCCCGATGGCCTCACACGAGCACCAACCCAATTCAATCCCTCCCAACCCATGAAGCTTCCGCGTCTAATCCATTGCGTCTTGGCGCTGCTTTACTGCCTTCTGGCTGGAGTGGCTGGCGCCGCTGATGGAAAAAAGCCCAACATCCTCATCCTGTACGCCGACGACATGGGATACGGCGATCTGGGCGCGAACAATCCCGCCTCGAAGATTCCCACGCCGCACCTGGACCGGCTGGCGGCGGAGGGCATGCGCTTCACCGATGCGCACAGTTCCTCGGGTGTCTGCACGCCGTCCCGGTATGCGATGCTGACCGGCCGCCATCACTGGCGGGATTTTCACGGCATCGCCGGGGCTTACGACGGAACGGTGTTCAAGCCGGGGCAGTTGACGCTGCCCGCCCTGTTGCGCGCCAGGGGCTACACCACCGCCTGCATTGGCAAGTGGCATCTCGGCATGGACTGGGACGCCATCCGCAAGCCAGGTGCGCCGAAGAACTCCATCGAGCACTCCGACTACGACTGGACCAAGGGCTTTCCCGGCGGCCCGATTGATCATGGATTCGATTATTACTTCGGTGACAACGTGATCAACTTTCCGCCCTACGCCTGGATCGAGAACGACCGTTTGGTCGCGCCGCCGGACACGACCCTGCGCACGGTTCCCGGCAAGCCCAAGGAAGGGGAGTGGGAATGCCGCCCCGGGCCGGCTCGCTCGGATTGGGATTTCTATCATGTGCTGCCCACGCTCACCCGCAAGGGCGCGGACTACATCCGCTCGCGCAAAGGGAAGGAGCAGCCGTTCTTCCTGTATTTCCCGCTCCCTTCGCCGCACGCGCCCATAATTCCGACGGACGCGTTCGATGGCAAATCGAAGGCCGGGGCCTACGGCGATTTCGTGGTGCAGACCGACGATTCCTGCGGCCAACTGCTCGCGGCACTACGTGAAAGCGGCCTGGAGTCGAACACCATCGTCATCTTCAGCGCGGACAACGGACCGGAAAACTACGCCTACGCACGGGACGAGAAGTTCGATCACTGGTCGGCCGCGCCGTTTCGGGGACTCAAGCGCGACATCTACGAGGGCGGACATCACGTGCCCTTCGTGCTCAAGTGGCCGGGCGTGACCAAGGCTGGATCGGTTTCGGACGCGCTCCTGTCGCAGGTGGATCTTATGGCTACTTTCGCCGCGCTGTTGAATTTCGATTTGCCGCGCAACGCCGCCGAGGATTCCTTTAACTTGCTCCCGTGGCTCAAAGGCGAAACCAAAACGCCGCCACGCTCGATCGCCGTTCACAACACCAATCCCAGGAACTACGCCGTCCGCGACGGGGATTGGTTGCTGGTCAACACCACGTCAGGCTACACGTCGCGCCAGCCGCCGCCGGCGTGGAACAAAAAGCATCAACAGCCGGCGGACGACAAACAGCCGGTGCAGTTGTTCAACTTGAAAGAAGACCTGGGCCAACGGAACAACCTTGCCGCGAAACATCCGGAGAAGGTCGCCCAACTCGAGGCGCTGCTGAAGAAACTTCAGGACCAGGGCCATTCCGCGCCGCGCCTGGAATGAGCCCATCACAGGAATCTGTTTTCGCCACATAACCACGCCATGAAACTCCTCACCATCATTCTGTCCGTGCTGTGTCTCGCCGCGCCGACACCCCGCGCCGCTGACACGCCGGCCGCTTCGCGTCCCAACATCCCGTTCATCGTGGGCGATGACATGGGCTATGCGGATGTCGGCTTCCACGGCTGCCGCGAGATCCCGACCCCCAACCTCGACGCGCTCGCGGCGTCGGGCACGAGTTCAATCCCGCCGGCAATGTCAAACCGCTCTGGGGTGCTGGCGCCGGCGCCGGCGACAGAGACGGCGACGAACCCGGGGCTGCGCCACGCCGCAAGAATGCGAACCAAGCAGAGTGAAGTGATCAGACGCATTGTCCCTTCTTGAACAATGGCTCCTTCACGATCTAGTCTGCAACGGAACAACCCATGAAACACATCCTTCTATCTCTCGTGTCGTTCGTCGCGCTGGCGGCGACGTCGTTGCCCGCCGCCCCACTCGTCTTTCAAGGCATGGACGGCCCGGGCAAGGGCAAGCACCTCGTCTTCATCGCGGGCGACCACGAATATCGCTCGGAGGAGACGCTTCCGGCGATGGCGCGGTTGCTGGCCAAGCACCACGGGTTCAAATGCACCGTGCTGTTCGACATTGATGCGGACGGCCACATCAGCGCGGGCGACCCGTCGAACATCCCGGGCTTGGAGGCGCTCGCGTCCGCCGACCTCGCGGTGTTTTTCCTCCGCTTCCAGCACTTGCCCGCCGAGCAGATGAAGCACATTGACGAGTATCTCAAGCGCGGCGGGCCGGTCGTCGGGCTGCGCACGGCGACGCACGCGTTCAGCGGGACCAAGGAGCCTTACGCAAAATACAATTACAACGCGAAGGAGCCCGGCTACGAACTCGGCTTCGGCCATCAGGTGCTCGGGCAAACCTGGGTGGGCCACTACGGTCGCAACCACCGGCAGAGCACGCGCATCACCATTGCGCCGGACAAGAAGGATCATCCCATCCTGCGCGGCGTGAAGGATGTGTGGGTGCAGGTCGGCGGTTACGTGGGCAAGCCGACGGATGGCGAAGTCCTCACGCTCGCCCAGCCGCTCGACGGCATGACGCCCGATTCGCCCGCTGACGCCAGCAAGCCACCGCAGCCGTCCGAGTGGACGCGCAGTTACAGGTCAGCGTCAGGCCGGGTGGGCCGCGTTTTCACCACGCTTTACGGCACCTCGGAAGACATCACGAATGAAGGTTACCGCCGCTTGCTGATGAACGGGATTTTTTGGGCGGCCGGTTTGGAGAGCGCCATCAAGCCGGACCTGAACATCGCGTTCGTCGGGCCGTTCAAGCCGAACACTTACAACGCTGGAGCCTACGCGCGCGGCGTCAAACCGGAGATGTATGCGGGCTTCGAGAGCGCGATTCCGGCGAACAACAACACGAAGAACCCCAATCCGCCGGCGAAGAAGGCGGACGCGAAGCAGCAGGATGACGGGAAGACGCAAGCCACGGCGGCGACCGGAGCGGCCGCCACGACGCTCGCCACGGGCAAGCCCGCGCGTTTCGTTCGCGTGGAATTGCCCGGCGACAAACGCATTCTCACTCTCGCGGAGGTGCCCGCCGATTACCGCGACCCGCTGCCGTTCAAGTTCAACACTGGGGACAGCGTCGCCATCCTCGGCAACGGTCTGCCGGATCGCATGCAGCATGACGGCTGGTTCGAGACGTTGCTCCAGAGCGAGCTTGGCGGCCGGCAGGTCCGCTTCCGCAACTTGAGCGCGAGCGGCGACCGCCCGAACTCCTACCCGCGCAGCAGCGGCATCCCGTCCATCACAACCTACTTGCAGCAGGTGAAGGCCGACGTGGTCTTCGCCTTCTTTGGCTACAACGAGTCGTTCGACAACAAGCCGGAGGATTATCAGAAGCAGTTGGTGGACTTCGTGCGGCGCACACGCGGCTCGCAGGCGAACGGCAAGTCGTTCCCGCGCATCGTCCTCTTCAGCCCCATCGCGCGCGAGGACACGGGCAACCCGAATGTGCCCGACGGCAAGGCGCATAACGTGCAGCTCGAGGCTTACACAAAGGCCACCGAGGACGCTGCGAAGGAGTTGGGCGTCGCGTTCGTGGACTTGTTCCATCCGTCGCTCGCGATGTTCAAGGCCGCGCGGACGCCGCTCACGATCAACGGCGTTCATCTCACCGAGGAGGGCAACCGCCAGCTCGCCGAGGCCATTGCGCAGGCGCTGCTCAGCAAGTCCGTCAGCGCGTCCGGCTCGCTGGAATCACTGCGCGCCGCCGTGCTGGAGAAGGACACTTACTGGCATGCCCGCTACCGCGCCCGCGACGCCAACGACGTGTTCGGCGGTCGCTCGACGCTGACCTTCGTGGACGGCCAGAACAACGCCGTGGTCCTCCAGCACGAGCTGGCGATGTTCGATGTGCTGACCGCGAATCGGGACGAGCGTGTCTGGGCGCGCGCGGTGGGCAAGGACAAGACGATTGACGACAGCAACGTGCCCCGGCCCGTGCCCGTGATCTCCAACGTCGGCGGCAAAAGCCAGAGTTCCAGCGCCGTGAAGGAGGGCGCGCTTCGCTACATCAGCGGCGAGGAAGGCCTCAAGCACATGGCCATCGCGAAAGGCTTCGAGGCGAATCTCTTCGCGGACGAGGCACGCTTCCCGCAGCTCATCAACCCCGTGCAGATGCAGGTGGACGCGAAGGGCCGGCTGTGGGCTTCCGTGTGGCCAACCTACCCGATGTGGGAGCCGCTCAAGCCGATGAATGACGCGCTGCTGATTTTCCACGACGACAACAACGACGGCAAAGCCGATCGTGCGACCGAGTTCGCCAGGATTCAAAACCCGCTCGGCTTCGAGTTCTGGGGCGGAGGCGTGCTCGTGACTTGCCCGCCGGAAATCATTTTCCTCAAGGACACCGACGGCGACGACAAGGCCGATGTCCGCACCGTGATGCTGCAAGGTCTGGATTCCTCCGACACGCACCACGGCGCGAACAATCTCATCTACGGTCCGGACGGCGGCATCTATTGGCAGAGCGGCGTCTTCATGCAGCACAATCACGAGCATCCGTGGGGTTCCTCGCTACAGACCGGCGCGAGCGCGATGTATCGCTTCGACCCGCGTCGCTTCACCATCGCCATGCACGCGGGCAACTCGCCGAACCCGCACGGCATCGCCTTCGACCGCTGGGGTTACCAATACGCGACCGACGGCACGGGCGGCAACGCCTTCCAGGTCCGCCCGGATGCGAAGGGCTTCAAGATGTTCCCGCTGCTCAAGAAGGAAGTGCGCCCCGTGACTGCCTGTGAAGTCGTCTCCAGCACGCACTTTCCCGAGTCGATGCAGGGCGACTTTTTCATCCTGAACGTCATCGGCTTCCTCGGCATCAAGCACTACAGCCTCGCGCGCAACGCCACCAACGGCACCGTCTGGGGCGAACCCGCTGGCGACGAGTTGACCGTGATGAAGGAAAATGCCGACGGCACGAAGACCGAGGACAAGTCGCGCGGCTTCCTGATGAGCGGCGACAAAAACTTCCGGCCGTCCGACGCCATCTTCGGCGCCGACGGCGCGCTCTACGTCGCCGACTGGCACAACGTCATCATCGGCCACATGCAGCACAACGTCCGCGACCCGAACCGCGACCACAAACACGGCCGCATCTACCGCGTCACCGCGAAGGGTCGGCCGCTGCAAAAGCCCGTGGCCATCGCCGATCAGCCCATTCCCGCGCTGCTCGAAAATCTTGAGCACCCCGCCGACGGCGTGCGCCACCGCACCCGCGTCGAGTTGAGCGCGCGCGACACGAAGGAAGTCATCGCTGCCGCGCAGACTTGGCTGAAGCAGTTCGACCCGACGAAGGCCGAGCACGCGCACCCCTTGCTCGAAGGCCTTTGGCTCCACCAGCAGCACAACGTGCAAAACGCCGCGTTGCTCGACCAGGTGCTCCAGTCCCCCGAGCCGCACGCGGGCATCGCGGCGAACACGGTGAAGCACCTGTGGTTCAAAGTGGAGGCGTCCACCCGCGGCGGCGTCATCGGCGGCCTCGTGGAAGCCGCCGCGCAAAAGTCCGGCATTCTCTCCGACACGCCGGAGCTGACCACCATCCGCATCGCGACCATCCCGGAGAAGATGATGTATGACGTGACGCAACTCGCCGTGAAGCCCGGCAGGAAGATCAAGCTCACCTTCGCCAACCCGGACTTCATGCCGCACAACATCCTGCTCGTGAAGCCCGGCAAGGCGGACGAGATCGGCGAGAAGGCGATGGCGCTCGGCGCGAAGGGCTTTGAAGTCGGATTCGTTCCGGAAAGCCCCGACCTCCTCTGGGCCAGCAAGCTCATTGATCATGGCAAGGAACAGGTCATCCAGTTCACCGCTCCCACCACGCCCGGGGCTTATCCGTATATCTGCTCGTTCCCCGGTCATCACCTCATCATGCGCGGCACGCTCATCGTCACCGACAACCTCAAGGAATTCCTGGCCAGCAATCCGGAGCCAGTCGTCAAAGTCACCGAATGGAAACTGACCGACTTCACCGACGACCTGAAGCGTGTGGGTCAGCACCGGAACTTTGCCGGCGGCCAGCAAGCCTTCACCAGGCTCGCCTGCGCCCAATGCCATCAGTTGGCCAAGGAAGGCGCCCCGTTTGGCCCGAGCCTCAGCGACGTGGTGAAGAAGTACAAAGGCGACGCCAAGGCGGTGTTGCTGGAGATCATCGAGCCTTCGAAGACCATCGAGGACAAGTATCGCAACGTGACGCTGGAGACCGGTGACGAAAACTCCCCCAGCGGAATCATCCTCGCGGAGGACAAGGACACGGTGACGATTCAAACTGGCCCGACCACGGCGCAGGTGCAGAAGATCGCGAAGAGCGCCATCAAGTCCCGCCGCCCGTCCGTGCTGTCGTTGATGCCCGCTGGCCTGGTCAACACGCTGGACAAGGAACAAATCCTCGACCTGCTTGCCTATCTGCTCGCCGAGGGCAACGCCAGGCACACCGCGTTTCAGCATGCGCACTGACCGGCGGTTCCCATGAAATCGATTGTCGGCTTTCTCGCGTTCCTGCTGCTTTCGCCGGTGGCCCTGCCCGCCGACGAAGCAGCCACGAAGCCCAACATCGTCATCATCCTCGCTGACGACCTCGGCTATGGCGACGTGCACTGCTACAACGACCAGTCGAAGGTCGCCACGCCGAACATCGACCGACTTGCGCGCGAGGGGATGAAGTTCACCGACGCGCACAGCACGGCGTCGGTCTGCACACCGACGCGCTACGCGCTGCTCACCGGACGTTACGCCTGGCGGCAGCCGGGCACCGGCATCGCGCCGGGTGACGCTCCCGCGCTGCTCAAGCCTGGCACGGCCACCGTGCCATCCATGCTCAAGGCGGCCGGCTACAAGACCGGCGTGGTGGGCAAGTGGCACCTTGGTTTGGGCGACGGTCCCAAGACGGATTTCAATGGCGACATCAAGCCCGGCCCTCTGGAGATTGGCTTCGACTACGCCTTCTACATTCCCGCGACCGGCGACCGCGTGCCGTGCGTGCTGGTGGAGAATCATCGCGTCGTTGGCTACGACCCGGCGGACCCGATTCGCGTGAGCTACGGCGCAAAGATCGGCGATGAACCAACGGGCGATGACCCGAACGTGAAGTTGAAAATCAAGGGCGGCCCCGGCCACACCAATACGGTGATCAATGGCATCCCCCGCATCGGCTTCATGACCGGAGGCAAGGCGGCGCGCTGGGTGGACGAAGACATTGCCGACACGCTCACGGCCAAGGCGGTGAAGTTCATCGAATCAAACAAGGCAGGGCCTTTCTTCCTCTACCTGGCCACGCACGACATCCACGAGCCGATGGTGCCGCATCCGCGCTTTCGCGGCACGAGCGAGTGCGGCTGGCGCGGCGATGTGATTCATCAGCTCGACTGGACCGTGGGCGAAATCCTGGCCGCGCTGGACCGGCTGAAGCTCGCGACCAACACCCTGGTCGTCTTCACCGGCGACAACGGCGCGGCGCTCCCGCACGGCAAAGGCTCGCTCTATGACCCCGGCTCAAACGTGCCATTCCTCGTTCGCTGGCCCGGCGTGGTCAAGCCCGGGGGCGAATCGCGCGCGCTCCTCAGCGGTGAGGATCTTGCTCCCACGCTGCTCGCGGCAGTCGGCGTGCCCGCGCCGGCGAAGATGAGCGGCGTGAGCTTTCTGCCCTTGCTCAAAGGCCAGCCATATACACCGCGCCAGCACATCTTCGTCGAGCGCGGGCCGCACGGCAGCGCGCCGGTCACGGTCAACATGAGCAACAGCGGCTACGACCTGAGCCGCGCCGTGCGGAGCGACCGCTACAAGTTCATCTACAACTGCACGCCGTGGATTCCCTACGCGCCCGTGGACTCCTCCGGCGGCGCCGCCTGGACGGAGATGAAGGCGGCCCACGCCGACAGCAAGCTCGCGCCCGGCGTGAGTGCGACCTACTTCACCACGCCACGACCGGTCTATGAACTTTACGATCTCGATGCCGACCCATCGGAACTGAACAACCTCAGCGGCAAACCGCAACTCGCCGCCACCGAACGTGCCCTGCGGCTCGCGTTGGCGGAAAAGATGATTCTCGATTTCGATTACCTGCCGCTCCCGGCCATGCTCGAAGGCGCAGCCGGCGCGGGCGGGCCGAAGCGTGCCGCGGCGGCAAACGAGAACGCCCGGGCCGCAAACTTTGCGAAGCTTGACCATGACAACGACGGCAGACTGAGCAAGGCTGAGTTCAGCGCTGGTCGTAAAGCGGAGGAAGCCGAGAAATGGTTTGGCCTGCGCGACACGAACGGTGACGGCTTCATCAGCCGCGAGGAATTCCTGCCCGGTTCGCCGCTGCCCAGGAAGCCATGACGCCAACCTCGCGCTGAAATGGAACTTCGAATTAGGAAGCAACTTCTTCCGTTTCTTTTGGCTCTCTCCGGCTGCCTCGCGGTTGCTGCGGCGCAGCCAGTCCGCCCCAACATTCTGGTTGTCCTCGCGGATGATTTTGGCTGGGGCGATGTGAGCTGTTACGGCGGCAAGGCGCCGACGCCGGCCCTGGACCGCATGGCGAAGGAAGGGACGCGCTTCACCCAGTTCTACGTGGCCTCGCCAATCTGTTCGCCGTCGCGCTGTGGCCTTATCACCGGACAGCAGCCGGGCAAATGGCGCATCACCAGTTATCTTCAAACGCGAAAAGGAAACCGTGAGTGCGGCCAGGCCGACTTCCTCGATCCCGCCGCGCCGTCGTTGCCCCGGGTGTTGAAGTCCGCCGGTTACGCCACGGCGCACATCGGCAAATGGCATCTCGGCGGTGGGCGCGACGTGACCAACGCGCCGAAATTTGCTGCTTACGGTTACGATGTCGGGATGGGCACGTACGAAAGCCCGGAGCCGCATCCCGACCTCACCGCGACGAACTGGGTTTGGTCGCCGCGGGACAAGGTGAAGCGCTGGGACCGCAGCGCGTGGATGGTGGACCGCACGCTGGACTTCATGCGCGCACACACGAACCAGCCTTGCTTTGTAAATCTTTGGCTGGATGACACGCACACGCCGTGGGTGACGAAGGAGGACGGGTCCGGACCAAACACTCGCGAGAGCTACACGGTCGTGCTCCAGGAGATGGATCGCCAGATTGGCCGACTGCTCGATGCCCTGCGTCAGGCGGACTCTTCACGACCCACGCTCGTGGTCTTCTTCGGCGACAACGGGCCGCTGCCAACCTTCGAGCAGGAACGAAGCGCCGGACTGCGCGGCAGCAAGCTGTGCCTTTACGAAGGCGGTATTCGCGTCCCGTGCATCGTCTGGCAGCCTGGCGTCGTTCCCGCTGGCCGCGTTGATGCGACGAGCGTTTTCACCGCGTTGGATTTGTTCCCCACGCTTTCCGTCCAAGCCGCTGCGGCTTTGCCGAAAGGTTACGCCAGCGACGGTGAAGATTTCTCCAGGGCGTTGCGCGGCCAAAGCGTCACGCGCAGCCAGCCGATCTTCTGGGAATACGGGCGGAACACCAACTCATTCGCCTATCCTCGCGGCTCGAATCGCAGCCCGAACCTGGCTGTGCGCGAAGGTAACTGGAAGCTGCTCGTGAACGCCGACGGCACAGAAGCCGAGCTTTACGATTTGGCCGCTGACGCCAGCGAAACGAAGAACCTCGCGGCTGAGAAGCCCGATGTCGCCCGGCGTCTGTCCGGTTCCGCCATGGCCTGGCGAAAATCACTTCCATGAAAGCATTATCGCTGCTCATCGCCTGTTGCTGTTTCGCCGCCAGCCAAGTTCATGCCGCCACACCGCCCAACATGGTCATCATCTTCATCGGCGACATGGGCTACGCGGACATCGGGCCGTTTGGCGCGACGAAGCAGCGGACGCCGGACCTCGACAGCATGGCGCGCGAAGGGATGAAGCTCACCTCGTTCTACGCCGCGCCGGTCTGCGGGCTCAAGCGCGACCTCTACGAGGGCGGGCATCACCTGCCTTCGTCCTCAAATGGCCGGGTGTGACCAGGGCCGGTTCCGTCTCGGACGCGCTCCTGTCGCAGGTGGACCTGATGGCCACCTTTGCCGCGCTCCTGAATTTTGATCTGCCGCGCAAGAATGCCATCTCTGCGGCCCGTGATCGTCCGCCGCATCATGCCGTGAGCAAGCCATGAAACTCGTGTTCACCCTATGCTTCGGCCTCCCGTCGCCGGCCCGCACCTTACGGATGGCGTTGCAGTTCTTGAGTTTCTACGAAGTAGACGCAACGCTGTTCTCAACTGCGAAGGGGCCTTCGGCTTCCCGGTCAAGGTCGTGGACTACTCGCGCCGCACACGGGCCGCGAATTCTTGCTTCTCAGGCGAGTGGTTGGTCGCTTTAATGTCCCGGAAAGCCATTGAACGTGTATGAGTCATTCAAAGCCCTCCTTCTCCCGTCGCTCCTTCCTCACCAGCACCGTTGCTCTCGGGGCCACGGCGGCCGTCGCTTCGGTCCAGGCCGCGGAACCCGTCGGCACGCCGTCCGCAGGCGTGGTTCTGCCGCCAGCGGGCAAACGCATCCTGCTCTCGTGCAAGCTGGGCATGATCGCCAAAGAATCCGCCGGCAAGAAGCTCACCATCGCCGAGCGCCTGCGCATGGCGGGTGACGCTGGCTTTGATGGCGTGGACTTTGATGAGGCGGGCAGCTTCACGGCGCAACAGGCGCGGGACGCGGTGCGCGAGTCCGGGGTGTTTGCCCACAACGCCATCAATCACGCCCACTGGAACGTGCGCCTGACCGATCCGAAACCGGAGACCCGCGACCAGGCCCGGGCCAATCTCAATCACTGCCTGCGCGTGTCGCACGCGGCGGGCGGCAGCGGCATTCTCATTGTGCTGGGCAAAAGCGACGACGGCCCGGCGGAGGAAATCGAGGAGCGGTGCCGCGCGGAGATCAAGAAGTCCCTGCCGCTGGCGGCGTCGCTCGGCCAGGCGATCCTGATCGAGAACGTCTGGAACCGCATGATGTATGACCACGACCAGGGGCCGGAACAGGGCGCGGAACGGTTCGTGAAGTTCGTGGACAGTTTCAACAGCCCGTGGGTGGGCATGTATTATGACATCGGCAACCATTGGAAATACGGCCAGCCGGGAGACTGGATTCGCGCCTTTGGCCGCCGCTGCGTGAAGCTGGATGTGAAGGGTTTCAGCCGCGCCAAAAACAAGTTCGTGGACATCACCAGTCCCGACGATGATCTGCCGTGGGACAAGGTGCGCGCGGCGCTCGCCGACATCGGCTTCACCGGTTGGGCGACGGCGGAAGTGGGCGGCGGAGATGTCAAGCGCCTGACCACCGTGCGCGAGCAGATGCAGAAGGCCTTTGGCCTCTAGTCCGACTGACCACATCGTCGCCGCGCCCGTCCGAGAACCGTTGATTATTCCGCGCAGGCTTGTCACCGGACGCGGCGACTGTTTCCAATCAGCGGCAGCAATGGTGATCGAAGTCCGCCCACTCGTGAAGAAGTTGAACGGCCACACCGCCGTTAACCCGTTGAACTTGAAATTCGAAATGATCCGAAGTGCTCTCAGTTTTTGGCGCCGATTCCTTCTGCTGCTGGTCACTGGCGGCTCTGTTGCCACCGAAGCGTTCGCCACGACAGCACGATTGATTCCCTCAGCGGAAAGCGGGTGGCCTCAGTTTCGCGGGTTGCGCCGGGATGGCATCAGCGAAGAGCGCGGTTTGTTGCAGCAATGGCCGGAGGCCGGGCCGCGCGCGCTCTGGTCGGTGACGAATCTCGGGCGAGGCTTTTCGTCGCCGGTCATTTCCGGGGGCCGGCTCGTCATCACGGGAGACTTCGATGATCACCTCGCGCTGCTCGCGTTTGATCTCACCGGCCGGCCGCTCTGGCGGGCGACGAATGGGGCCTCGTGGAAGACGCCCTATCCGGGGGCGCGGGCCACCGCGACCTTCAGCGGCGAAAGGTTGTATCACCAAAACGCGCATGGCCGGGTGGCTTGCTTCGATCCCGCCAATGGGCGGGAAGCCTGGGCTGTCGACGTATTGAAGGAGTTCGGCGGATCCAACATCACCTGGGGCATGAGCGAATGTCTGCTCGTGGACGAGCGCGCGGTGTTCGTCACGGCGGGCGGGCGGGAGGCGCTGGTGGCCGCCCTCAACAAGACCAATGGCGCCGTGCTCTGGAAGAGCGCGCCACTGTATGATTCAGGGGGCGGGAAGCCATTGGAGAACGCCAGTTATGTTTCGCCGATTCTCGTCCAGTTCGGTGATCGCCGGCTCATCATTGGCGCCTCGCTGCGGCATTTGTATTGCATCGATGCCGACACGGGCGCGCTGCAATGGACGCAGCCGGTCCGCACGGCCTATTCGGTTTTGGCGATGATGCCGGTGCTCGTCGGCAATGCGGTGTTCATGACGGCGCCGCATGGGCCGGGCGGCCGCTTGTGGGGCTTGAAGGAAACCGGTGGCAAAGTGACTTCGGAAGAACTCTGGCACACCGTCCTTGACACCTGCCAGGGCAGCGTGGTGCATCGCGACGGGAAAATTTTCGGCTCGTTCTATCCGGGGCGGAAGGGCTGGGCGGCGGTCGATGCGAGCAATGGCCGCGTGCTCCATCAGACGGCTGACTTCGTCAAAGGCGCCGTGCTCTACGCCGACCAGCGCCTGTATGTGCTGGCGGAAGATGGCTGGAAGCTGCTTCTGGAGCTGAAGGATGACCAGTTCACGGTGCGTGGCAGATTCCGCCTCGCCGAAGCCACTGCGCGCGATGCCTGGACGCACCCGGTGATTCTCGATGGGCGCCTTTACCTTCGCTACCACGACACGCTCACCTGTTACGATGTGCGGCGCTGAAATGGATTTGTCCGACTCGCCCAAGCACCGGGTTCCGCGCGCCTGCTGCGCTGATCATCACTGGTCACGATCCGGATTGCCAGTCGACGCTCGTTTTGCCAGCCTAGGCGCATGAGATTCTCCGCCACGAGTTTTTGTTCCATGGCAAAGGGCATCGTCTGCGCCGCGCTGCATTTGGCAATTGCCACGGCTCCCGCGCAGGCGGCTGCACGAGGCGAATGGCCTGACTGGCGCGGGCCGAACGGCAACGGCAGCATCACTTCCGGCAGGTATCCGGTGAAATGGGATGCGTCGAGCGTGGCATGGAAAGTGGCGCTGCCCGGCAAGGGGACTTCCACTCCAGTGGTGCGCGACGCGCGAATCTACGTCACCACGCCGGACGACGGCCAGGACGCGGTGCTGGCGTTTGATTTTGCGGGCAAAGAGATCTGGCGCACCCGGCTTGGCGCGGCCACGGCGCCGAAGCACCGCTCGCTGGCCTCAAGTTGTAACGCTTCGCCGGTGACCGATGGCCGCGGGTTGTTCGTTTACTTCAAGAGCGGGCATCTGGCCGCGCTGGAGTTCGACGGGAAGGTTCGTTGGAAGATCAATCTGGTGGAACGCTTCGGCCTCGAACAGTTGTTCTGGGATCAAGGCACTTCGCCGGTTGCGACCGATCGGCATGTGGTGGTGGCGCGGATGCACAGCGGGGAGTCGTGGCTCGCGGGATTCGACAAAGCCACGGGTGAACTGCGCTGGCAGCAGCCGCGCAACTACAAGGTGCCGACGGAGAACGACAACGGCTACGCCACGCCGGTGGCCTTCCAGCACGAGGGCCAGCCCGCGTTGCTGCAATGGGGCGCCGATCACTTGACGGCACACGCCGCCGCTGACGGCAAGGTGCTCTGGTCGGCCGGCGGCTTCAACCCGCAGTCCACCGGCTATTGGCCGGGCATTGCCACTCCCGCGATCGCCGGCAACATCGCGGTCATCCCCGTGGGACGCGACGACCGCGCGGGTCAGGCGCGGCTGTACGGAATCCGCCTCGGCGGCCGCGGGGACGTGACGGCGACCCATCGCGCTTGGAAACGTGAGGATCTCGGCGTGTTCGTCGCCACACCGGTCGAATACAAGGGACGCATCTACTTGCTGCGGCATCGCGGCGAAGTGGTGTGTCTGGATCCCGCCAACGGAAAAACGCTTTGGACGGGCGCGTTGCCGGAGCACCGCACCCCTTACTACGCCTCGCCGGTGATCGCCAACGGACTCCTCTACGCAGCCCGCGAAGACGGCATGGTCTTTGTCGCGCGGGTGGAGGAGAGGTTCGAAATGTTGGGCGAGAACGCGATGGGCGAACGGATCGTTGCCACGCCCGTGCCGGTGGCCAACCGGCTCTTTCTCCGCGGGGACAATCACCTGTTCTGCGTGGAGAGCAAGTGAGGCCTGCGAGTGGGACCGCAAGGGGCAGGGTTACGCGGCGGCCATTTACGGCAAGTGGCATCTCGGTCATCGCGAGCCGTTCCTGCCCACGCGGCGCGGCTTCGATGAATGGTTCGGCATCGCCAGCCGACACGGCTATCGCGTTGAGAAAATGGGGCTCGCTTTTTACGACCTCAAGCGTGATCCCGGCGAAACCCGCGATCTGGCCGTCGCGCGCCCGCAGGCGGAAGTCGCCAGGGCTCGTGCTGATCTCGGCGACTCGCTGACCGGCATTCGCGCGACGCACCGCGGCCCGCGGGTGAAGTCGCTGTTTCCGCACGCCCGAGCGAGAAGTCCGTTACGCCATCCAAATGAACAACAGAATCAGTTTCATGAAATTGACCGCCGCCCTGTGCGCGATCTTCGCGATCGGTTGCGGACCGAGGCTCACCGCCGCGACGACGCAGCCGAATGTCGTTTTCTTCCTCGCTGATGATCTTGGACAGCGCGATCTGGGCTGCTATGGCAGCACGTTTTACGAGACCCCGAATCTCGACCGGCTCGCGCGTGACGGCGCGAAATTCACCGCTGCTTACGCCGCGTGTCCGGTCTGTTCACCCACGCGCGCCAGCATTCTCACCGGGCAATGGCCGCAGCGCACCGGCATCACGGATTACATCGGCGCGCCCGCGCGGCCCGAGTTATGGAAGCGCAACACCAAACTGTTGCCCGCGCCTTACGTCGACCGGCTTGCGCTGGACGCGCCGACGCTCGCCAAGTCGATGAAGGCGGCGGGCTACGCGACGTTTTTCGCCGGCAAATGGCATCTCGGCCCACAGGGCTGGTGGCCGGAGAATCAGGGCTTCGATCACAACCTCGGCGGCGTGGACAAGGGCGGCCCCTATGGCGGGAAGAAGTATTTTTCGCCCTACGATAATCCGCGCCTGCCCGACGGGCCGGAGGGCGAGCATCTGCCCGATCGCCTCGCGACCGAGACGGCAAAATTCATCGAGGCCAACAAAGACCGCCCCTTCTTCGCCTACTACGCGTTCTACGATGTTCACACTCCACTGATGGCGCGAGAAGACTTGCGGAAAAAGTACGCGGAGAAAAAGCAGCGGCTCGGGCTGGCGGAGAAGTGGGGCCGCGAGGGCGGGCGCGACGTGCGGCTCACACAGGACCACGCCGTTTATGCCGCGATGGTCGAGGCGATGGACCTCGCCGTCGGCAAGGTGCTGGCCAAACTTGACGAACTCGGCTTGCGCGAAAACACGCTCGTGATTTTCACCAGCGACAACGGCGGCCTCTCCACGAGTGAAGGCTGGCCCACATCGAATCTCCCGTTGCGCGGCGGCAAGGGCTGGCTCTACGAAGGCGGCATTCGCGAACCGCTGCTCGTGCGCTGGCCCGCCGTGGTGAAGGCCGGCAGCGTGGTGAGCACGCCCGTGAGCAGTCCGGATTTCTTTCCCACGCTGCTCGAAGTCATCGGCGCGAAACCGTCACCCGGCCAGACGCTCGACGGCGTGAGCCTGGTGCCATTGCTGAAAGGCGGCACGCTGCCCGAGCGGGCGCTGTTCTGGCATTACCCGCATTACGGCAATCAAGGCGGCGCGCCCGGCGCGGCCATCCGGCGCGGCGACTGGAAGCTCATCGAGTGGACCGAGGACAAGCGCACTGAGTTGTTCAACGTCGCTCGGGACATCGGAGAGGCGAACAATCTCGCGACCGGGGAACCGCAACGTGTGGCGGCGCTCCGCGCCGAGCTGGCCGCGTGGCAGAAACAGGTCGGCGCGAAATTTCCGACGCCCAACCCAGACTGCGACGCCGCCAAACCGAGTGGGCGCGCGGCGAAACAAAACCCAAACCAGTGAAAGTCACCATCACTTTGTTACTTTCCCTGTTGGTTGCTCCGCTCGCCGGACTGGCGGCTACAGGAATTGCCAGGCCCAACATCGTCATCATCTTCGCTGACGACCTCGGCTACGGCGACGTGCGCTGCTACAATGGTCAATCGAAAGTCGCGACGCCGAACATCGACCGACTTGCGCGCGAGGGGATGCGCTTCACCGACGCGCACAGCCCGGCCACGGTCTGCACGCCGTCGCGCTACAGTTTGATGACCGGGCAGATGGCCTTTCGCGTGCCGAATGGCGGCAGAGTTTTCGAGGCCGTCGGCGGGCCGTCCCTCATCGCGCCGGGGCGGCTCACGCTGCCCGTGATGCTCCGCGCGAATGGCTACGCCACGGCGTGCATCGGGAAGTGGCACCTCGGGCTGACGTTCTTCGATCAGGCGGGGCAGCCAGTACGGGGCAACGGCGTCGAGGCCGTGCGGCGCGTGGATTTTTCCCGTCGCATCGAAGGCGGACCTCTGGACCACGGCTTCGACCGCTTCTTCGGTACCGCTTGCTGCCCCACGACCGACTGGCTCTACGCGTTCATCGAAGGCGGCCGCGTGCCGGCGCCGCCCACCCGCCCGCTCGACAAGTCGAAACTGCCCAAGCACCCCTACGCCAACGACTGCCGTGCGGGTCTCATCGCCACGAATTCTCCGATGGAGGAAATCGACCTCGTCTTCCTGAAGAAGAGCCGCGAGTTCCTCGAACAACACGTCCGCCAGTCGCCAGGCCAGCTCTACAATCTCGAAGCCGATCCCGGCGAGACGAATAACCTTTACTTCGAGCAGCCGCAGATCGTGCAGGAACTGAAAGCCTTGCTCGATCAATCCAATGTTTCTGGCCGGAGCCGGCCGGAGCGTTTATGAAAGCGACAACAACCTGAAGACACGAAAGCAAATCCCAGCCGCATTCATCACGCCCGCGCTGATGGCCCAGCTCGTTCTCCCCGCCGCCGACGCGCCCATGCCCCGGCCGGACGGCAAGCCGGCCGACATGACGAAGAAGGTCAAGGTGTTCATCCTCCTGGGCCAGTCCAACATGGTCGGCGCCGACAAGGTGAAAGGCGGGGATGTTTCGCTGGAGTTCGCGGTGCGGGAGAAGAAAAAGTATCCCTACCTCGTGCAAGAGGATGGCAAGTGGACGGAGCGGCAGGACGCACGTTTTGTGCGTTACATGTCCGGCAAGGGTCCGCTCAAAGGCTGCGAGGTCGCCGGCTTCTTCTTCTGGCAGGGCGAAAGAGACGCCGGTAACGCTGGTCGCGCCGCCCACTACGAACAGAACCTCGTAATTGGAAAGAGCCGGTGTTCCTGCTTTGGCGAAAGAAAGGCGCAGGAAAATTCTTTCTGCCGGCATCCTCCAGCCATGAAGTTTTTTGCCATCTTGCTCACCTGCTTCGCCGTCGTCACGATTTCTGCGCGCGGGGCGGACAGGCCCAACATCATCTTCATCCTCTCCGATGACCACGCGCAGCAAACCATCTCGGCCTACGGGTCGAAGGTCATCCGCGACGATCGCCCCGAAGGCGGCCGCGGCAATCGCAACGAAGTCTTTGAGAAAAACATCGAACTCATGCTGCGATGGGCGAAGGAAAAGCCCATGCAGCCGTGAACCTGCATCCCATGAAACCATTGTTGATTCGTCTCCTTCTCCCGTGCCTTTTCTGTCTGCCGTGGTTCGCTCACGCTGCCGCCGCCGAAAAGCCAAACATCATTTACATCATCACCGACGACCTCGGCTACGGTGACATCGGTTGCTACGGCGCAAGGAAAGTGAAGACGCCGAATCTTGATCGGCTGGCAAGCCAGGGCTGCCGCTTCACCGACGCGCACAGCACGGCGTCGGTCTGCACACCGACGCGCTACGCGCTGCTCACCGGACGTTACGCCTGGCGGCAGCCGGGCACCGGCATCGCG
>Ga0194119_10005129_pt1 | contig 19713 bp, 21 predicted proteins | sample TA2MahC100mmetaG_FD_148620 | JGI IMG/M metagenome (GOLD analysis project Ga0194119, IMG submission 148620) | Freshwater microbial communities from Lake Tanganyika, Tanzania - TA2015018 Mahale Deep Cast 100m | ecosystem: Environmental > Aquatic > Freshwater > Lake | place: Tanzania: Lake...
CGCCGTATTTTTCTGCCTCTTCTGCCAAAAGAGGAATTGCAGTTGGAATATATCGTAGTTTAACTTTAATCGACGGATCTATAATCTTGTCAAACAGTTTCTTTAAATTAAAAATCATTATATCAAAATTAGTAAGGGCCTTGTTTTCTTGTCTGGTTAATTTATTAGGATCCTTTAAATAATTTCCCTTTGCATCGATTATTCCTAATCGATAGGCCATTGTATTTTCAAACGGTGTAGTTATTGCCTTAACATATTTCCACAGAGTAAAACTGTTTATTATTCCTCTAAGACCGGCACTAGTAATTTTCTTTTTAATCATGGAGTGCCTTTAAAACTTTATCTATTCTGTGGTCTGTAGGTATTTCTGAAACGTTTACTTCTGGTATCTGTTCTGGTATATAATCCAAATATTCCAGAAAAGATTTTAAATATGTATGTAAATCACTTGGAATTTTATAAAATAACATTCTGGTGCATACCTCTGCGCCAAATATATTTTGCAATATAATTATATGATTTAACAGAAGTCTTTCTTTTAGATCTCCTGTTTTTTTAAATCGAATCAGTAATCTTTTAATATATTTAACTCGAATCAAATCATCATATAGATCTTCTATTTCAGAAAAAGATGAGTTTTTAATAAGATATATCAGAAAATTCTTTTCGTTTAGTTTAGCTAATCTTCTGATATGATAATCCATGATTTAAACACAACCATTTACTCTTCTGATCTACTATTTTTTTCAAAATTAAATAAAAGTCTTTTTGCAGCTCGCATTTTATCATTATTATCTAATTTTATTCCTTTTCTGTCATTAGATAATGTTCTTGTTGCAGATTCTACTGCGTAAACAAATCGTTTAAGTGCAGATTCTGTTGTATATTTTCCTTTTTTCTTTGATATTTTTAAAGAATCATAAATAGGACCCAGTATTCTTTTATTAGCATCTGCGTCTCTTAGCAAAAACATTTCAACTACACGTGCTGGATCTTTTGGTTCTTTTTTAGATTTATTTTTTTCTTTTTCTTCTTTTTCTTCAAATAAATCTGTTTCTTCTGGTAAAGATTCTGGTGTTCCGTATAATGTATCAGGTTGAGTTTCTTTGCCTGTTTGATTTGCTTCGGGACCTACTTCTGTGGGACAATCAGTACAAACATGAGAAATTAATTTTGGTTCTGCAAAAACAAATCCACTAGGATTTTGCATTAAATTGAATCTTAGGATAAGATCAGGATAATCTTCTCCTCTATCGAAAGGTTCTTTTGTTAGATCTGTGGTTGGAGTAACTCCAAATTTTTCTCCAAATACTCTAACCAATAAAGTATTTACTCCCATTTTTAATTCTTTTGTATTGTCAAAAACAATAACAAGTCCAACCCCAGCAGCTAATTTTGCACTTAATTCTTTTAATGCCTCTTTGGGATTTAAATACGATCCAGAAAAGAATGATTGAATATACGAATTTAATCTTGCCAATTGTTCTGGATTTTTAAATGCATAAAATGCTCCTTGCGAACTCAGTGCAGATCTTGGGGCAGGATCTGAAAAACCATTAAAAACTGTTCCTCCAAATGATTCACTTTCTGAAATATATTTTTTTAACTGCTTAAAAGTCTTCATTTATCTCCTTTTCTATTCTTAAGTATAATGTATGTTGCCAATCTGTATTGGGCGTTTTTTTTTGTATCGTTTCCTTTTATCGGTTCTGCTTTTACTTTTTTAGCAAGACGATCTCTGGATCCTATTTCTGTTTTTGACATTGTTCCTTTATTTTTACGATTAACTATTTCTTCGTTTATTTTTACATTATCAGCATATATAGTTTTCTGTGATCCTCTTTGTCTCCATCCTGTTATTGTACCATTCGATGAAATTGGTCCCATATCTTGATTTTTTTGATTTTCATCACCACTAGAGGTGGTTCTAGGTTGATAATCTGGAATAGTATATCTCTTTGTTGTTTGTGTGTCTCCAGTGCGAATACCTACTGCTCTGTGGATACGTTTTGCCACATCTATGGGATTGTACCAGTCATATTGGTTATCGGCGGGAAGCAAATCAATCAGTTTAGGTATCTGTGCTCCTGGGACTAACCACCACCAATTTGACTTAAAGCTTGGAAACAGTGGTTTACTGTAATGCGATTTTGCTGATTTTTGTGTAATTACAACATTTCCTTCATCGTCATAGCTATACCCTCTTCTCGTCCGCGGAGCTCCTGTTGATTGATTTACAGACTTTCCTTTAAAGTTAGACATCCAGGATCGATCATCAATAATACCGCTGATACTGAGGTTTTTTTCATTATCGTTCTGTGTTTTTTGTCCAGGGACGGGCATGTTTAAATTAGGGTTTTGGGATTGAGTCCCTGCCCCAATAACACCTTGTGTCTTTGAATATTCGAATAAAACTTTGATTTTATTATTCAATGATGTTTCTATTAATTTTTTAGAATTTAAATAATTTTTATTTAAAATTTCAATTAATATTTGTTTGTTTGGTGTGTTCATAGATTGTATTTCTTATATTTAGTTATTCTGATAATATATATTTTGAATAGTGTTTATCATCGAGTTTTTCTATTAATTTATTTTGATAATAACCAACATCTCGATGTTCCCAAAATGCATCAATTGCTATGTTTCCTGCTATATTTGCCGCCGTTCCCACGCCAGGAATAAATCCTATCGCACCCAGAGCTCCTCTGGCTAAAGCTTTTCCCCATTTTCCTTTACTAAGATCATCATAAGCCTGCAATCCTGTTGCTACAGCTCCAGCGAATGGTATTGCCTTTGCGGCATGTTTACCTATCCCTTTTGCTACATTTATACCAGTACTCGCAGCAGTTTTAGCAGCAGTTTTTATTGTTGCTGGATTATTAATGGCAGTGCGAGCGGCAGTGCCAACAGCAGTGCCAGCTTTAGTGGCTATATCCTTAGCAGCGGATAATGTATTTGTAGCTGCAATTCGAGTAGCCTGTCCTGCACGGTTAGCAACAGAAGATTGTGGGTTAATGGCGGCAATCCCACTTGCTATATTTGTTCCTAATTTCGAAGCTTTCGAAGCTAATTTTGAAACTAGTCCAGATGACCGAGCAGCATCATATGCGCCCTTAGCTAATGCCACAGTACCCAGTTTTGTTGTATATGAATCTCCTCCAACAGGATTTAACGACGAATCTGGTGCGGATTTCATTCCTTGACTTGAATTACTAGATGTTTCGTAGCTATAATCTTCCCGACCACCACTACCACGGCTTCCGATTATATCATCATTCTGTAAATCACTACTTTCTCCATTTTCATTGCGGCCGGTATAGTTGTTTACATTGCGTGTTGCTGCACCGGATTGATGACTGTAAAGATTTGTGCTGGGTGTGCGTGAGTTTCTTACTCGGTCTTCGTTTAGAACTTCTAATGTTATTTTATTTTTTAAAATTTCAATTAATGCTTGTTTGTTTGGTGTGTTCATAGATTGTATTTCTTATATTTAGTTATTCTGATAACATATATTTTGAATACCGTTTATCATCAAGTCTTTCTATTAATTTGTTTTGATAATAACCAACATCTCGATGTTCCCAAAGTGTGTCAATTAGTGTATTTCCTATTAAATTTAATCCTGTGCCTGCGGCCACAGCTACACCTGGTGCAATAAAATTTCCGAGAGACTGCACTCCTAAACCCGCAGCACCAACACCTAATCTGGCTAAAGCTCTACCCCATTTTCCGTTATATAAATCAGCTGAGGCAAGTCCTAAATCTGCTGCAGCGCCGACAAATGGAACAGCGCGCAAAGCGGCTTTAGCTCCAATTTTCCCTGCTGTTTTAGCAGCAGTCCACGCTAGTGGTTTCGATACTTCTTTTCCTGCAAGGGGTATTTTAAGGTGTTCTGCAGCTCCAGCAACCTTGAGTGCATCCGATGCATTGGCTGCTCGTAAAAGATCTGTAGCTTGATCTGCGGTTCTTGCTACACCACCAAGTTTACCCGTATTAAGTGCTTTTTCTAATCCCGTCACTGCACTGGTTCCGCTAGCCCGAGCAAGAGGACGACCCAATCGCAAGGCTTCTTGTTCTGCTTTTAGAGCTTTTTCTGCATTTAACCAATTAGCCACATCATCTCCAACATTGAGTCCTGAAGCTCTTGTTGCAATTTGTTGGTGTGACGGAACAGATCTTCCTATAACACCTTGAGCAAGTCGTCGTGCGCGATCAACCTTAGCTTTAGTAGCTAGTGAGCCCTTGGCAACACCATAACCACCGGCGCCAGCTAAAATATATGGCGTTGCTGGTGTATCAGATTCACGCTTTCTATTGTAAGCGAAATCATCTGGTCCAAAATCTTCTGGTTCGTTTCCGGTCGTGGGTCGACCACGACCATAACCTCTACCATTATCTCCGCGTCTATTTTCACCGGTAAAAGTATTTACACTATGTATCACTATATCGGGAAACTGTCTAGTTCGTACAATGCCTCTCGGTGGAGTTGGCATATTAGGCATATCTTCCCCATATCCGTAAAGATCTATTGCGCCAGATTTTTCATCATCTGACATTTCTGTTTGGTCTTGACGTCGTTCTAATATTGTTTTACTTTTTAAAATTTCTTTAAAATTTTTCATTATACTTTCTCCCGTGTATTTATAAAATTTAATTTTCTTGATCTGATATAGTTCTGATTCCTAGTTCTACTAAATCTCTAGTTTCTTTGAATGCCACTACCAATTCAGGATCTTCCAGGGCTCGAGTTCTATTACACCAATTCAGAACCAGGGCACCTATAATTCGGCCTTTAGATCTTACTGGTAAAACTGAATACATTATTACATTACTGTGTTGTAATATTTGACGAAAAATCGAGGCCTCTTCTAAATGACTGTAATACATTTCCGGTGAATTTTTTATAATTTTCGAGATAAAATGTGGAAACAGGCTTACCAAAACATCTTTAAAATTTTCTTCTCTGGACACTCCTTTACTTAAAGACTCGTAAGACAAAGAAAATCTTTTCATGGATATGCCGTCTATGAATTGTCCCCCGTTATGAAACTGAATGAGTTGAACTCGACAGGCTCGAGTTTTAACTCGGAGTTCCGTCAACAGTTCATGAATTTTATCTATTTCATTCCAGGTTTTTTCAAAATAAACCTTTCTACGAACAAACTTTCTGATTCGATTAAACCAAAATCCTATACCCACCAACGAAAGGGCTATACCCAATTCAAACCAAAAACTAAACTCCACGCCTTTGATTAAATCCATTTGAATTCTCCTTAATCATTATCTGCGCGGTTCGTACTACGACTACGAACTCTCAAATTTCCAGGAGAATTGTCTCGAGGATCACCGTTTTTGTGATCTACGTCTTTCCCGTCTCCTTTGCGAACAAGACCTTTTCTTTCTGCCCATCTACGGGCCATATTTCGTTTGCTTCTATTTTTTCGTTGATCAGGTTTACTGTGGTAGTTGTCGTATTCACCACGATAATTTCTTTTTTTATTTTCTTCAAGAAATGATTTTGCTAATACAGAATACATTTCAGATACAACTAAAGGAACTTGATGATATTTTCCATTAACGTAAATTGAATTAAATCTACCGTCTTCCTGATCTGGGATATACTTTGTTATGTCTATCGGATCCATTCGAATAGTATCAATCGAAACGTCAAATATTTGCATTAGTTTAAATATATCAGTTCCAGCGTATTCAAATTGAATCTTATCTATTCGTTCCTGATACTCCATCATAGTTTTAATATAGTTTTCTCTTTCTATGTTCAGTTTATCTGGGTTGTCCGCATTAAACTCTAAAAGCATTCGTAGTAGAGAATTATGAGAAAATCTTACAACTAAATTTTCGTTTGCATTTTCTGCCTGAGCGGCAAGAGCTAGCCAATTAGCTCTTAAAATAGGAGAAGCTTCAAGTATTAATTTTTTATCTTCTTCGGAAAGACCAGGATTCTGTTCAATGAAGGCCTGACTTTTTTTACGATGTAGCATATCCTGTCTGTATTCATCTACTTGATTTGGTTTAATGTCTTCCTCGTCTATTCTCTTTTTCAATTCTTCTTCATCAGCATCCTCCCAATTTATTTCTACGTCTTCAACTTTTTTATAAAAGTCGGACACTTTTTCATAAAATTCTGTTTTTGTTTTAGCTATCAGTTTATTTAGTTCTCTCTCAGACAAATTAGGATTCGCTGTCACTGCATTAGAAACTGCCTCAGCTTCTAGCTGAGCATAACGTTCTTTGTTTTGACTTTCTAATGCTGTATTAACGGAGGCACTTTTCAATCGTAAATATATTCGAACGTCTGGTGCTACTTTTTCGACTAATTCATCATTTATTTCTGTGAATTCGACTTGCGTTCCATCAGGTGAAATAGTTAAAAGATGGGTTGCAATTCCTCCTGCTGATGTAGGATCGTTTGGATCAAATTTATGCTCTCCTGTCCATGAATTTCTAATAATAATTTTTTTCACTTCAGGATGGTTTACTATTTTATCAAGCATTGACTTCAATTCATTTACATGCTCGGTAAATCTTTGAGAAGAAATAATTCCGGAGATTTCTGCACTTTGTTCTAACGTTCCTCGTGTTATTATTCTGTTTAACTCTTTTGTTTTTTCCAGAAACGTTCTTATTATTAATTTCGTTTCTTCTGGAACTGCTTCAGATTCTAATGCTTTTTGAAATAATACGGTTGCATCCCCAGACTCACTTAAAGCACCAGACATTGTCTGTGCCTCTCCTGTTTTTTGACTAACTTTAACTATTCCAGACTGCATTTCTGCCAATTTTTGGATATTCTCGGAAGTCTTTTTTTTCTTCTTTAGTAAGTCTCCATACTCTTTTTGCCATTTTTGTAATGCTTTAATTATTTGTTCTGGAGTCATTTTGCCATCAGGATTTATTTTTTCCATTGGAATAAATAATAAATCTGGTTTTCCTGTTCCGTCTACTCCGTCTGCTGTTGTTTTATATCGCTGAGTTCCTACAGCAACAGAATAATAACTTCCTAGAGGTCTATCGCTATTGTTAATTTTCTTTTGATTTATTCTGCTAGCTGCCTCAAATGCTATTCCAAATGCAGCATCCTTATCGAGTGCTATTTCTATTTCCTTCTCGGCCAATCCGTATTTTTTTAATTCATTGGTTATATAAGTTAGAGCTTGTTGTTGTTCTAGAGTTACCTCTGCTCCTACTTTGCCTGATCTGTATGCCAGTTGTGCATCAGGTAAGCTTGTTTGAAATTTTTCTAATTGCTCTGGATATTCTATGACTGACATATTGGTAGCTGTTACATTAAACCTTTCGGTGGCCCCGGCCGGCGCCCGTTCACCTGTTGGAGGAGGAGGAGAAGGAGGAGCTACTGCACCTGCACCCGCACCTGGATCTGGTCCTGATTTGTCTGTCATGTTATTTTCCCTTTTGGTTTCCTTACACTTAACACCTGCTTTTATAGACGTGCCTGTCTGTACGAAATTGTTTTCTTCTTCATTGAGTTTGCATAATCTTTGTGCTTCTTGTGGAGATTTTAATTTTTTTACTTCTATATGATATCCTTTTTTAACACTGTCTACATCTACTAGTTTAGTTTTACCTTTTACATCTTTGACTATTCGTGCTCGGTTTATAAATCTAGCAGGATCTTCTTCATTTCTTCGATCAAATCTTCGTTTTCGTTCTCTATTGGACTCTCGTTCTTCTTGTTCAGTTTGTTTTTCTATAAGATATTTATCAAAATAATTTGCATTTTCTCTCATAGCAAGTCTTCTCAATCTTCGAGACTCTTGTGCAGGCATTTTTTGAATTCGTTGTTTTATCATTCGATTCAACATAGGTTTTCGTTTTGATATGATTGAATCTATTCTGGATCGTGTTGTCAAACTTAAACTAGACCAAGGTTTTCCTCCAGTCAATCTCTTTCTCATTTCATTTTTAACTTGATTATATGCTCTTTTGGCCAATTGAGTTTTATTTTTTCTTAATCTTTCTCTGATGGCTCTTTTTCTTGCACGAATTCTAGAAGTTCGTTTTGCAGCTCTTCTCATTTTAATTCTAGATGCACTAGATACTACTTCAAATAAAGATTCTGGAGAATTTTTGCAAAAATCAAAAAATTCTGATAAAGAAAACCAAGAAGAATCTTGCGTTTCTTCACATTCTGGTAAATTTTCTCTGATTTCTTCGTATAATGTTTGGAAATCTGATATTTTTTCTAAATTTAAACCCTCTAATAAAGAAAAAACACAAAAGGCAGCAAAATTTCCAGATTCTGCTGCCTCTACTAGTAAATTAGATTCGCTAATTTCCATGCCGTTATATTTATAATAATATTTTTTTAGATTTCTTGAGTATCAGACTCGTTTTCTTCATTTTTTTCGTTTTCTTGTGGGTTTACAGAATCTGGATCATTTAGTGTTTCTTTTTCTTGATCTTCTGTTATAGAATCAATAGATACAGATTCTTCTGGAACAAGTCGATATCCTTTATACGACTTTCTTTTTCCAGACAATACTTCACGGAACGCGCCTCGGGACATTTTATTGTCTCTACAGTATTTTAGGATGTTTTCTATAACTACTATTTCTCCTGCACCGTTTAACATCCGAATAGTTCTTCCTTTCGGTACAGGCGGTTGAGATTTAATCTTACTGTTCCAAATATAATACAGACCTTTTTTGTCAAAGCGACCACCGAATCGTTCTAAAAATATAGTACGATACGTTTTTGACTTGGAATTGTCGTTACACAACAACCAAGTCGGACTGAATTTTTTGTTAATGTCTTTTTTAAACAACGGCCGCATTGTATTTCTGATATATTTGTATGGCACGACGCAATGGTTTAACAAAATCTATGACATTTTCTTCAAAAACTTGACAAGTTCCTCGTTCAGATCCCATTATAACACATATTTTTTTGCATTTTTCACCTGTAAGATCTTGCCACATCAGGGCATATGCAGCCGCTTGCATGAAATAATTTTCAATATCTTCTTTAATTTTAGGTTTGGTGCTGCCCTTAAAGTCTATTACAGTTAATTGTTTGTTGTATTCTGCAATACAGTCTACTCTTCCTGCCAGACCGACAGTTTTGCTCCAAAGAGGACACTCCAGTGCGTGAATATTGTTTATTTTATCTATTTTAGATTTCATTAATCGAAATAATTGATGTTCTGTTTCGGTTTCTCCTACTTCAATCTGTTCGTTTTTCAGATACGACTCGATTAAATTGTGTAGTTTTGTTCCTCGATCACATACTCGCTGAGATTCTTCTGGATTTTCTTCTCGCCAACGAGCAAAATGTTTTTGTTTTTGCCAACCTGTAACGGTGGTAACAGAAGGAAATATTCCTGCTGTAGTTTTATAGTGTCTTTTTCCAGAAACGTCAACTGTTTCTAGAGAAACAGGTTCTAGTATTTTAACGTGTTTAAAATTTCCCATAGCAAAAATAATATACTTCTTTCTTTAAAGAATGTTATAGGGCGATAGGAAGCGAAGCAAAGGCTTGAAGAGCTGCTTGAGTTGGATATTTAATCTCCTGCCCAACAAGTTCTGCAGGACTATAGAATCCAGGTGCTGGTCGAATATGCATTTTAGTGCTCCATGATGATGGTCCGAAAGGATTAATCGTTCGTCCACCTGATCCCATGAACATTCGTCGTAACACAGAATCATCGTAATTAGGATTGTCTTCGGAATTTAGACCAATCAGGCCTTGTGGACGGAGCAAGTTTACTAAATTAGGATATCCAACTACTCGACCAGCTCTTTTAGCTTTTTCCAAGCCTCCTGGTATAAGGTCAAGATTTCCCAGTTGTTTGTCGGTCTTAATTACGCCTCCACGTGCGGCCACGTATTTATTTATTCGATCAATATCAATAAGTTCGTCACTGCCGGTTACCTGCCTCTTAATACCTCCTGTTCCTCTCGCCCACAAATTTCCCTGCTGTTTAGCGGTCTTTGCAGCATTCACTGCCGCTAGTCCGGGATCCGTCTTGGCCAAATACGGGTATTGAGAGTCTGGTTGATATCCCGCAAGTTCATCACTGATCCTCTTTCGTTCTGCTTTCAGTGCATCTCTTTGGGAGTGATAGTTTTGCACCCCTCCGGGGGTTTGGGCGTTAAGGTTTTTCAAATCCGCTAAATCTTGTGTAACTTTCTTTTCTTGGGCCAATGCAGTTGATTTCATGCTCCCGAGCTCGTTTCTGAATTTTACGATTTTGTTAATTTGTGTATCTAGATTTTGGGCAGCCTTCGCAGCCGGATTTGCGACAAACTTGCCGAGCCCAAAGCCAATCGCCGCGTCAGTGAATAAGCGAGGTGCGGGTGCGACTTCACCGCTCATTGGATTGAACATTTTATTCACACCACGAGCTGCAGCGATCCCACCGCCAGCTAGTCCAACCCCTCGCGAAAGGGCCAATAATCCTGCGCCTACAGGTTGAAGTCCTGGAACAAACATAAGTGCTCCTCCAGCGAGTCCACTGCCCAACGCAGTCATATCAGCCATACTTTGCAATCCGCCCAAAAATGTAGTTTCAGCTTGCTCTAATAATAAATTTTTGATCAATACTTGATTATGAGTTTTTACAGACTCTACTATTTGTTTTCTATTTTTTGTAGTCATTAAATTATCCTAAATATCGTCTTGATGTTCTAGACGATGCTTTATCTAATGTTTCGTGTGTGCGTTTTGGAAGTCCTCGTTTCATCTTATTCATCAACCTTCCCCAATCTCCTTTTGTTTTTTTGTTAGGAGTCATTGTAGAATCGCTGAATATTTCTACCAGCGCGGGAACAGATTTAACTTCAGTCTTTCCGCACCGAACACAAGAATTAGTCTCTGGATTTTTTCTTTCAGATATAGATAAAAATTCTTCAAATCCATGACCGCACGATTCACATAAAAAACAATAAGTGGGCATATATTCCTATTCTTTATTCTTGGGGTCTTTTAGGATCTACAGTTCTTGCTCTTGCGTCTTGTTCTGGTTGTTTAGGTCCTGGAACGTAGCGCGCAGGAGCCTGTTCGATTCTGGCGTTTCCTGGTATATTACCAGATGCTTGTTGTCTATTTCTTACCACGTTCCCTGTTGTTGGGCGTCTTCTTGAATCTCTGTAATCTGGCATATTACTTTTCTCCTTTTTATTTATAAAAATTAATCCTTTAACGATTTTAAATATATTTTAGACTGTTTTTTTCTGACTTGAATATTTACTGGCAATTTCCATTCTTGAAGTATTTCGAGTGCTCGTTTTTCTGTCAATTTTTCGTCTAATATATAGTTTTTTCTAAATTTACGTCGTTTGACCCAGTATTCAAAATGAGCGTATTCGTGGGCCAAAGTATGTAACCAAACTGTTCTAGGAACTCCTGCAGCCACTTTAATCCTTCCTCTTTTTTTTCTCATTGGAACTTCAAAAAAGCCTTCAATGGTTTCGTCTTCATCGTCTTTAATACTTTTCCAAGGAGTAAATGATACCACAATATTATACTCTTTACAATGAGTTTTAACATGTTTAAGAAACTTTTTTAACCGTGTTACCATAGAGGATGCTCCTAAGATAACATATCAAAGTTACTGTGTCAAGTTATTATATTTATATGAGTTACAGATTATTTCTTGTTAAATTTAATACTTTATTAATTTGCAATTCGCACTGGGCATGTCGGGCCTGTCCGGGCCAATGAATATAATCTTTTTCTTTATTTTTTTGCAAATTTAACAGTAACGGTATAATGGCACGTTCTACTTCTAATAATCGGGCCTTTAACAGGGCATCGTATTGATTCTTTACTGCCAGGGCACCGTCACATGTGGCATTCATCTGAAGTATTTGATCTAGTTTTGATCGGATTTCTTCAATTTCTGGATTTTGTTCTTGAGTGTCTCCAGAATCTACTGCACTGAAACCAAAATCATTAGTTGAGGAAGAGTATTGTCTGATAATATCGTCTGGTATATTAGAATTAAACATATATTATATATTATATTTTTTTATTGAAAGGAATAATAATCGTATTTCCATTGAATATCAAATGTAGCATGTTGACTAGTTTCATTACTTAACTGCAATTCTCCAAGTAATGCCGGATAGGCGTTATGAAATATTATAGTTCTTTGCAGATTTGTTGAATCCCATGGAGTATTTTCTGCACCAAGATAAATTACACTTAATTTTCCAGTATAACTCGTAAGATCAGTAAAATAAGAAATTTTACCGTCTTTGTCTATATTGTGAATTTTACTGATCCAATTTTCAACAAATGTTCTATTAAACGAAGATTCAGTAGAATCTCTTATATCATAACATGTCATTAATAATGGCATAAATTCTCTAATTATTCCTACATTTATAAGAGATCCAAAATAAGGAAGTGAAACACTTTTTGTTTCACATGCTGGCACTTGCACTGAAATTGCCTGCCATTTCAATAATCCGGGAGTTCCTCCTCCACCTGGTGTTGGACCAGAATACATCACATCAAATCTATTTGATATATAAATTTTATTATGAGAATCAGTTCTGAGAAAACCTGAAATTGATGTTGGATCACGAGGTGTGGACACAGTATATTTATAATTATTTGAGAATATTTAAAATTTTATTTCAAAATTTGTATTATAGTTTTTGTGTCCCTTTATCCATACTTTGGATGAATTATTTTATATTGCCGTGACTTTTGTGGTTCTGATTTTGTTTTAGTAGATAATTCTTGTAATATTCCAACTAATGCGTGTCTGTGCATTCTTTCTGTTGGACTGTCTGGTTCAACTGGTTCAGGTGTCACAGAACTGATGTATTCTGTTGCAGCATTCTCAAATGCCTCGTCATCTGATCCTGGCTCAAGTAAACTGTGTTTTTTTATTAAATTTATTCCAGTTATAAGCTGTGCAATATAATTTCTTCGATGTTCACCAGACAAATCAGACCAATCTGTTGGTGTGTGTTCTTCTCCTCGTTCTTCTGTCTCTATTTTATTATGATATTCGTGTGTGTGGTGAATTCTGCGGGCCATATTTTTCAAAGAATCTGAAGTAATTGGTTCATTTGTTGTTGGATGTCGTATTCCATCGGCTCGAAGATCTAATAAAACATCGGACAACGAATCTTCGATTGGAGAAGATTCGATTAACATTACGGTTTCTTTTAAAATTTGACGTAGTGTTTTCATATTAGTATTTATATAAAAAAATTTTTTTGAACCCCGGGGAATCTTTCTAAGGGCCCATGAAATTATTTTACTAAAAATTTATCGGTGATCGGCCATGTACGCTGAAATTTGCTCCGGTGGGGCCTTACTATATATCGACAAACGAGACGCCTTTTGCCAAGCAAGTTGTCTTACACTTTCATACGGAGATTTAAGGGCATAATTAATCCGTTCAAATGGGTTCCAACCCGATATGAAGTTGCTATGATTTACTGCTGCTGTTTGTATAGATTCATGATCAGATCGAAGGGCAGCACTAATGTGTCCTTCACCATTTCCGAAATTGCGATGCTCTACTGCTGCTCTTGCTATGGATTCATCACTAGATCCAAGGGCAGCTCTAATGTGTTCTGGATCATTTCCGAAATTGCGATGCTCTACTGCTGCTCTTGCTATGGATTCATGACGAGATCGAAGGGCAGCACTAATGTGTTCTGGATCATTTCCGAAATTGCGATGCTCTACTGCTGCTGTTTGTATAGATTCATGATCAGATCGAAGGGCAACACTAATGTGTCCTTCACCATTTCCGAAATTGCGATGCTCTACTGCTGCTCTTGCTATGGATTCATGATCAGATTCAAGGGCAGCACTAATGTGTTCTGGATGATTTCCGAAATTGCGATGCTCTACTGCTGCTCTTGCTATGGATTCATGAGGAGATCGAAGGGCATGAGAAATGTGATTTGGATCATTTCCGAAATTGGGACGATTTACTGCTGCGCTTGCTATGGATTCATGAGGAGATCTAAGGGCATAAGAAATGTGATCATCCCAATCTCGGCGAGGATTCCTTCTGAAGAACTTCCGCCATATCGCCTGATCGCGGTTGAGACGCTCTACTGCTGCTGTTTGTATAGATTCATGAGGAGATCGCAGGGCACTAGTAATGTGATCACGCCGATTTCCGAACTTGGGATGCTGTGCTGCTTTTAATGCTACAGATTCATGAGGAGATGTAAGGGCAATATTAAAGTATTCTTCATCTTCACCATTTCCGAAATTGCGATGCTCTACTGCTGCTCTTGCTATGGATTCATCACTAGATCGAAGGGCAGCACTAATGTGTTCTGGATCATTTCCGAAACTTGGATCCTCTACCGCCGATTGTAACTGGTCAGAATTAACATACTGTTCATTTCTTCCAGCAAGAATATGGCTTACCTTTTTTTCTCCAGATAATAGTTTAATTGTTTCCCCAAAAATCTGTTTACCTTCTTCAACATCAACTACTTTATTACCGGGGTCAACAATTCCCCTGTCCGTATATCCATGAGATAAAACAGGAGTACCTTCTTGATTTGTATAGAAAAATATTCCAGAACCTCGAGAATACCCTTTTAAATGGTTAGGACCGCTGTCGTTTTCTTTGGGAAGAACACACCAAGTGTATCCGCCTTGACAAGTTTTTCTTAATGCTCCGCTTATTCTTTTATATTCTTCAAAATCTTTAACATCAGAATGATGAACATGATGTACCTGTAATGTTCCGTGTTGTGGATGTTCTATTTCGCCAATATGGTATTTTGCGAGTTCATCCATTCCTCTAGCCTGTACTGTACTCTTTATTTGGAGTTCAGGAATATCACTAAACAATTTACTAACAGAATCGTGAGTATGATCTTTTAAAGAACCTTTAACAAGATTTTGTCGTTTACCTCTTCTCCATTTTCCTAAAGTCATTTGTATTGTAGGATCGTCTTCGTCGGGCTTATATGTTCCGTCTAACAATTGACGAGTCAAAAAATGATGTTCGTCGACAGTTTGACCAAAAGATCTGGCGTAAGCAATAAGACCTGAAGCCCGTTCTGGATTATTTTTAACCAAAGGATGGTCATTATGAACTTTTAACCATTTATTGATATATTCTTGTTTTTTATCTTCAAGTAAAAGAGTATATTCGATTAAATATTGTCGGAAAGAGATCATACCGGTATTTATACTCCGAAATTTTTAAAAATTTTAATTCAATTAACCGTAGTACTGATCGTCTGGATCTGGTGGCATTTTTGACAAATCTACTTCATCTGGATGTGTTCTTGTTCCCTTCGCATGTTCTATACCAGACATTGCCTTTTTAGTGTTTTTATACATCATTTCTATGTGCATATCATCTCCAATCGGCTTACCCCCAGGAGGAAATAGTTCGTTGCGAAGATCTTCGATAGCTTTAATATCATTAACATGACGTTCTATGACTTCTTGTCTAGACATTCCATAAAGACTATGACTCCGTGGTAACATTGGATAACGAAGATCATTTAGATCTCCGAAATACGGATGTTGTTTGGATATTTCTGCAAATGTGGTTAGAGCATTTCGTACTTCATTCGCAAAATTAGGATTTTTATTGACCATGTTGACCATATTACGATTTTCACCATTTTTCCAGGATGATGCCAACTCATGAATACGATCAATATGTGGCATTTTACCTCCACGAGGAGCGCCAATTGAACCTGTTAGGTCATTTATCTTATCAAGAGCACTTGCTCTGGAAGGACCTAGATCTACTTCGTGATCTTCTAGATCTATTTTTGCCTCTTGTAATCTGTGTATAATTTTAGTTCTTAGTTGTTCTGTTAATTTTTGTTTAGAACTTTTCATATTGGTATATATGCTCCGAATTTTTTAGGCAACAACATTGAATTATGTTATATTTTTTAAATATCCGATATAGATTTGTTCTTTGCCGCTTCTCTTACAGATTCGTAAGGAGATTCAAGGGCATCACGAATGTGATTTGGATTGGTTCCAAAACTTGGATGCTTTACTGCTGCCTCTTGTGCAAATTTATAATCAGACCGAAGGGCATGATGAATGTGATTTGGATGAGTTCCAAAATTTGGGTGATCTACTGCACGTGTTACTATAGATTCATGAGAAGAATTAAGAGCAGAAGAAATGTAACCTGGATGAGTTCCAAAATTTGGATGCTCTACTGCAATTTTTGCTACAGATTCATGAGGAGACTTAAGAGCATAATGAATGTGATCTGGATCGGTTCCAAAATTTGGATGCTCTACTGCAATTTTTGCTACAGATTCATGAGGAGACTTAAGAGCATAATGAATGTGATACGGATCGGTTCCAAAATTTGGGTGATCTACTGCACGTGTTACTATAGATTCATATGGAGAATTAAGAGCATAATGAATGTGATCTGGATCGGTTCCAAAATTTGGATGCTCTACTGCAATTTTTGCTACAGATTCATATGGAGATCTAAGGGCAATTCCAATGTGATTTGGATTGGTTCCAAAACTTGAATGCTTTACTGCTGCCTGTTGTGCAAATTCATAAACATACTCAAGGGCATCACGAATGTGATTTGGATCGGTTCCAAAACTCGGATGCTCTACTGCTGCTCTTACTGCAATTTTATGAGAAGAATTAAGGGCATCACGAATGTGATTTGGATTGGTTCCAAAATTTCGATTCTTTGCTGCTGCTTCACGTGCAAATCCATAACGAGATTGAAGGGCATGAGAAATGTGATCTGGATCGGTTCCAAAATTTGGGTCATCTACTGCACGTCTTACTACATCAACATTATTAAATAACTCTCCTGCAGGGTCAAGGGCAACTGTTAAATGATATGGATGGGCTCTAAATGACGGATTATTTAATGCAGCTAGTACTGTAGATTTGTCAGAAGATTGCATGCCAATTCCTACGAGTTCAACAGCGGAATAATCGTGATCGACTGGATCGGTTTTAAACCTCTTCCAGAAGCGGTCTAGCAAACTCGGATTCTTTGGCGCCGGATTCTTTGACGCCGGATCCTCTAGCGCCGATTTTATCTGATCTGGTTTTAGATTGGTATATTGACCATTATTAATAGTATAGCGTATCTTTTTGTCTCCAGATAATAATTTACGTGTTTCATCAAAAATCAGTTTACCTTCTTTTTTAGCAACTAAATTATTCCTGGGCTTAACAATTCCTCTATCTCCATGTCCATGAGATAAAACAGGAGTACCTTCTTGATTTGTATAGAAAAATATTCCAGAACCTTGAGAATACTGTTGTAGGAATTTAGGACCGCTGTCTTTTTCTTTGGGAAGAACACACCAAGTGTATCCGCCTTGACAAGTTTTTCTTAATGCTCCACTTATTCTTTTATATTCTTCAAAGTCCTTGACATCAGAATGATGAACATGATGTACCTGTAATGTTCCGTGTTGTGGATGTTCTATTTCGCCAATATGGTATTTTGCAAGTTCTTCTAACCCTCTAGAATGCGTCGTGGTCTTTGTCCTTAGTTGAGGAATATCTAACAATTCACTAACAGAATCATGAGTATGGTCTCGTAAGGATCCTGTAACAAGATTTTGTTGTTTACCTCTTCTCCATTTTCCTAAAGTCATTTGTATTGTAGGATCGTCTTCACCGGGCTTATATGTTCGATCTAATAGTTGACGAGTCAAAAAATGATGTTCGTCGACAGTTTCACCAAAAGATCTGGCGTGAGCAATAAGACTCTTAGCACGTTCTGGATTATTTTGAACCAAAGGATGATCGCTATGAACTTTTAACCATCTATTAATATAGTCTTGTTTTTTATCTTCAAGCAATATAAAATATTCTTTTAAATATTGCCGAAATGATCTCATATCGGTATTTATATAAAAATTTTAATTTAATTAATCGACGCCGTATTTATAAGGAAAACTCTCTGGTGGCATTGTTGACAAATCTACTTCATCTGGATGTGGTTTTGATCCCTTTGCATGTTCTAAATCAGACATTTCCTGTCTATAGAGTGTATGCAAGAATTGACCTTCGTCATCTCCTCTTTTAATTATTCTATCGCGGTCCGCTGCGAGACGTTTAATATTACTAAGATGATGTGCTATAACTTCTTCTTGGGTCATTCCGTGAAGAGGATGTGTCGGTAGCAACATTGGATAACGGTGTTTTTTGAAATCCGGATGTTGTCTGGCTGCGTCTGCAAATGCGGTCATAGCTTCTCGCGTCTTCATCGCATATTTAGGATTTCTACGGACCATTTCGACCATATCGGGATTTGTACCATTTCTCCAGTGTGATAATAATTCATGAGCATGTTCAATTGGCATTAGTTGTCGACGAACATTATTGCTTTTGTACCAATCTTTATGTGAAGCGGGAAACCGGCCAGTTGCTGCTCCTGCGTCTGCTATTTGATAGGATGCCGCAAGCTGACGAAGCACATCCTCAGCACTTTCCCTGGAAGGACCTAGAAAGATTGTAAGTCCATCGTGATCTAATTTTGCCTCTTGTAATTTGTGTATAATTTTAGTTCTTAGGTGTTCTAGTAATTGTTGTTTATAAGTTTTCATATTAGTATATATGCTCCGATTTTTTTAGGCCTGGAGGATCCTAAACCAATTATATTACACGGTCCCCCCATACATCAATTAAATTTCCTTGTACACCAGAAACAGTGTTATTCACCAAACATCGGATGGTCTATTGGTGCTCTTTGTATAGAATCGTGCCCGTGCAGTCCTGAATTGTCTCCAAACATCGGATGGTCTATTGGTGCTCTTTGTATAGAATCGCGCCCGTGCAGTCCTGAATTGTCTCCAATATGGGCATTGTAACCATGTAGTGCGGCCTTACCTGCAGCAATATTTTCTTTTTTCCATTCTGGGTGAAGTTCTTCCCAAGGAACATTAATATTTACTTGTCCTCCATCAGAGGTTGACTTGAGTCTAGGCGTTCCAGCACCATTTTTAGCTTCCCATCCTGCCCTCCACTGTTCGTGAGCAGCAGAACCAAAACGATCAATAATTTCAGCATGATGGTCGTAATTCGATGGATTTAATCCATTGCCCAGGGCAATACCACCAATCATTTGAACATGTAAACGATCTTTTTGTTTTTCTTCTTCTGGTAGTTCTTCATACGGAACATGTTGATGTGCATTCCAATCAGCCTTTGGATTTCGTTCCATCCACCGATCATGTACATACGATGCGGCTCTTTCAAAACCAGGATCAAGTTGTTCTTTTAAATATTGTCGAAATGATTTCATTTTAACCCTTTCTGTAATTTTAGTTCTTAGTTGTTCTGTTAATTGTTGTTTATGAGTTTTCGTACTAGTATATATGCTCCGAATTTTTTTGGGCCCGGGGGATCCTAAATCAATTACTCGTGGGCCTGTTCGCCGCCGTATAATTTGTAATCTGTTCCGTCTTTTTTCAGAAGTTCCTCGATTTGTAGTAAATGTCCTGCGCCAGCCCAAAACACTCCTGAACCCATTCCCAGTATGTGTCGATTTCTTTCTGTAGATGCCCTGTCTGCCATTCGTTCTGGTCCTGTTGTTCTGGATTTAGTGTTCCAGTCTTCCGGCCACGCTATTCGTTCTATGCGTTTTAAAAATTTTTTTCCTTGAGTTGCTGGAGTAGTTTGGGCCTCGTGTAACCAATCAACATCGGTTCCTGGTCCGTTTGCCTGAAGATATTTTTTTACATGTTCTGATGTAATTCGGGCTCC
>Ga0194119_10005132_pt1 | contig 19700 bp, 20 predicted proteins | sample TA2MahC100mmetaG_FD_148620 | JGI IMG/M metagenome (GOLD analysis project Ga0194119, IMG submission 148620) | Freshwater microbial communities from Lake Tanganyika, Tanzania - TA2015018 Mahale Deep Cast 100m | ecosystem: Environmental > Aquatic > Freshwater > Lake | place: Tanzania: Lake...
CGTTCGACTGCCCGAGGAACTGTGCGGCGCGGATTATCCGCGCCGTGTTCTTTTGATCTTCAAAGGCACTGCATGATGGTGTGCTTGGATTACGCAGCCGGTGATCCTCGGGACACCGACTTCTGCTTCTTTCTCCTTCGTCGTGCAGTATTCAGTCCAGCTTCAGTAGTTCGTGTCTAGGTTGTGTCCTTCCAGGTTGTGCCTATTCAGAATCTGCGGATTCTCCCGTTTAGTTGGTTACTATCATAATGGTCATCAGGGGGCCCGTATGACCCGTACAAGAAGCTTCTTGGGTCGTGTGGTTGTAGGCGGCATGACATTGTTTGTTGTCTCTGCAACCGCCCCGATGTTTATTGCTAACGCGGCAGCTGCCGTCCCCGTTGAAGATCGCAGTTCGACCGGTGTTGCACCGAGACCACGTCTGGAGCCGGTACCACCATCGGAACCGGAATCGCCAACGCGTGACTGGTCCTCCGTGCCGGACTCAGCACCACCATCGGGCGACATGGTCGGCTCAGGTTCGGGCCTCGGTCAGTTATTCACTGAACTGCAGACGCTTCGCAACGAAGTACAGGAGCTGCGCAGCGTGGTCGAAGAGCAGCAGCACAAGCTGCGTCAGCTCGAAGCTGCCCAGCAGGAGCAATACCAGAATCTCGATCAAAGGATATTGGCATTGTCGGGCCAGGGTGTGGCGCCAACCACCGGCGGTGGAGCGCAACTTGATCGTCCAGTGAACGCCAATTCTCGCCCGATACTGCCCACCAATGGTTCCAACGGTGGTGGTGCAACCCGCAATGCGGCTGGAGAAAAGGCCGCGTATCAAACGGCATTCGATTCGATGAAGGCGCGGGCGTTCGATCAATCGATCGAAAAATTCACGCGGCTGATCCAGGACTATCCGGATGGTGAGATGACACCGGGATCCTGGTATTGGCTCGGTGAGCTTTATCTCGCGAAAGCCGATCTCAACCAGTCCAGAGAGTCGTTCTCTCAGGTGGTGAATCTGTATCCGTCGCACAACAAGGCACCGGATGCGCTCTACAAGATGGGTGTTGTCTTCCATCGACTCGGTGACAATTCCAAGGCGCTGGAGTATTTGGACCGGGTTCAAAGGGACTTTCCGGTCAGCGCGGCGGCAGGTCTCGCCAGGATCTACGCCAGCGAACTCCGCTGATCACTTCCGGAGGCTGGAAGTGACTGGTGCGGACAGCCTTCGCATCACCGAGATCTTTTTTTCCCTGCAGGGTGAAAGCAGCTTTGTCGGCTGGCCTACAGTGTTCGTGCGCCTGACGGGTTGCCCCCTGCGGTGTACGTGGTGCGATACAACGTACTCTTTTCACGGTGGAGACCGTAAACCCCTAACAGACATCGTCGCCGAAGTATTGGGCTTTGGTGCGAAACACGTCTGTATCACCGGTGGGGAGCCGCTTTCGCAGCCCGGTGTTCATTCCCTCATGAACCAGCTGTGTGACCTCGGGCTCACACTTTCACTTGAAACGAGCGGAGCGCTGCCGATCGATGCGGTGGATGCCCGTGTACACCGCATCGTTGATATCAAGACGCCGGGCTCCGGCGAAGTCGGCGGAAATCTATGGTCTAACGTCGAGTATCTGCGGCGCAGCGATGAAGTGAAGTTCGTGATTGCGGATCGCCAGGATTACGACTGGTCAGTGTTCAAGCTCCACGAACTGGATCTGGCGAAGCGGGTCGGTCATGTGCTGTTTTCGCCCGTGCACGGTGCGCTCGACCCGGCTCGGCTGGCTGAGTGGGTTCTTGCCGATCGACTGCCGGTGCGCCTGCAATTGCAACTTCACAAGGTCATCTGGGGCGAGGAGCGGGGACGCTGACGATGCCACGAAAGGCCGTGGTTCTGGTCTCTGGTGGTCTCGATTCAGCCACCGTTCTCGCGATTGCGACAGAGGCCGGGTTCGACTGTCATCCCGTGTGTTTCGAGTATGGGCAGCGGCATCGTGCGGAAGTGGACTCGGCACGTCGGGTTTGCCTGCGTCGAACAGGTCGTGAGCCTCGTATCGTCGCGGTGGATCTCTCGGCTTTTGGTGGTTCCGCCCTTACCGATACAGGGATTGAGGTGCCAGAGACATCAACCGAAGGTATTCCGGTCACGTATGTACCCGCGCGAAACACTGTGTTTCTCTCACTCGCGCTTGCCTATGCAGAAGTACTGGACAGCCGCGACATCTTTATCGGCGTCAATGCAGTGGATTATTCGGGCTATCCGGATTGCAGGCCGGAATTCATCAATGCGTTCCAGGCTCTGGCAAACGTTGCCACACGCGCGGGTGTTGAAGGTCGATCGATGATCATTCACGCGCCGCTGCTCGATTGGAGCAAGGGCAGGATCATCGAAGAGGGTATGCGCCTGGGTGTCGACTACGCGGAGACCGTTTCCTGTTACCAGGCAACGGACGCGGGCCTTGCCTGCGGTCGATGTGACAGCTGCCGACTGCGTGCACAGGGATTCCGCGAAGCCGGTGTACCTGATCCGACCCGTTATGTTGTGGGTCGCGGTTGATATCGCCACGACCCGGCAGCATCGTCTGCAGCGGATATCTGGTCAAACCCCGATAAAATCAGGGTTGTTTTGCCGCCAACGGCGCGACTACAATTCGCGCTCTTTTGTCGGGTCGTTAGCTCAGTTGGTAGAGCACCGGGCTTTTAACCTGTAGGTCCTGGGTTCGAATCCCAGACGACCCACCACTCTCTGCGCGTTTCTTCCACACGACTTCCTGCTTTGCGTCGATCCCTCGGCAGAATCCTCAGCCGCCCAATCCATCGAGTATGGTGCGGATACGTTTCGCGTTTACGCCGATGTCGCTTTGGCCGACTCGTGAAACGCTGCGGACGTCCACTACGCTGCCCGCTTCATGCGGCCTGATTCGAACCACAACGTCATCCTTGAAACCCATCCAAAAGGTGGTTGCCGTCGCTTCGATCAAACCAGCATCCGAATTGGCATTGACGATCTGGAGGCCCATGCCTTCGAGAACCCCTTTGGCGCGGTTGAACACTTCACCAGGTGCGGTGTTGGTCGTCAGTGGCTTCAGATCCGGATAAGCGCCTTTCTGTTGTTCAGCAAGCGCCGCTGTGTAGTCAAGGGGATTCGAGTTGTCGCCGCGCAGTGCGACGATCTGGTCGAAAGCAGGCGGATCATTCGTATCTGTGGAGATGTTGTGGATGGGCGGAACGCTGCGTGCTGTGAGGAACTGTGAACCAAACACGCCGGCGATCAGCGCGCAGAGAATGAGACCAGTGGCAACACTGGCACGGGCAGCAGGCAGATTCTTCGAAAACGTCATGATGAGTGCGATCAGACCGAGCACTACACCGAGGAAGCCAAGTGCACCGCCCAGCGCGAAGAGCCCGAGACCGATGGTGAAGGCCCACAGGCCGAACTTCGTACCTAAAGAGCCGATGGCGATACTGGCAAGCCCGACGACGCCACCCACCAGAATTGCTTTTGCCCACCACCGCTGATCGCTGCCTTGTGCGTTCATTTTTTCTCCCCTTGGGTTGGTTTTTTGTTTGTCCTGTTGCTCACGCAATCGTTGAACCACCGTCGATGACCAGGTTGTGTCCGGTCGTGAATGCTCCGGCGCGGGATGCAAGGAATACGGCTGCACCAGCGATTTCGTGCGGCTCACCTATCCGCCGAAGCGGATCGTTAGCCGTGCGACGCCCGAGAATTTCCGGGTTTTCCCAGAGCGCACGAGCAAAGTCGGTGCGTACGAGACCCGGAGAGATGGCGTTGACGCGGATGTTGTCCGGCCCGAGTTCCACAGCGAGATTTTTTGCCAGTTGTACATCAGCCGCCTTCGATATGCAGTAGGCGCCAAGCTCCTTACTGCCGCGGATGCCTCCGACACTCGAGACAATGATGATCGAGCCCTCTTTTCTTGCACGCATCTGTGGCACCACCATCTGACAGAGCCAGTGATTCGCCTTGATATTCACATCCAGGATCTTGTCGAAGGCCGAATCCGGAAGATCGGACATGGGCCCAAAATAGGGGTTTACCGCCGCGTTGCAAACCAGGATATCGATTGGCCCGAGGCGGCTTGTGGTTTCTTCAACCAACTGCGTGAGTTCCTCCTTGCGGCTGATGTTCGCCGGAATGGTGACAGCGCCACCAGGACCGTTCGGCATCTCGGCGTTGATGTTGCAGGTAACTTCCTCGCACGCATCGGCCTTTCGGCTCGAGATCACGACACGAGCGCCGTGACGCGCGAGTTCTTCTGCGATGGCGCGGCCGATGCCTTTGCTCGACCCGGTCACAAGGGCCACCTTGCCGGTGAGGTCAAAGAGTGTTGATGTCATGTCGAAATGATCTCCAGCGGATGTCTGCTCTGCGCGTGTGTGAATTCCGCAGACTGTCTTCCGGTCCTGCAATCCGTAAGTTGTGGTGGCCGGTCCAGCGTGTTGCTGCGGTGCCAGACCACCTACATGCCCACAGGTTTGTCGTCGACGATCTGATCGAGAAACTCGGAGAGGCCGTAACCGGTTTTCCCATCGCAGACATATTCAGTCATGCCCTCGGTGATCCTCGTCACCAGAGACTCGCCGTCAGGGGTCTGCCGTCGATTGCGCAGGGGTATGAGCGACTTCACCTTTCCGGTGACGTGGTATTCGCGCTCATCGGTGCGTACCTTAACATCCAGCGTCGTCTGGCAGTGGTTTTCATCGTACCCAGCGCTGATTTTCGCATCGCGAATCATCACATACTGACCATCGCGAAGAACCATGCCGCCTGCGTGCATTTCCCCGGCATTGCGACAAACGATGGATACCATCATCGCGAAGTTCTCATCGAATGCCATGGGCAGCCACCTATACCAGTAGATGCTCTGCCAGAAGCGTGGTCCCCAGGAGTGATCACGAAGACCGAGGCCATCGATGGGATAGATCTCCGTTCCGATCCGAATCGTGCCTCGACCCCGCATGTGTTGTTCGTAGTGGCCGCGGGCAAAACCCTCTTCTGCCTTTTGCTGAATTTGGGAGCCGTCATCGTTCACCGGCTCGCCGCCAAACATCGGCGAGATACCCATGAAGTTGAGATCGATTGCGGCCTCCACTGAAGGGTTCTTGCGAAACGCTGTCGAGGGGTCACTCATGTCCTGCGGGTTGTCGAGCAGGCAGAGCTTGCCGCGATAGGTGAGAGCGAGTTCCCAGAACGGCTCGACCACCGAGAACTTCATGCCGCCGCCATCAAACGCATCATTGTCTCGCCGCTCGGGGCGCTTGAACATGAAGCCCACACGACCGTCGGGCAGGTAGATACAGCAGGTCATCTCACCTCGGCCTTCATTGGGTCGGTTCGCGAGGCGGAACCACCCACCGAGATTGTGGGCACGATCAAACACGTTGAAGTACATGCTCTCGTTGAAGTTGGCTGCAGCTTCAAGCGGGTGCATGTACTCATCCTGCGGCAGCAGGCGAACTTTGGTCATGGTTCTCCCCCTTCTTTTGTCTTTGCTGATCACGTCCGCTGAGGCCGCGACCTGCCGGGTGGTCAGGGCGTCAAGATTAGCGGATTTCCAGCGGCTGCGGCGGTCTGCGGGGACCAGCGAAACGGAGCAAAGCGGAAGGTGGGTGGAGAGGAAGGGCCGAACGAGTCCGGCCCATTACCTGATGAGTACCGAGGAGATCAGATCAAAACTTCGCGCAGCTTGGTCTGGGAGACCGATTCGCGACGGGAGCGGATGACCTTCCCGCGATCCCGTGTCGGCACCGGCACACCCTGCAGCTGCAACGCAGAGTTCTTGGTTGCGGTCTCCCGGTTTTTTTGGAAGTTCTGCAGATCGCTCATCTCTTCCTTGAAGCGCTTGACCTCAGACTCAGCCTTTTTCTGGGTGGGAAAAGGGCCCCGCTCGCCTTCACGGGTCGAGTAGAACCACTGGCCGTCCATTACAATAATGCGCTTATCGGCGCGAAAATACCGCTTGGTGCTCTCGCGGGGATCTTCAGATCTCATGATTGCGGTCCGGTTTGATGTCCTTTTTCCTGCCAGCCATTGAAGCAGAGGGGTGCCCGCCATGTTGGTGGCGTGTTGTGGCGGCTTGTAAGACGTAGTTCACAATGTTGGCAAGGCGATTGCGATGTGCCGGAATTCCGCCGCTTTGGTATGCACTTTGTAAGGACTGGTGACGTGAGTCTGTCAACCCGCTTCCGGTTCCGGTTCGGGTATAGTGCCGCCGCCTTTCCACCATCAACGGGACATCGAAGTGACAGCATCCAGCATGGAAGAACTCGTCGCGCTGTCGAAACGTCGCGGGTTCGTCTTTCAGTCCGCCGACATCTACGGTGGTCTGCAGGGGATCTACGACTATGGCCCCCTGGGTGTGGAGCTGAAGAACAACCTGAAGGCCGCCTGGTGGCGAGCGATGGTTTATGAGCGTGATGACATCGAAGGTCTCGACGCTGCAATCATCACCAACCAGAAGATACTGCGGTACTCCGGTCATGAGGCGACCTTTTCGGACCCGCTGGTGGACTGCCGGAACTGCAAGTCGCGGTGGCGGGCGGATCATCTGAAGGAAGCCAAGTGCCCGGGATGCGGGTCAAAAGATCTCACCGAGCCGCGGCCTTTCAATCTGATGTTCAAGACCGGCATCGGTCCTGTGGACGATGGTTCGAGCTTCGCCTATCTGCGACCGGAAACGGCGCAGGCGATCTTCACCAACTTCAAGAACGTGGTGGATTCCACCTCACGCCGCCCGCCGTTCGGGATTGCACAGATCGGCAAGGCGTTCCGGAACGAGATTACGCCCCGCAACTTTGTCTTCCGGGTTCGGGAGTTCGAGCAGATGGAACTCGAGTTTTTCGTTCCGCCCGGCACCGATGAAGAATGGCATCGCACCTGGGTCGAAGCGCGACTCGACTGGTGGGTGCAACAAGGAGTGCCACGGGATCGGCTTGAACTCTATTACGTACCTGAAAAGGACCTCTCGCATTATTCGAAGGCAACCGTCGACGTGATGTACCGCTTCCCGCATGGGCTCGAAGAACTGGAGGGTATCGCCAATCGCACGGACTTCGACCTGGGTTCCCACTCCAAGAACCAGGATGAACTGAGCCTGCGTGCCAAGGTGATGGCCAATGTGGATTCGAACACACGGCTTGCAATCCAGGACATCGAGAGCAAGAAGTGGGTGGTGCCTTACGTGATCGAGCCTTCCGCTGGTGTGGACCGGGGGGTACTCGCGGTGATGAATGAAGCCTACCGAGTAGAAAAGCTGGAGAACGGTACCGAACGCATCGTTATGGGATTCAAGCCACACCTTGCACCAATCAAGGTCGCGGTGTTGCCCCTCAAGCGCAATCACGAAGGCATCATGAACAAGGCCGTTGCGATCAAGCAGATGCTGCAAAAACTCGGCCTCGGACGCATTCTGTTCGAAGACACGGGCAATATCGGCAAGGGTTATCGTCGTCACGACGAAGTCGGCACGCCGCTCTGTGTCACGGTCGACTTCGACACCATCGAAAAGGACGACACCGTGACTGTGCGTGACCGTGACAGCATGCAACAGGAACGGATTGCGGTGTCGGGGCTCTCCGCTTACGTCACCAATCGAATCGCGGGCTAACCAACCAGCTCCGCCTTGGGCCGGCGGCCCACGGCCAACCCGGTGATCAGAGCGGGACGTGTTCCGGCATACGGCTCGGCGGAATCACCACCATGTGGTTGGCCTGGATCGACGTCCATCCGGGTTCATCCGAGAGTGGTTCAGAAGCAACCAGTACGGCGCTGCTGCCGCCTGGTTGCATCACACATACACCGTCCTGGCACTCGTATTGTCGACCTCCGATCATGTAGAGCGACTGCGGGCTACTGTGGTACGCGACCCGTGTAACGATGGCGCTGTCGCCATCAGAGACGGCGAGGTTAAGGTGCGAATCCGTTTCCCGGCCGAGTTCGGAAGCGAGAATCCGCAGTTCGCCGAGGGTGGAATGCATGGCAAGTTTCAGGCGTTCCAGCGGTTCTTCCGAATCATCCGTCGTCAGATAGTTGTCGATGAAGAGCGCAAAGATGTGTTCCGAGTCTGTGGAACCCTTGATCCAGCGGAATGATTGCTCCGAGAGCCGCGCCAGAATCTTGCGCCTCATGTCTGCGAAACCATCGAGTTCGCCGTTGTGCATGAAGGTGATGTTGCGCCACACGAAAGGGTGGCAGTTCAGCTGCGACACTGGTAACCCCGGTGAGGCGGCACGGACGTGCGCCAGGATGCAGTCGCTCGATACCACCCGCGCGATGTTGAGCAGGTTCTGGTTGTTCCAGGCCGGGGAAATGTCACGAAAAACCGCGGGCTCGTTTGAATAGTCCCTGGCATACCAGGCCACTCCGAAGCCATCGCCATTGAGCGGCTCAGACCGCTCCTTGGCCTTGAAGCTCTGGCGGATCATCGAGTGGTGTGGATCCGTGACGAGACTGCTCACGGGAATCTTCGGACCGAGATACAGCACGAATCGACACATCGTTTGAATCCTCCTTGGGCCACCCGGTACTGAGGATAGTCCTGCCAGGCGACATGCGCTCCGAAGCCGCCCTCCGGGATCAATACCGTGGATCAGGCCTTGCCACCAAAGAATGTCTCGCGCGCCTGACCTTCTGGCCCGTACACCGGCTCGTGATCCGTGACCAGGTACATCTGGTTCCAGCTGCCGGTAATGGCGTGTTTACGCAAGGCAACCACCATCGCCGCGTAGTTGGGATGTTTGAAGTGGGCCGCGAGGGTCGGGCCATCGTCCCAGAGTTCATAGACCTGGATACGGTTAGGCATGCAGGGATCTGCTGCGAAACAATACGCCTGGCACCCCGCTTCATCATCGCGCGTGGCTTTCTGGATTGGACCACAATCACGCACCGCGGCATCCCGTGACGCTTGGTCGGCAAAGTCCAGCTGGGCGGCAACAACGATCATGGGCATGGTGAATAGCTCCTCTTGTGTGTCAGTTTGCAGTCAATCAAACCTGTGCCTTTCGCTGTGATTGCGAAGGAAAGTCCAGATGCGGCGATTAGCCTGATCGTCCGTGATTTCGACTTCCGCGTGCCAGGCGCTGATGAGGCGCATACCGGCATCGTGCACGACGTTCACGTCGCGCAGGTGCAGTGACGCCGGCTGCTGTGCAAGGAACGCCCGTCGATCCACCGTGCCCGGTGCATCACCAAGCAGGGCCTTCATCTCGTCGATGTCCTGCATGCGGGTTGATACGGCGCGTTCGAATTCCTGGCCGAGGGTCATGATAAGCTGGCCGACGAGGCCCGCATCTGCGGCAGCAAAGGTGTTTGCAGCTTGCGGCGCCACGTTGAACAGCAACCGCATGGCAAGATCCGTGAGTGCGCGACCTGGTTCCGGAATCACAGCAGTGCCTCTGCGTACTGGTGCTGCGATTCCGGTTGCAGCCGGTCCAGCAGAATGCGGTTTTGCCGGTCGATCAGAGGCCAGCCCGCGTAGGCGAGGATCGGTTCCTTGGTGGCGCCGTTGACATAGTTCTCAGCAGAAGAAATCCAGATGGCGAGCGCTTTCACCGAGGCGAAGATCTGCCACCAGCGGAAGGCTTCGCGGTCCAACTCCAAGCCGCTCGCCTGCTCCCAGATCCTTGTTGCGTCACGGCGAGGGAGCAGGTTTCCGGCCAGCTGTTTTTCTGGCCAGCACCAGAGCGGGTCCAATGACCAGGCGAGGTCTTCGAGGGGGTCACCGATGTGTGCCATCTCCCAGTCGAGTACGGCGTGGATCTGTCCTGAGGTGTCGTAGAGGAAGTTCCCTGACCGATAGTCGCCGTGTACCAGCGCGAGCTTTTTCGGTTTCGCCGGCAATGTCCGCCGCAAGTGGCGGATCGCAGCGTCGGCGACCGGTTGGGGATGCAGCGAGTCTTTGGCGATGACAGAAGCCCAGTACTCGAGTTCATGCAAGGCCGGGTGGTCTGGTCGCTCCATGAATGCGAGATCCACGTTATTGATATCGAGCGCAGCGAGTTGCCCGAGGATGGTCCACTTCTGCTCCGCAATCCGGCTGCGGTACTGAACAAAAGGTGGAGTGGTGAGCAGGGCTGGAGAAGACTCACACCCCGGAACTTCACGGGTCAGGGAAAAAGGGCGTGCCAACGCGCCGGGATTATCCTCTTCGAGAAGCAATGGCTCGGGCACCGGAACACCGGTCCCGAACACCGCGCGATAAGTGTTGAACTCATGGGCGCGCTCCGTATCGATCAGGCTTGATGGCGGATCGCGGCGCAGGATGACACCCTGCGCTTCGCCTTTGACGAGAAGACGTACTCGGTAGGTCTCACGTGATGCGCCGCCAGGAATCTGGCTAATGCCCGCGCAGGTGACATCCGCGCGCCACGACGTTTGCAGGTAGGCGGCAAGTGCCTCACCGATGGCATTGAGTTGTGGTGTGCTCACGACGGATTCCCCCCGCCTCGTATCGTACCAGCGAAAAACGATGCGGCGTGATATGACCGAGTGCCTTTGTCATCACCTACATCGGTTGCAGTCAGCGACCTGGCGATTTTCTCCTTGCAGGCGCCTTTGGCTTCTTTGGTGTTTTGCCTGCGACCTTCTTCGCCCGTGTCGCTGCGGCAAAAGCGCGCGCCGCCCATTCCCGGGCGGAGTCGAGATCGTCGTAGATCTCTTCCGGCGCGAGGAAGTAGGACATCTTCATGGGCTTGCTGTCTTTGACGTAGATGAACGGCTCGAGGCCGCAGGATTCAAATTCATGCACAGTCGTGGCGTCAGCCTTGAGGTACAGCGCTCCGTCAGCCACGAGACCGAACATGAGGCCATCGTGGTAGACGCCATGACCACCGAACATGCGGCGGGATTACACCGGTCCGAAGGTCGCAAACACGGCTGGAAGGTTCTCGACGAATTCACTCATGGTTTTTTCTCCTGTCACCCAGCCCTTCAGTTGTCTGGAACTTCCGTTAGTCGACCCAGCGGGATTGTGGAAGTTCGCCGCCTGTGGCTTTGATGTTAACCTCCCGGACAAAGAGGGGAAGCAGGTCACGGTCATGCCGGATCATCCAACGCGGGAGGACATTCGTCTCCTGCACCCGGAGTTTCACGCTGATCCGTTCGAGCGGTTCCGCTGGATGCGTCAGCACGCGCCGGTCTATTTCGATGCAGCAGCGCGCACCTGGGATGGTGGCGCCGGGTTGTGGGGTATCGCAAGTTACGAACACATCCGTGAAGTAGCGTCGGACCAGATCCTGTTCTGCTCCGGTAACTCTTCTCGGCCAGATTCGCCGCCGGTGCCATCGATGATCAATCACGATGAGCCGGATCACATGGCGCGACGCGGGATTATCCGTCGCCGCTTCACGCCCCAGGCGGTCCGCTCCCACGAGGCGTTCGCCCGTGCCTCAGCCGATCTGATCATCGATCGTGTTATCGAACGGGGAGAAGCGGACTTTGTGAAGGAAATCGCGACCCCTTTGCCAATGATGCTCATCGGTCGGATGTTGGGCGTGCCTGACGAAGACTATGAAAAGCTCCTGCACTGGTCGGATCTCTTTGCAACCGGGCTGCAGGACATGCCGCCGGAACACCTGCAGAAGGTCGTTGAAGCGGCGAATGCGTGGAACGAGTACATCACCTTCTGGTTCGAAAAGCGCCGCAGTGAACCCGGTGATGATCTGATCAGCGCCATCGTGCACGTCAAGATCAACGGCGCGAAGCTCTCCCACGTCGAACTGATGCACGAAGCGATGCTGATTCTCGTAGGTGGTGACGAAACCACACGCCATACCATTTCTGGGGGCATGGAAGCGCTGCTGCGACGACCGCACTTGTACCGCGAACTGGTGGGTCATCCGGAACAGCTGCCGGTTGCGATCGAAGAAATGCTGCGCTGGACCACACCAGTCAAGAACATGAATCGTACGGCAACCGCCGATACGGTTCTGGCTGGCCAAAAAATCTCGCGCGGTGACAAGCTGCTTCTGCTGTATGAAAGCGGCAACCGCGACGAATCGGCTTTTGATCAGCCGGATGAATTCAACATCCATCGTGATCCCAATCATCATCTTGCGTTTGGTGGCTATGGCCGCCATTTCTGCCTCGGTGCAAATCTGGCGCGTCTTGAAATAAGGGTGATGTTTGAACAGCTACTGAAGCGTCTTCCGGATGTTCACCTGCTGGATGAATCACCGTGTCCGTATCGTCACGGCAACTTTGTTTTGGGGTTTGAATCGATGAAAGTCGGCTTTTCTCCGGCACGGCCGCTCGGAGTCGCAGCATGAGCGCGCTCAAGGGACAACACGCCGTCATAACCGGTGGCGGCAGTGGAATCGGGCTTGGTTGCGCACGCGCTTTTCTCCGGGATGGAGCCCGCGTCACGCTGATGGGCCGCGACGAAGAAAAACTGAAACGAGCGGTTGCAGAACTCAGTTCGCTCGGCGAAGCCCGTTATTTCGCCGGAGACGTCGGTGATCAAAAGGCAGTCGCTGCTGCGATTGATCAGGCCAAAACCTGGGCTCCGCTCACCATTGCAGTTGCCAATGCCGGTACAGGCGCGCTCGGCGCTGTGGTCAGGACGAGCGCGGATGAATGGCGTCGGGTCATGCAAACGAACCTCGATGGCACGTTCTACACGTTCAAGTATGCAGGCGCCGCCATCGTCGCAGCAGGTGGTGGCGCCATGTGTGCCATCTCCTCGATTGCGGGCCTTCGAACCCATCGCTTCATGAGCACCTACTGTGTGGCCAAAGCTGGCATCGACATGCTGGTCCGCAACACCGCGGATGAAATGGGTGTGGTGAAGGTGCGGGTGAACAGCGTGTGCCCGGGACTTGTGGATACCGACATCGCCCAGGGCCTGTTCGCCACAGAAGCCGTTCACCAAGACTATCTCGAATGCATGCCGCTCGGCCGGACCGGTGTTACCGATGACATCGCCAATGCTGTGCGATTTCTTTGTGGCCCGGAAAGTGCCTGGATTACCGGCGTAAACCTCGCGGTGGACGGTGGACATCATTTGCGGCGTGGTCCGAACCTGGATGCATTTGCGAAGGCGATGTATGGCGACAAACCTTTTGGAGACATCTGAATGAAACTGAGCAAACTGAGCCGTTCAATCGAAGGCAAGGTCGCAATCGTCACCGGCGCGGCCAGTGGGATGGGTGAAGCGACCGCAAAGCTCTTCGCTGATGAAGGGGCCAAGGTGGCCTGTATCGACCTGAACGCAGCGCCCCTCGCACGGGTTGTCGGTGAGATCGAGTCAGCGAGGCATGAGGTCAAAGGCTGGACGCTGGACCTTTCCAATCGTGCCGCTATCAAGGCAGTGTTCGAACAGATCGCGGCCCACTTTGGTGGCATCGACATTTTGGTGAACAACGCCGGAATTTCGATCTTCACGGCAATCGACGGTGCGGACTACGAGGCGGCGTGGGATAAAACGCTCGCAGTCCTCCTCACTGCGCACACAGCGACCATCCGGGCTGCCTTGCCGTACCTGCGCAAAGCCGCACATCCACGCATCGTGAACATCGCTTCCACTGAAGGCCTTGGTGCCACCAAGTTCGGCAGTCCCTACACCGCTGCCAAGACCGGAGTGATCGGTCTTACACGTTCGTTGGCGGTGGAGCTTGGCCCGGAAGGCATTACTGTGAACTGTATCTGCCCAGGTCCGATCCGCACCGGTATGACGGCGGGGATTTCGGAAGAAAACAAACAGGAATATGCACGGCGCAGAGTTGCACTCAAGCGCTATGCGGATCCGGAAGAAGTCGCACATGGCACGCTCAACTTCTGCCTGCCGGCATCCGGATTCATGACCGGCGCCACGCTCCCCGTGGATGGCGGGCTGACGATCAAGAACGCCTGATCCTGAGGAGCAGTAACGTGCCGACCCAGACAGTGGGTGGTACTTCCAGCCGCACACCGTGGAGTGTTGTGCTGGCCTATGGCGCGCCAGCGGTGGGCATGGGCTACATGTCTCTCCTGCTGTCGCTCTATGTCATGAAATTCGCGACCGATGTGCTGCTGATTGCGCCTGTAGTCATGGGCCTCATCTTCAGCGCATCGAGAATCTGGGATGCGGTTTCTGATCCGCTCGCCGGTTATCTGAGCGACCGAACCCGATCATCCCTTGGGCGCCGCCGGTCCTGGTGTCTGGCGAGTGCCATTCCCGTCGGCATCACCTTCATCATGGTGTTTTCCCCACCGGAATCGTTAAGTGGTGCAGCACTCACGGCCTGGATGGCGGTGGCGATCATCGGCTTCTATACGGCGCTGACGCTTTTTTTCGTACCTCATCTCTCCCTTGGCGCTGAACTGTCCAGCGACTATCACGAGCGCACACGGCTTTTCGGCATACGGCATTCGCTCTATACCGTCGGCTCCATACTGGCTCTGGTCAGCATGCAGTTCCTGATTGGTGCCGAAGCCAGCAGCGAGGCAGAAGTGCGGCAGATTTCGGCGCTGCAGTCCTGGATCGCTGCGGTGGTGATGGCAGCGCTGATTCTTTATGCGGTGGTAAAACTCAGGGAACGAACAGACTTTGAACATCCGAATACGTCAGGTCCCTTCCAGGCGATCAAGGACGTACTCGCGAATCCGCATGCACGACTGCTTTACACTGTGTGGTTCATCGAGAACATCGGCACTTCGGCGATCGGGGCGCTCACGCTCTACGTCACGGCGTACATCGTTGGTGCATCACAATGGGCTCCGGTGATCATTCTTTGCTACATGATTACCTCATCGCTCGGGGTGCCGGTGTGGCTTTCCCTGTCACGTCGGTGGGGCAAGATCCACGCGTGGCGCATCTCGATGGTGGGTACCGGTGTTTCGTTTGGTGCCATGTTCGGAATGCTGCTGTTTGATTCGGTTGAGGCTCGCCTTGCCTGGATCATGGCGTTTGCATTTCTGGCAGGGTTCAGCGCTGCCGGTGGAGGTTCGACCGGACCGTCCGTGCAGAGTGACGTGGTCGACTTTGATGAACTCAAAACCGGGCAACGCAAGGAAGGGTCCTACTACGCAGCGTGGAACTTCGTGAACAAGAGTGCGCTTGGCGTCATTCTCCTTCTCACCGGATTCGTGCTGGAGTTTTCCGCCTTCGTCCCGAATCAGGTACAAACACTCGAGGTCAAGCTCGCGATGCTCGGTCTCTACGGAGGCGCGCCCTTGGTTTTCTGCACGTTCGGGGCCTGGCTCTTCGGACGGTTCCAGCTGGATGAAACCGCCCATCTCGCGATCCGTGCGCAGATAGGCGGGGGAAGAACCAGCCAGGCCTGATGCTGCAGCTGGCCTTGCTGCCCCAGACAGCCGTCGTTAGATCCCGGTCAACGACCCTTGAAGTTCCCCGGTCTGCGCTCCGCCACGGCGCGCACACCTTCCCGGTGATCTTCCGTTTGCTGCAGTCGATACTGCTCGATGTACTCGTGATCAGTCTGCTGTTTCGCCAGCGCGGCAATATCGCCACGCAGCGTCGCGCGCACGCTGAGGAGGGCGAGCGGTGCGTTCTCGGCTATTTCATTGGCGAATGCGATGGCATCTTCGCGCAGTTTTTCCGGTGTCGTGATGCGATCGGCGAGGCCCCACTTGAAAGCGGTTTCGCCATCGACACGCTGCCCGGTCAGGAACATGAGGTTGGCTTTCTGCTGGCCGATCAGCTTCGCCAGCGTCAGTGTCAGCGCAAAGCCGGGATGGAAACCCAGCTTTACGAAGTTGGCAGTGAAGCGGGCGTCCGGTGTCACGATGCGAAAGTCCGGCATCACTGCGAGACCAAACCCGCCACCCACCGCAGCACCATGTACCGCGGCGATCACCGGCTTCTTGCAGGCAAACAGCCGTACTGCAGCGGTATAGAGCGGGTTGCCACTTTCTTCCGTGCGGGCAGCACGTTTTGCCTGTTCGGAGCGGTCTCCGAAATTGGCGCCGGCGCAAAAGTTCTTGCCTTGTGCGGCCAGTACCAGCACCCGGACCTCCGGGTCCCGATCCATGGCTTCAAACGCATCACCCAGCGCATTGATAAGATCGACGTCGAAAAAATTGTTGGGTGGCCGCTGGATTTCAAGAACCGCTACGTGTCCCAGTTTGTCGATGGCGACGTCGCCGATTTTCATGGTTCTTCCCCCTCAGGATATGCGCTGCTGTGTTATGGACCGATGATGGATGTTTGCGCGGTTTGCAGTTAGTTTGCAATCGGATCGATGATCGCCTTGGATGAATGAACAGGCAGGAGAGTAAACCGAATGCTGAACTGGCAGATCGGCGATGTACGTATCACGCAGGTTGTGGAACTGACGACGGCATCACTCGGCCCACACCTGCTGCCACAGGCGACTCCGGAGTATCTGGAGTCGGTGCCGTGGCTCAGCCCGTTCGTGCAGGATGGACGTATCATCCTCAGCATCCACATGCTGGTCATCCAGTCTAGGGGTCAGACCATCGTCGTTGATACCTGTATCGGCAATGACAAACCGCGTTCGTACCCGCGCTGGAACCAGATGCAGGGAGACTTCCTGAACCGGTTTGAAGCTGCAGGCTTTCGCACCGACCGGGTCGACACGGTGCTGTGTACCCATATGCATGTCGATCATGTGGGGTGGAGCACCCGGCTTCTGAACGACCGGTGGGTACCAACTTTCGGGAATGCGCGGTACCTCTATGCGGAGGCCGAATATGCGCATTGGAAGGTTGAACCGCAGATTTACGGGCCGGTCTTCGAAGATTCTGTACAGCCGGTTTTCGACGCCGGCCTTGCAGATCTTGTGGGCGTGAGCCATCGCATCAACGACGAGATCTGGCTCGAACCGACACCCGGACACACGCCCGGTCATGTCAGCGTGCATGTGGCATCGCGAGGGGAAGAAGCCGTCATCACCGGCGACATGATTCATCACCCCTGCCAGATCCATCAGCCAGAATGGTCGAGCCTCGCCGATTGGGATGCCCACATGAGCGCACACACACGGCATGCGTTTGTTGACCGTTATGCGGATCGACCCGTGCTGGTGATTGGCACCCATTTCGCTGCACCCACCGCGGGACGGATCGTGCGCGACGGTACTTCGTACCGCCTCGACTACTGACCCCCATTGGCCGGTTCGTTATTGTCTCCGGATCTGCGGCGGGCACTGTCGATCCCTGACTTCCGGCTGCACTTCTTTGGTGGTCTGGCCGCTTCGTTTGCGATGAACATGCAGGTGATCGCAAGGGGCTGGCTGGTCTATGAGCTCACCGATTCCGAGCTCGATCTCGCCTGGGTCACCATGTCGTTCATGATTCCGCAGGTGCTGTTCTCGCTCTATGGTGGCGTTCTCGCGGATCGTTATCCGAAGCGTACCCTGATCGTCATCAGCCAAAGCCTCTCTGCTGCGGCAACGCTGGTGTTTGCCATCATCGTGCTGAACGAAACAGTCGAGTTCTGGGATTTCATCTGGCTCGGCTTTTTCAACGGCACCGTGCTCGCGCTGTCGATGCCGGCGCGACAGGCGTTTGTTCCGGAACTGGTGCCGCAATCGCTCATTCTCTCAGCGACGTCGATCAATACCTCCGGCTGGAACTTTGCACGGATCCTCGGGCCTGCCGTTGCCGGCCTGCTCATTGCACTCATCGCCGACGGCGACAAGACGTCTTACTTCGGTGTGGGTGTGGTGCACCTCTTCATCTGTGGGCTCTACACCCTGTCGGCGTTGTCGATGCGGCGGGTCAGCGTGCCAGGAACTGTTCATCCCGTGCGTGAGCATGTTGGCCGGGAGATGCTCGGTGCATTCCGCTACATCTGGAACCGGCCGCCGCTCTTTGGGCTCATCATCCTGTCGATCATTCCGTTCCTGTTCGGCATGCCCCTGAACACCATGTTGCCGGCGTTCAATCACGACATCCTTGGTGGCGGGCCGGATGATCTTGGATTCCTTATCTCCGCCATGGGACTTGGCGCCATCATTGGCTCGCTGTACACCGCAGGACTGGCGGGTTTGAAATCGAAAGGATTCTTGGTGATCACGACCTGTATCGGCTGGGGCGCAGCAACCCTTGCTTTCGGTTTCGCGCACGCACTTTGGCTTGCCTTCATTGCGATCTTCTTTGTCGGCCTGGTTTCCGCGGCCAATTCAGCACTCAACCGCGCATTGCTGCAGATGCAGGTAGACCCTCACATGCGTGGCAAGGTGCTCTCGATCGACATGATGTCTCATGGGCTCATGCCGTTTGGCCTCATGCCTATCAGTTTCATCGCCGAAAAATACGATGTGGCGGTGGCTCTCGCGGTGAGTGGTGGTGTGTTCGTACTGCTCGTGCTGATCTGCATGGCCACCATGAAGTCACTGCAGGTGCTCGATGAGGGACTGCGCTGAAAGAACGCACCGTCCTTGTTTCCGGCGCTACAGCCCCACATTCTTGACCCATAGAAGGGGCCGGGTGCGGACATGAATAAGGAGTGGGACCTGATACTGCACGGGGCGAAGGTCTTTGATGGCACGGGTGGGCCTGGCGAACAGGTCGATTTCGCCATTCGTGAGGGCCGCATCGCTGCTCGTGGTGATCATCTGCCCCGCGAGAGTGCCAGAGTTGTCCGAGATGTGAGCGGTCAGTGGCTGATTCCGGGACTCCTCGATATCCACACCCATGAGGATCTGGAAGCAGAGCTGGATCCGGGATTGCCGGAGATGGTCCGGCATGGCACCACGACAGCGATCATGGGCAACTGTTCTCTCGGACTTGCGTTTGGTGCACAAAGGCGCGCCGGCCAGGATCCGGTCGTCGACTGTTTCGCGCGGGTAGAAAACATTCCGAAAAGTGTGCTCTCACGGGCCGCGGACAAGGCAACGTGGAGTACACCACGAGAGTACCTGAGTCATCTCGACACGCTGCCGCTTGCGGTAAACCTCGCGACTTTTCTGCCGCACTCGATGCTTCGAATCGAAGTCATGGGTTTGCAGGAGAGCATCACCCGCGATTCGACGCCCGCTGAGATCGATCGCATGTGCGCCATTCTCGGCGAGGCGATGGATGCGGGTTATCTCGGTCTTTCCACCGATGGTCTGCCGCTGCACTTCCTTGCCAATCAGCCCAATGTGAAAAAGCGGATTCCAACCCAGTACGCACCGTTTGAGGAATACCGGCGCCTCACCGATGTGATCCGCAAACGGGATGGTGTCTGGCAAATGACCCCGGCACCGGACGACGGCAAGCTGACACTCAAACTCATGGGGCTGACGAGCGGGCGTCTACACGGCAAGCCGCTGAAGGTGACGGCACTCGCCGCGCTCGAGTCGGTGAACAACCGCCTTCAGCTGTGGCAGGCGCTGACGATGGTGAACGTGCTGAACTCGCCCTTCTTCGCTGGCCATCTGCGCATGCAATCCCTCGCCGCACCGTTCCGCATCTATTCCGAAGGCGTGGTGAGTCCACTTGCGGAAGCCAACCCGCAGATGCGGCGGCTGATCGAAACGGAGCTCGAAGATGTCGAAGCACGGCGACAGATTCTCGATGATCCTTCGTTCATCGAAGAGTTCTGCGCCATGTGGGATGTCGGCAAGAGCGGCTGGGATATGGCGGCGATTCGCCGCAAGCTTGGGTTTGAGCGCCAATTCCTGACGCGGGATCTGAACGACATGATGATCTTCCGTGCGCCGGTGCCCACCTGGGTGGATCAAAGCCTGGCGTTCGTACGCAATCGCTACCTGCTCTGGCTGAGCGGAGCGCTTACCCCAACCAACGACCAGGAAGAGGG
>Ga0194119_10005134_pt1 | contig 19698 bp, 19 predicted proteins | sample TA2MahC100mmetaG_FD_148620 | JGI IMG/M metagenome (GOLD analysis project Ga0194119, IMG submission 148620) | Freshwater microbial communities from Lake Tanganyika, Tanzania - TA2015018 Mahale Deep Cast 100m | ecosystem: Environmental > Aquatic > Freshwater > Lake | place: Tanzania: Lake...
AGTTAAGGAAGTTGTAAAAAAACCAGCTGCAATAAAGAAAACTGTTAAAAAGTAATCGAAACGATAGTCAATAATTCAATAATGACACTTTTTTAATAGTTAATTTATGTCATTCTGAGTACATCGAAGACTGACATATTAAATAGAATCACACTTCGTCTGGCTCATTATGATAATAGACTTTATTTAAAGAACAACTTCATTTAATTCAATAATTACCTCCTCCAAACGATCTTATCACCTTCCTTAATACCATTTTTTTCGCAATATCCAGCGATTACTTCTACAACATATTGCGCTGGTTTTAAAGATGGATATGATTGCTCAGAATAAGGTGTTGTGCTTTTATGAATTTTTACTATTTCCATTTTTGAATTAACAAAAATTATATCCAAAGAAAGAATTGTATTTTTCATCCAGAATGACTGGAGTGTTTCAGACGGAAAAATGAATAACATCCCTTGATCTTCAGCCATTTTATTTCTAAACATTAAACCAGTTGTGCGTTGATCATTATCATCAGCAATTTCAATTTCGATAGCAGATTTGAATTTACCATCTGATGTGTTGAAAGAAAGTTCCCCTTCCTTCATAAAAGAATATGCTGTTTTATTATTCATAGCATTATTTAAATCATTGCTTGTAGAAATTGTTTCATTTGTTAAAATATTAGCTAAAACAAAATATATTGCAAATGATACTAAAATAATTCCAACTACAATTTGAAATAAAATACTTTTTTTCTTCTGTCTTTTTTTAGAAAGTTTTTCTTTTGGCGTAGACATAAATTTATCTCTAATTTTTTAACATTGCAGTCTTTTCGTAACATTAGCGTCTTTGCGAGAAACCTTCCACGCAAAGCTGCTATGGAAAATTAATGAAATTTTATTAAACGAATTATTGATTGTCCAAGGCAAAGAGCGCAAATGACACCCCTTCTTGAATCTTGTGCCTAATTCCTAATTGCTATTTAACAAGCAACATTTTTTTTGTTTCTGTAAATCTGCCAGCTTTTAATTGATAAAAATATATTCCTGAAGTGTATCCAGTTTGTAAAGACGCGCTGTAGCGCGTCTCTACATTAAATGTTTGTGTGTAGCTTCCTGGTTGTTTTAATTCATTAACAAGTGTTGCAACTTCCCTTCCTAAAAAATCAAAAACTTTTAATGTCACAAGTATTTCGTCATTTCGAGGAGAGGAAGATGACGAGAAATCCAGAAGATTACTCGACCGATCAATCGGACTTGGAATGACATACTGAATTGTTGTAGTTGGATTAAATGGGTTAGGAAAATTTTGTGATAGAATAAATTGGGCTGGCAACTTTTCATTTTCTTTAATCGAAGTTAGATTTTGCATGGTCGATTTGCTTGCTTGCATAATGGTTTTAGTTGAATTGGATTGAATGAAAACAACTAATTCAGATTTATCAACCTTCCAATTTGAATTCCAAGAAATTTTTCGTGTAAAATATTTTGTTTGTCCGGGTTGTATATTCATTATTTCGCCAGTTGCATCAGGATACATTTTCCTCAGAACTTGTTCATGACGTGGATCGCCATTTGGACCAGTATAAATTAGTTCTGATTCTACTACTCCGACATGAAGAACATAATTCGCTTGAGGTAAAGCGGCTGATGCATCAATCTTTATATTAACATCAAAATCATTTCCAGTTTTTATTCCACTGGTTTTAATATTGAATAAACTTGTACTTGTTAATTTTGATGAGATTCCATTTACCCAAGAAGTATAATTATAGCTATAATCTACGCCATCCACATAACAATTAGGAACAGCATTAGTGTTATAAAATGTTTTTCGGCTCTGAGGATCAGAAGTGTTTGCCAAATAATAAGGGTCATTTCCGGGAGCTGGCCACCAAACGTGGTACTTCATAACAACAACATTATCTTTATTTGCAAAATTTCTTAACCAATTATCAAATGCCGGATTTTGAACTGCACATGGACCGCATGTTGTGCTTGTGAATATTTCAACCATTACTTTTTTTGTTTGCGATGTGATTATGATGGAGGATAGAAGCCAAATTGAGATCATTATTTTTTTCATAATTTTAATTCCTATTGTATTTTAATTCCTATTGTATTTTAATTCAAACTCCTTTCCAGTACAAATTAATTTAATTGCTAATTGAGTAATTCCATTTCCAACACTTCCAATAGCAATAATATTTTTCCCAACATTAATAGCTTTATTAGTTATTTCTTTTTTTGAATTACCATTTATTCCATAAATTTTTATTTCATCTGCAAAATCAGAATTAATAAGTAAAATTGCATTCCCGTCTTTATTAATTAATAATGGTTTTGAGACTGTGTCATTTAATTTTGCTAATAAACTGAGTTCATCAAATTTGACCGCGGATATATTCGAATTGTCTACACTTTCATTCCATAATTTACTAACCGACTTCAATGCAAAATAATAATTTATTTTTTTCGGCTTTTCAATTTTCAGCATATGAGTTAAACTTTCTGCTGGTATTATATCGAGCAAGTAATCTGGCAGTAATTCTGCTGCTGGATGAGGTAAATTATATAATGCAAAATAACTTAGACTATCATCAGAATTCTTTTCACCTAATTTCCATTTAAGAACTATTTCCTTCTTATCAATATCTAAAATATTTGCAGTTAATTCCTTTGGCGCATCAGGGTTGATCCCATTTATCCAATTCATAAGAGAAGGTAGTGTCTTATGTTCAAATCTTGCAAATTGATAATCCTTTATATTTGAGTACCTAAAAAATGCAATTCCATCGGAATTTATTTTTCTGGAGAAATCAATCATATTTTCCAACTGACTTATAACATTATCTTTATACGCTCCAATACCAAGAATAATACTCCTTCCAAATGAATTATCTATCCAATCTTTAGCTAAAAGATCGAAACGAGTATTTTCATCAAACGACCAATAAATCTGAGGTGCGACATAATCTATAATTCCTTTCTTCAACCATTCACGAGTATCCTGGTAAATTTCATTAAAACTTTCCCAGCCGTACATTCCGCTTAAATTTTTGTACACTCCAATTGGGGCAGCCCCAAGCTTTATATATTTATTATGTATTTTAATTTTTTTATAAATACTTTCTACAAGAGATGTAATATTTTTTCTCCTCCACTCATCTCTGGTTAAACCATTACCATAAATACCGAATGAGAACTCATCATCAAACTCCTTACCTGGGTAACGAATAAAATCCAAATGAATTCCATCTACATCATAGTTTTTTGCAACTTCCAAAATAAGCTCCGTAAGATATTCTCGAACTTCCGGCAAGCCTGGATCTAGCCAAAATGATTTTGCACCATCTCGAATATCTTCAACAATCCATTCGGGTTTCTTTTGCGCAATATGATATGGATCTTGGAATGTAGCGGTTTCAGTACCGCTAAAACACCGTACCACATTTATCCAAGCATGTATTTCAAGTCCGTGTTCATGAGCTTGTTCAATTGCAAATTTAAGAGGATCATAATTTGGTTTCCCGCCAACTTTGCCAGTTAAATGAGGAGACATTGGTTCGAAAGATGAATTAAACAATACTGTTCCATTGCTTCTTACTTGAAAAAATACTGTGTTCAAATTTTTAAATTTGATATCGTCAAAAATTTTCACAAGAGTTTGCTTTTGTTTTTCCTGGTCAAATGTTGGCGGAGGCCAATCGAGCCTGAAGTTAGTTGATACCCATACAGCGCGTGTTTCTCTAGTTACTTGTGGTAAGAGAGTTATAGCAGTAGAAATTATAAAGCCAAGAAATAGAATGATAAATGAACTATTAAATATTTTCTTAATAGACAAAATAATCTAATCCATTTTTTAGTGAATATTGAATTTCATCTTTTGTTGCTCCAACGTCTACTAATATTTTCCCAGCCATTTTAGGCAAAACAAATTTTATTTTTTCATCTTTAGATTTTTTATCCCTAAGCATAACATCAATCAGTTTTTTCGTGTTATACTTTTCAATTTTTATGAACCTACTAAACTCAATTATTAATGATAAATAATGTGACAATATTTTATCGTTTAATAGTTTTTTCTGATTTGATAAATGCAGAGCACAAGCTAAGCCGCAAATAACCGCTTCACCATGTTTGATAGAATAATTTTGATCGACTTCAATAGCATGACCAAATGTGTGCCCGAGATTAAGAATTTTTCTTAACCCACTTTTTTCTTTTTCATCCTTTGCAACAATTGAAGATTTAAAACTTGCACAGTCATAAATTACTTTTGAGATTAATTTGGGATTTAATTCAATAAGCCCAATCAAGTTTTTCTTTACAAAGTTGAAATAATCTTCACCAATTAAAAAGGCATATTTAATTATTTCGCCAATGCCGCATAAAATCTCATCCTGAGGTAGTGTGTGTAAAAATGAGGAATCAATTAAGACAACTTTTGGCTGGTAAAAAGTGCCAATAATATTTTTTGTATTACTAAAGTTAATTCCGGTTTTCCCTCCGATGGAACTATCTATCATTGCCAAAAGAGTAGTTGGGACATGAATTATATCAACTCCTCTTGCAAAAGTTGATGCAGCGAACCCAGCAAGATCTCCGGTAATTCCTCCGCCAATCGCAATTAATAAAGTGTCTCTTCCAAATCCATTCAAAATCAATTCATTATGAATTATCTCTATGGATTTATTTGATTTATTGGTTTCATTTGAAAAAAATTTGTGAACGTAAATTTTATGTTTCCAAGTTGAAACAAAGAAATTAATTTTAGTTTTATAAAGCGAAAGAACATTTTCATCTACTACAAGAAAAATATTTTTCTGAAGTGAATGTTTTTTAATTAATAAATTTAGTTTACTAAAAATATTTTCACCAATGAAGATTGGATAAATAGACCCAGGAATATTAACCCGAATTTTTTTCATTAAATAATCCTTTAATTTTCTTTGCTATTTTATCCACAGTTATTCCAACCGGATTAAAATCCGTATGAATGATTAAGTCGGCCTTTTCATAATAAACTTTACGCTTTTCAAGCAATTCTTCAATTCTATGTATAAAATCCTTTTCAGATTTGTCACCCAGTACTAAGTCCCTGAATAAGGGTCTATCAATTTTATTTCTAAGTCTTTTGTACAAATTGCCAGGACTGACTTTTAAATAAATTATTTTCCCTTTTGACCGCATCAGTTTTTCGTTTTCAATATTAGTAATCGTTCCGCCTCCAAGAGAAATAATCATTCCTTTCTGCTGCGATAATTCTATTAAAATTTTATTTTCAACATCTCTAAAATAATTTTCACCTTTTGTTTCAAAAATTTCCACAATAGTTAATTTTTCTTCTTTCTCAATTTCCTTATCCAGATCATAATAATTCAAACCAAGTACATTGGCTAAAATTGGTCCAATCGTACTTTTACCGCTTGTCATAAAACCGGTTAAATAAATTACAGAGTCTTTCATTTCAATTAATCGACTTTTTCATATAAAATATAATTAATTAAAAATGAAGATTATAGGATGGATTAACAAAATTAAAAATTGAATGCTGCACCAATTGTAAAAGTAATACCGTCTATATTTGCTTTGGTAGTAAAAATATTTGAAGGGATACTAAATGTTCTGCCTTCATAATTCACTAGATTATCAGCGTATTTACTTGTAAACTCCACTTCAGGATCGCGAAACCTTAATTGACCTCTTATTGAAAATTGTTCATTTATTAAATAATCCATCCCGACTAAAACATTTATTCCATAACCTAATTTATTTTTCTCATTTATAAATTTTGTGTCGCCTAAATTCCTTATATGTTCTCCAAGATATAAACCAGCACCGCCTCCCATGTAAAACTTAAAATGTAATGTGGAAAAAGGTATCAAATAATACAAATTAAATTCCGTCATCATGATATTATATCCATCGGTCATACTTGCTCGTAATCCACCTAAATTGAAATTTTTATTCTCGTACGTTTTTTTTAGGGATTCGATTGATATGCCTATAAATAAAGATTCAGAAATTCGAAATCTAATTTCTGCAGAATAACTGTAGATATCGTCAAGATTTTGATGAGTACCTCTAACAAATGGATCTTCAGAATTAGGCTGCAAAAAGAGTTTTGATGTAGTTGTATAGTTATAGTTTAATGCAGCACTAAAATTTTTCCCATTGAATTGAGAAAAAATAGTATTAGTGATGAACAGAAGTAATATATAAATAAATAGTCGCTGCATAATTGTTAGTTAATATAATTATTCATAAATATAAGAGAAGTGCAAAAATATATAACACAATTTCTAATAAAAAAAGACCCGATCCATATTATTACGAACCGGGGCTTTTCTATTCAAAATTCATTTATCTATAGAACAAATATCTTTTATCCACAATATCTGCTTCTTTTTTCAAATCTTGAATCCATTGATTAAAGTATCTACTCTTTTTCTGATTTATCAATTCTTTTTTGATTGGCGATCTTTGGAATTCAAACGTAGCTTGATCAAATTTAGTTTTGTACCGTACATTTATTAAAAACACAGAAGTATTTCCTCTAATTGGCTGGGACCATTTATTTACATCACCCTTTATGGAATATTCAGAAAAAGGAAAATCTCTTCCAATACCAGGGATATTACCAACTGTTGTAAATTCAGCAGTAGAATCTACCCTTGCAGCAGCCCAAATCGATCTAGCTATGTTTTTGTCTCCATTTTCACCTAACTTAGAACGAATATCTTTAGCAATTGAAAGTGCTTTTTCAAATTTCTTTTCTCTCAACACTTCACTTCTAACTTCATTCTTTACATCTTCTAAATTTTTGAAACCTGGTTTGATTAATTCAGAAATTGTGGCAACAACATATCCAGCTGGAACTCTATAAACTTCGCTTAAATCTCCAAGACTATTTTCAAAAGCCCATTTAACTAAAGCAACATTAACACCCATTCCAGGAATTGCTTGTGCTGTTTCTGTAAATGGCGGTGTTTCAATTACATCATAATTTAATAACTTTGCTTCCGCTTCAAATTCGTTTTCACTAGCAATATATGCAAAGTCTGAAGCAGACTGATATAATTTATCTGAGGTCGTAGCAGACATTTGAATTTTGTTAACAATTTTCTCAATTACATAATCTTTATCACTTTTTCCGGTTACTTTAATTATATGATATCCATAATTCGATTTAACCGGTTTTTGAATAACACCGACTTTTCCACTGAAACTAGCTTTTTCAAACTCTGGCACCATCTGACCTTTACCAAACCAATCTAAATCCCCACCTTTTTCAGCACTTGGTCTATCATCAGATTTTGATGCAGCTGTTGCGCTGAAATCAGCTCCTTTTGAAACTTCGTTATATATGTCATTTGCTTTCTTTAAATCTTCAGCATCATTACCAGTTGATCTTACTAAAATATGTGATGCGCGTACATATTCATTTTTTGATTTTACAGTTTCAATATATCGATAAGCAACACATCCTTCATATGTAAGAGCTGGTCCAAGAATTTCACCTGACTTTGCATTATTGAAAAGACTTCTTGCTTCAGCCGGTATTGAAGTAATAGAAATTGTATCTTTTGAGTAAGGTTGTTCCGAATAAATCTCTACGTAAGTTTTAAATGTTGCAGTATCACTTTTAAGTTTTGCAACTATAGCATCTAAATTTTTCAGGATGCTGAGCGTATCACCTTGTGAAGGAACTCTTCTAAACAAAACGTACTTCAGTTTACGTGATGATTCAATTTTATATTTATCCAGATTTTTATCATAATATTTTTTCAAATCAGCATCATCAATTTTTACATCACTATCTGGAATTGAATTCGGATCGATTTGAATATAATCACTTCTCATTTTGATGTTTTGCTGAATAAATTTATCATAAGCCTCTTCTTCGCTTATAGTAATAGATGCAGTAAGGTAATTCTGCAATTTCTCTTGAGTAAGCTGTTGACGAATTTGTTCTTCAACTGCAATTACAAGTTGTTTATTGCGTGGATCTCGTAATGCTTGCTCATATAATTGTCTGTTGAAATTACCGGTTGAATCTGTAAATTGTTGTATCAACATTTGCGGCGGATTTGGACCAAGCAATGAATTTCTAATTTCATCATCTGTAACAATAATATCAAATTCCGAAATTTTTTCTTCCATAAGTTTTTGATTAACAAGCAAATCCCAAACTTGATCACGGAAAAAATCCATTTGCGATTCATCAATTGTTTGTCCGGTTGATTGTTCCTGATTTTGACGGAATCGATCAACTAAATTTGAGTACTCTTGATAGGTTATGTCTTCACCATTAATTGAACCAACATACTGCGATTGTTGACCCATAAACTCTAGAACACGTGAATCTGAGACTACCATAAACAAAACAAATAGCCCACCCACCAATAAAATAAACCAGGGAGCCAAACTCCTCATCTTAGCCATCATTGGCATGTAAAACGGCCTCCATTTTAAAGAAATAATGAAAATTTAGGCGCTTAATTTAGATACAAGTGCTTTCAAATGCAATTGATTCATTTATAAATAATCTTGTCTTTTTAATGTATAATAGTATTATTTCAATTCATTTCTCATTCATTCCGATTATTACCTAAAAAATTTGCGATTAAAAACTTACTGCCCAAACTTGGCAATTAATAAAATGGATTTTTTATGATCAGTTTTTTCGACTCGTGGTTTCCTTTTATCTATTTATACGTTATTGGCGGATTCTTCTTTTTAGTCGGGCTAATAATTTCAATTAAAAGTGGTTCCTTAAATATGAAAAACCCAAGACACCGTAAATGGTTTTGGATCTTGATTTTTGGCTTATTCTTCTTTTTAACTCTTCATGCTTTTTTAATAATCGCAGCATTATACTGGTAGGAAAAATGGAAAAATTTCACAATATCGGAACGACAACTGACTGGATTGTAATGGTAGTTTATTTTGTACTAGTGATGCTATTTGGTGCATATTTTGGACGATATAACAGAAGTACGCAAGATTTCTTTTTTGGCGATTGTTTATACAAAGATTCGTTCAATCCCGGAATATTTTGAAAAAAGATTCAGCCCATCGGCAAGATTCCTAGCTACTATTTTACTCGTGCTTTATATGGTTGGTTACATTGGAATAGGATTCCTAACGCTTGGAAAAGCAGCTCAACCTCTTCTACCAGAACATTTCACACTTTTTGGACTGGCTTTTGATATAACATTAATGGGAATCATTATTGTTATTGCTGTAATAACCGGAATTTATATAACGTTTGGCGGCCAAACTGCCGTCATCTTTACAGACTTGCTTCAAGGATTCATTTTATTATTTGCTGGGATTCTTCTTTTTGTACTCGGACTAGATTACCTAGGAGGTTTCAAAGTATTCTGGGATCTACTGCCTACTGAATGGAAAATGCCATTAGCTCATTTTAATGATCCGCCCAGTTTTAATTTTGTTGGAATCTTTTGGCAAGATGGAATTGCCGGCTCTGTTGGATTTTTATTTATGAACATGGGATTAGTAATGAGATTTATGGCTACAAAAAGTGTTGATGAAGGAAGAAAAGCTGCAACTTTTAATATACTGGCTATGCTTCCTATTTCAGCAATTGTAGTCTCAAATGCTGGTTGGATTGGTAAAGCAGTTTCTGTTGTTCAACCTGATGTAGTTCCAACAAATACAGTTCCAGATCAAATTTTCGTCGTAGTTGCTATTTAGTTTCTCACCCAGGAGTCTTCGGATTTATAATGGCAGCTTTAACAGCGGCATTAATGTCTACTGTTGATACTCTTATAAATGCAACAGCAGCCATTTATATCAATGACGTCCATCGCCCAATAAAAAAATATATCAAGAGAAAGATTACTATTTCTGAGAAGGAAAATGACAGATAAGAACTTTCAGCTGCTAGAATTGCTTTTATTCTGATAACTACACTTGGAGTCCTTTCTGTTTTAATCTTTGAAAAATTTCCAACAGTTTATGAAGCGCACGGATTTTTCCACTCAACTTTAACTCCTCCTTTAGTGGTTGCAATTTTTCTGGGAATTATTTGGCGTAATTTTACACCAGCAGCAGTAATGGCAACATTTGTTGGCGGAGTAGCTCTAATGATTTTAGGAAATTATTATCCAGCTGTTCTTATTTCTCCTTTCGACCATGGAACAGTCATGGATTTGAAACATCCTTATACATATTTAAGAGCATTATATAATTTATTTGTTTGTTCTTTTGTTGGTGTTGTTATAACATTTACATCTGTATACCAAAGATAAATTGTTGCTCTAATTAGAGAACTTAGCAGTCATCATCAAATTTTTTATTTAATTAATACAATAAGTGTGGCAATTTTCATATCAATCGTTTTTAATCTACTGCCATTATCAATTTCTCTACTACTTTCAGTTCTATTAATAATTTTAATAGCAATTTCAGTTACTTACTTCGTTAAGTATGATTCAGTTAAGCAAATTGATGGTTTAACTGCATGGTCAATTCCTCGAGCAAAAGAATTATTTAAAGGAAGACCAATAAATGACAAAGCTGGGCAAAAAGTGAAAGTACACTGGAAAATAAAAGAAGGTGAAGATAACACTGCTAATTTTTCAATTAATGATATGAAAAAAATGTCTGCAGAAATTGGTGATTTAGTCTACATTTCTGATGCAAGAAAATATTTAGGAGGACTCAAGTCCGTTCATTGTGAATATGGTGAACCCCACAATGAAGATGGAATTATTTATATCAACAATGAACAAAAATTAACTGGATTATTTGTAAAAGAAAGATTGCTAATTGCTAATAAAGAGATGTAATTCATGGGGAACTTATTACAAATAAATTAATTTGCTAATTATATTTACTCCAATTAAATTTCTCCCCAGCAATTAATAATATAGCGAATAAAACTTCATGCCATCATTCAGCCATTCATGGTTACCTTTCATTTATTTATACTTATTTGGAGGAATTTTTTTCTTCACTGGTATGTATATAATACACAAGAGCAAAAGTCTTGACTTAAGACTAAAGAAAAATCGTTGGTGGAGAAAAGTTCTCTATTTCGGCTTCTTTTATTTTATGATAATTCACGCCATTCTAATAATCGCTGCAATTTATTGGTGAAATAATTTATGGAATCATTACATGGTTTAGGTAGCACTACTGACTGGGTAGTAATGTTTGTTTACTTCTTTGGTATTATGCTATTTGGAAGCTACTTTGCAAAATATAATCGTACAACAACTGATTTCTTTTTTGGTGGAAGGCGATTTGCCTGGTGGCTTATTACTGTCTCAATTGTTGCAACTGGAGTTGGAAGTCATAGTTTTGTTAAATATTCTGCTAAGGGATTTGAACACGGAATTTCTTCAACAATGACTTATATGAATGATTGGTTCTTTGTCCCATTCTTTTTATTCGGATGGCTTCCAATTGTTGTATACACAAAGATTCGATCAATTCCGGAATATTTTGAAAAGAGATTCAGTCCTTCTGTAAGAAGGATCGCCACAATTTTTCAGTTGCTTTACCTTATTGGTTATTTAGGCATTGGATTACTAACACTCGGAAAAGTTTTTACCCCATTATTACCAGCTGAAATAAATTTATTAGGATTTTCAATTCCAGTTTCATTGATGGGAGTAATTATAACTATTGCTATTGTAACCGGCACATATACAACGTTTGGCGGCCAAACAGCAGTTATATTTACAGATCTTCTGCAAGGTCTAATTTTACTTTTTGCCGGTTTCTTGATTTTTCTTATGGGTGTAAATTATGTTGGAGGTTTTGATGCATTTTGGCATCTACTGCCAGTAGAATGGAGATTACCATTAGCAGATTTTAACAAACCTCCAGATTTTAACTTTGTTGGTATTTTTTGGCAAGATGGAGTTGCCGGCTCTGTTGGATTTTTATTTATGAATATGGGATTGATAATGCGGTTTATGTCTGCAAAAAGTGTTGATGAAGGACGTAAAGCTGCAGTATTCAATGTATTGTTTATGTTGCCACTTTCTGCAATTGTTGTAGGAAATGCCGGTTGGATTGGCAAAGCAATTACAAGTTTGGCTTCACCAGAACTTAGTCCTAATGTGAATCCGGACGAAGTATTTATAGCTGTTACACACATTATTGCATCACAAGGAATATTTGGATTCGTAATTGCAGCTTTAACTGCAACACTATTATCAACTGTCGATTCTCTGATAAATGCAATTGCAGCAGTCTATATGAATGATGTACATCATCCGATAAAAAAATATTTTAAGAAAAAAATTGGAACAGCAGCCGAAGAAGCTAAAAAAGAATTAGGGGCAGCTAGAATTGCATCAATTGTTATTACTGCATTAGGCGTAATAGCAACTATTCCATTTAGTAAATACCCAACTGTATATGAAGCTCACGGATATTTTCACTCTACTTTAACGCCTCCTTTGGTAACTGCAATTTTCTTAGGAATTTTTTGGCGTAAATTTACACCAGCCGGAGTACTAGCAACTTTTCTGGGCGGATCTTCATTAATGATTCTCGGGGCAAGGTATCCTGGGGAATTAATTACTCCATTTGCTCACGGAACACCAATGGACCCAATTCATCCTTACACATACATAAGCGCTTTATATAATACGGTTGTTTGTGTAGGTGTTGCAGTTATAATTACATTTACATTCAGCTGGCAAAAAAGGATTGTAAACCAGCTTAGAAAACTTAATTCGCATAGTTACCTCATGAAATTTTTCATTGTATTTATTATCGCCTCTCTATTTTTAGTATGGTCTAATTTAGGTGGATTATATATTCTTCTTTTACTTACTTGCGTTATGACAATATTAGTTTCTTTCGCAGCTCAATATTATATCCATTTTGATCCGGTTATACATACTGATGGACTTACAGCATGGTCAATCCATAGAGCAAAGGAAATTTTTAAAGGCGGAAAAATTAATGAACGAGAAGGTGAAATTGCTAAAGTGCACTGGAAACTTAGAAATGATGATAAGGATTTTGTAAACTTGTCAAAAGTAGACATGAAATTGATGGAAGCTGAGGTTGAAGATTTAGTTTATGTATCCGATAAACGAAAATATTTAGGAGGCTTGAAATCATTTCATTCGAAAATTGGAGAACCTCATGAAGAAACGGGAATTATATATATTAGTGGTGAACATAAACTAATTGGTCAATTTCAAGAAGGTAAAATTCTTACTGCCGAAAAAGAAATGTAAACTAAAAAATCAGCATCAGAAAATTGAAAAATAGAAAACAAAAAATCCCGTTGTGCGGGATTTTTTTATTTATAGCCGAATTTTTCTTTCAATTTATTTTCAACAATTGGTGGTACAAATTCGCTAACATTACCATGAAACTGAGCGAGGTTTCTAATAATAGTTGAATTTAAATATGTGTAACGAGCATGCGGCATTAACAAAATTGTAGCTATTTCACTATCAAGTTTTCTATTCATCAGCGCCATTTGAAATTCATATTCAAAATCACTTACCGCCCTTAAACCTCTTATTATTCCAACAGCGCCAACTTGTTTTGCATGCTCAACCACAAGTCCATCAAAGGAATCAACTAAAACATTTTGAAAGTCTTTAAGTACTTCTTTTAACATTTCAAGTCTTTCTTCAACAGAAAAAAGTGCAGTCTTAGTAGGATTCTTTGCTACAGTTACAATAATTTGATCAAATAGGTCACTTGCTCTCTGCACAATATCTATATGTCCATTTGTAACTGGATCAAACGTTCCGGGGTAAATTACTTTTTTCATAATAGTTGTCTTTCAAATAAAAATAATTACTCGTTTGTATTTAATTTACTAATAAATTTCTAAGCATCAAATTTATATATAAGGCTGTCACCAAGCCTTTTGAATGGGTCGCATTTAAATGCTGCTGTATCAACATCTTTTGTTTGAGCTGACCTTTCGATTATCAATATTCCTCCTTCCACTAAAAAATCTTTTGTCAAAATATTTTCTACAACTTCATGAATATCATTTTTAAAAAAAGGAGGGTCTGCCAAAATTAAATCGTAGGTTGAATGCTTTTTCTTCTTAACAAATCTTAATGCATCCATTTTAAATACTTCACATTCAGCTTGAGCTTTAAGAGAATAAATATTTTCTTTAAGAATTTGAGAAACTTTATAATCCTTTTCGATAAAATGTACTGATTCAGCACCTCTGCTTAATGCTTCCAGTCCGAGCGATCCAGAACCAGCGTAAAGATCACATACTTTTATACCTTCAAATTCGAATGAATGATACAAATAATTAAAAATTGATTCTTTGGTTTTATCTGTTGTGGGTCTTACTAAATTAGATTTAGGGAATTTAATAAACCTCCCTTTATACTTTCCGGCAATTATTCTCATTATACTATTCTTATTGCGATTCCAGTTGCAGCGGTAAATGAATTGTATTGTGATAAAAATAGGGGATTATTTTTTATTTGTTCATCAATTTTTAGGCGCTCAAACGGGTTGATTTTAATGATAGGCAATTTTAATACAGCGGAAATCGATTTTTCAAATTCACTTGTTACATTTAATCCATTTAATATTACACTTCCAATATTTTTTCGATTAACACCAAACACACTTAATTCTGTAATAACTTTACTTAATTCTTCGCTGAACTCATTACTTATTTCATCAATAATTTTAAAATAAAAGGGATTATGCCCCTCTAAAGCTGCAATGGATGATTGAACTTGATCTATATATAAACTAAGAATTATAGAATCATTTGACGTTCTTTTATCAAGATGAAGGAATGCATTAGATGCTAAGTGGGAATTATCTACAAATTTTAATTCGAGGTTATTTTCCTTGCAAAACTTATTTAATGTTTTTACAAATCTTTTTTCAATTGCAAAAATTAGAGTTTTGAATTCCTTTCTTAAACTTGTTTTGTTTACTTCAACATTTTGTATAAAATATTTGTCTTCTAAATCATCAGGAAATAAAATAGAGAGTTCCCATTTTAACTGTTCTTGTAAATCCTTTTTAGTAAGGGCATTATCAAAGGGTAATTCAATTATTTTAAAAAAATTATTCGGCAAACAAAAAGAAATGAAATTAGAATTGACCGATTTTTTATTAATTATTTTTTCGAAAGAATCTTGGAGAATAGAAATCATTTTGTTTTCAGGAAGAGTAGGAACAAATTGTTCCTTAAAAATTTTCTGATCAACATTCTCCAAATAGAAAGAATTTTGCTTATAACTTATTTCAACGAGTTGTAACTTTGTTTCAGTTAAATTAATACCAACATGATTATGAAATATCGGCATTCAAGTTAAATTTTATTCCCAAGATGCAGTATGCTTCATAGCTTCGCTACGCACATCACCAATTGTTCCATATCCGTCCGGACATCCAACAAAATATTTCGTTCCTTTAACTACATTCTTCTCAATCTTAATTATTCTTCCGCGTCTATCAATAATTGTATCGGCTGTTTCAGTTGTATCAATTTGTAATACATATTTCAATCTTGACTTAGGAGAAAGAAGCAAGGAATCAGGTTCAAAAAGTCCATGAGTTAATAATACAAATGGATTAGTAGATTTATGAGTAATAGAATCTGTGCCTTCAATAGCCTTTTTAACGCTAGGATCATTTTTTAGGAAGAGAACTAAGCTATCTATATTGTCTGTGAATCTTCCGTATTTAGCTTCCCACAATCTTTCACCAGCGCGAATATTGCTCATTCTAAAACGTGATTCTTTTTTATAATATTTTTCTTGTTCCAGTATTTCATTAGGATCTAAGTAAGCAACCTTTATCAAAACAAAAACCAATACAACAATTATTGCATATAAAATAAGATGCACATACCGTGATTCACTTTTTGCCATTATATTCCTCCAAAGGTTTTATAAATTCTAATTAACAGTAACTATACTTTTTATCTTATCGAATTTGGCTTTGCCAATTCCCTTTACATTAAGTAATTCTTCTATTTTACTAAACTTCCCGTATTTGTTTCTATATTCAATAATATTTTGTGCAGTTTTGGGACCGATACCTGGAAGTAACGCTAACTCATCAGCTCCAACATGATTCAAACGAACATTCTTTACTGCAGAAAATGAATTATTTTCTTTGTTTTTCTCATTTTTGCTGACCCTAAAATCTAAAAGTTCCCGATTAGAATCAACTCCTTTTTCTGTAATTTTTTCTCCATCATCACTGACAGCGTTATAAGATTCACCTAAAACAAAAAGACTATCAGATTTACCGTAATCAAATTCCAACATTTTCTTGTCATTTTTTTGATCTTTAATTACGGACAGTATTAATCCAGTTAAGAAAGCAACAAAGACAAAGAGAATTATTTTTGTTTCAAGGAGAGTAAAACCAGTTTTTTTTGATATCTGATCAAATAGTCTAATGTGTCACCTATTTAATTTGAGCAGTAGTATCAGAATTATTAAATATTATCTATGAAAATTTTTAACTTCTGTTAGATTTAATATTTGGCATTTTTAAGAGTTCTTTTAGCAACTCTTTTTCTTTCGAATTGATATTCTTAGGAACATGTATATTTACTCTTACTAATTGGTCGCCAGCACCATGACTATTTAAGTGTTGAATTCCTTTCTCACGCATTTTTAAATACTTGCCAGGTTGTGTGCCAGAATCAATTTTCAATTTGGCTTTCCCATTAAGTGTTGGTACTTCTACTTCCGTACCCATTACGGCTTCTGGAAAGCTAAGAAAAAGGTCATAAACTATATTGTCACCATCTCGCACAAAATATTCATGTTTCTCTTCTTCAAATACAACTACTATATCACCAGCTTGTCCCCCTTGTTTACCTGAATTCCCTTCGCCTCTTAAAGTCATATAACTACCGTCAAAAACTCCAGCCGGTACATTAATCTTAATTGTTGTCTCGCCGTAAATTCTTCCATCACCAGAACATTCAATACAAGGTTCAGAAATAATTTTTCCAGTTCCATTACAGTTATTACAAGTTGCAATATTTACAAATTGTCCGAAGATTGATCTAGAAACTTGTCTTACTTCACCAGATCCATTACAAACAGAACAATTTTTAAAACTACTGGATGATTTTGCGCCACTTCCATTGCAAGTTGAGCATGTATTATGTTTTTTAATTTTTATTTTTTTGGTAGTCCCGGTGGCAATTTCTTCAAGCGTCAGTTTCAAGGTAATTTTAAGATCAGAACCAGGAGTGCCGCTTGATCTTTTTCGTCCTCTTTGCGATTGGCCGGTTCCAAAAAATTCATCAAAAATTGATGAGCCTCCAAAAGCACCTCCAAAAATATCTGAGAAGTGACTGAAGATATCATTAACATTTGTATATTGATGAAAATCTTGCCCGCCTTTTAAACCGCTATGACCAAATCTATCATATTTTGCACGTTTATCATCGTTACTTAAAACCTCATATGCTTCTGCTGCTTCCTTAAATTTTTCTTCTGCTTCTTTATCTCCAGGATTTCTATCTGGATGATATTGCATTGCAAGCTTTCGATACGATTTTTTTATCTCTTCTTTAGATGCCTCTTTTCCAACTCCTAAAATTTCGTAATAATCTCTCTTTGACATTTATTGCTTATCCTTCATTATTTTCTTGTGATGGTTTTGAGTCTTGATTTCCATTAATAGTTTCAGCACTGACAATTACTTTTGCATGTCTTATAATTTTATCTTTATAACTGTAACCATGTTCAATAACTTCCAAAACAGTGTGAGGTTCAACATTATCATCTTGTCTTTGCATCAAAGCTTCGTGAAATTCTACATTGAAGGGTTTGCCTTTAGCTTCAAACTTTTTTACGCCCTGGTTCTCTAAAATTTTAGTAAAATTATCATAAACAAGCTGTAATCCTTTTTTCAATGAATCAAAACTATTTTCTTCATCAATATGTTCTAATGATCTTTCAAGATCATCGTAAACTGACAAGATATTAATTATGAATGGTTCAGCTGCATATTTCAGAAGATTGAACTGATCATTTTCGGTTCTTCTCTTGTAATTTTCAAACTCAGCAGCTTTTCTTAAAAATGCGTCTTTTAATTCATTAATCTTTGTTTCTAATTCTTGAATCTTGGAAGTTTGTTCTATATCTGAGTCAGTTGATTTATTCTCCTTATTCTCAACGTCAATTTGGGAATTTGATTCTTCCTCATTAATAATTTTTTCACTTTCATCAGAAATAGAATTTTCTTTTGTTACTTCTGTTTCTTTCATTTCATCTTTCTTTTGTTTCATTAATTATCTCTGTTTTTTTAATTCTTGTGTTAATTGTTCGGCAATGTAAACTACTGCGGCTACAATTTTGGAATAGTCCATTCTTTTAGGCCCCATAATACCTAAAGTTCCATGAAGATCGCCAATGTTATATTCTTTTGTAATCACACTATAATCTGAAAATTTTTCGTTTTCATTTTCATCGCCAATTGTAATTGTAAGATCTCTGTCAATGAACTCTTTTTTCTTATCGAGTATGTGAATTACAATATCCCTATTTTCAATTAACTCGATAATACTCTGAAATTGTTCATGATCTTCAAACTCAGGCTGCGAAATTATATTTTTAGTTCCGGAAATGATAGCCTTTTCTTTATTCATATCAGAAAATATTTTATTAACAGAATCTAAGAAAACTCTAACTATCGGTTTAAATTGGTCCGTCGTAAAATCTTTAATTCTATCTTGAAATGTTGATCGGATATCTGCAAATGTTAATCCACCAAGCCGTTCATTTAAAAATTCTTGTACTTTTAATATATGAGATTCTTTTACTTCAGCATCAAACTCTAATGTGATAGTTCTAATCAATCCAGACCGAACTGAGACAATTACCAAAACTTTCGTTGAAGATAGCTGAACAATTTGAATTTTTTCAAGTATGGCTTGTTCAAATTTGGGGTAAGTCACTAATGCAAGTTGATTTGTTAACATGCTCAATATATTAGTGCTAATTCTTAGTAAATCTTCAGTATCAGTTTCAGACTCAATAAATTTCGAAGCTATTATTTTTTTAGTTGTTTGGTCCAGCAAAGGCGGGTCCATTAATGAATCAACATAAACACGATATCCACGGTCTGTTGGGATTCTTCCAGCGGATGTATGAGGATGATCTAAAAAACCTAATTCTTCTAAATCCGACATAATATTTCGAATAGAAGCTGGAGAAAGCCCTATATCATATTTTTTAGATATATTTCTTGATCCAACCGGGTTTGCTGTTAGAATGAATTGGTGAATTACAAACCTTAGAATTGCTTTTTCTCTCTCTTTTAAATGATACTCAATCATAATATAATGTCGAATAATCGGGCACAAAGTTATTAAAATTTTATAAGATTTTCATTTTGAAACATTATCAGCCTTATTTTTATGGTTAAAGACAACTAAATTGTATATAAAGTTTCACTACAGATAATATGATTATATTTGTAACAATAAAAATTATGCTAGAGGAAATCATTGTCAATAACATATAAAACTTCCGGTGTTGATATTAAAGCTGGCGATGAAGTGGTTGACCGTATAAAAAAAATAGCAAAATCTACTTTCAACAAAAATGTTCTTTCTGGCATTGGCCATTTTGGTGCTTTTTATCAAATTGATTTTAAGAAATATCAAAATCCCGTTCTTGTTTCAAGTGTTGATGGTGTTGGCACAAAGTTGAAAATCGCTTTCATGATGAATAAA
>Ga0194119_10005136_pt1 | contig 19695 bp, 20 predicted proteins | sample TA2MahC100mmetaG_FD_148620 | JGI IMG/M metagenome (GOLD analysis project Ga0194119, IMG submission 148620) | Freshwater microbial communities from Lake Tanganyika, Tanzania - TA2015018 Mahale Deep Cast 100m | ecosystem: Environmental > Aquatic > Freshwater > Lake | place: Tanzania: Lake...
CCATCTGGACTCCAGGTTGGTTTTTCATCGCTCCCCGGCCAACTGGTGAGTCGTTTAACCGTAGCCCCTGGTCTGGCGTCCACCATCCAAAGATCAGTATTGTCGTTTCGGTCCGGTTCCGAAGTTCGGTTGCTGACAAATACGATCTGCTTGTTGTCCGGACTCCATTCAGGTGAAAATTCATCGTAAGCTCCACGGGTAAGGGTGTCTAGTTTTTCTGTTGCCAAATCAAAAAGGTATAGGTGTCTGCGGAGCGGAAGGACATAACCTTCTACATCTTGCTTGATTTTATATTGATTCAGCACCAATGGATTTCGTGGCTTATTTTTTAAAGAGTCGTTGCGCTCAAGATCTTTAATTGACAGCACGAGCTTTTTACCATCCGGAGACCAACGGTACTCCTGAATTTCACCGGCAATTTTGGTTGCTACTTTTGCCTCACCACCCCTTCGGTCCATTAACAAAACCTGAGCATGATTGGAATTGTTTTTGGATGCAAGAAAGGAAAGATATTTTCCGTCTGGACTAAACCTTGGTTGACTTTCTCCTTCTGGTGTATAGGTAAGTCGAACGTGCTCTTTTCCATCCCAGGAGGTCATCCATAAATCCGTTTCTCTTTTATCCTTAACAGAGTCCACACTCGAAACCCCGTATACAATCCAATTGCCCTCAGGGGAAACTGCAGGTGTTGAGATGGATTTGATTTTGAAAATGTCGTTTGGACGAAGTGGTCTTTGTGCCACTCCAAGTCCAAATACCAGCATCAGACAGAAGAGAATTGTTTTTTGCATCATGGGATTTGAATAGAGGGTTTTCCTTTCAATTCATTAAATAATATCACGGTTTCCATTGCTTCCTTAACATCATGCACCCTTAGAATGGACGCTCCGCCAATCAGGGCCGCCATATTTAATGCAGTGGTGCCGTTTAAGGCATTGGCGGGTTCAGTTTTCAGAGTCCGCCAGATCATTGATTTTCTGGAGAGACCTGCCAACAATGGAAATCCTGTTTTTGTGAAATGATGGAAGTTCCGAAGCATCGTAAAATTTTGTTCTGCTGTTTTAGCAAAACCAAAACCGGGATCAAGAATAATCTCCGTAACACCGGCTGTTAAAGCCTCTTTTGATCTCTCATTTAAGTAAGATGCCACCTCGGTGACTACATTTTTATACTCAGTAAGTTCTCCCATGGTAGAAGGTGTACCCCTCATGTGCATTAAGATACAGGTGGCTTTGTTTTGCGCCACCACAGATAACATATTTCCATCGTATGTCCCTGCCGTGACGTCATTAATGATTGCCGCGCCTGACGCTAACGCCTGAGCAGCAACTGTTGACCGAAAGGTGTCAACTGAAATGACCACACCGGGAAATCGTTTAACGATGGCTGTAACAACAGGCATCACTCTTTTTAACTCCTCCTCTTCATCAACTTCAGCTGCGCCTGGTCTGGTGGAGTAACCGCCAACATCCAGAATACTGGCTCCTTCCGAAATCATTTCCTCAGCGGACTTCAAAGCTGCTTCAAGGTCTTTAGCCCTGGAACCATCAAAAAAACTATCTGGCGTTACATTAATAATTCCCGCAACCAGGGGCACCTCAAGACTCAATAGGCGGTTCCCTGCCCTGAGTGTTTTGTTGGTTGAAATTGGCTTATTTTGCACGCGCTGGAAATCTTCAGCGAAGATAACTCCTTATTGAGTTCAACCCATGGCAACGATTAGAAAGTTCATTGACCAGTTCTCCAGAATATTTGTTGGAGGACTTTTCATTTTCTCGGGACTCATTAAACTCAATGATCCTGTAGGAACGGAAATAAAGATGCAGGAGTATTTTGAGGTTTTTGCGAACGACTTTGGTGATTTCTTTCACGCCTTCATTCCCTGGTCCCTGGAGATCAGCATTCTGCTCATTGTGCTCGAATTGGTGATTGGGGTTGCAGTATTGCTTTTCTTTAGAATGAAGACGACCGCATCCGTTTTGCTCTTGCTGTTGACTTTCTTCACCTTTCTTACCTTCTATTCAGCGTATTTCAATAAGGTTACAGACTGCGGGTGTTTTGGAGATGCCATCAAACTTACCCCATGGGAATCTTTTACAAAAGATATTATCCTGATGGTATTTACACTTCATCTGTTTTGGTATCGGAGAAGTTACACCCCTTCGGTTCGATCCCGCTCCGGCTACGCCTGGGTTTCCGCCACCGCTGTGCTTTCCCTTGTAGGTTGTATTTATGCGGTAGAAAATCTCCCTTACATCGATTTCCGCGCCTACAAAATCGGAAATGTGATCCCTGAGCAGATGATTCCTGCTGAATCACCTAAAATTGAATACACCTTTACTCATCAGGGTGAGACGGTGACTTCTGAAAAATTTTTGACAGAAGATCAGGGCTATCAATATGTTTCCTCAAGGGTATTGAATGAGGAAGAAGCCAAGGCTAAAATCACTGACTATTCTGTTATGTCGCCTTCCGGAGAGGATCTGACGCCATTCACGTTTGAAGGACCTGTCTTACTTTTTATCGTGTATAGTGCTGAGAAGGCTTCTGCCGAGCATGCATCACAACTCCGCACGCTGGCGGAGCGTCTGGACGGAAAGGTGAAAATGCTTATTCTCACCGCTTCTTCAGAAGAGGCCATTGAAAAGTTTAGACATGACAATCAGCTGCCCGTTTCTTTTGCCTTTGCTGATGCTACCGTTTTGAAAACAATCATCCGCGCCAACCCTGGTATTGCATTTTGGATGAACGGAAAGGTTTTGGGCAACTGGCACCATAACAATACGCCCTCACCTGAGGAAATCCTTTTGCTGCTGGCCGACGCAAAATAACCGATGAATCGGGACCGAATATTTCTAATTGGACTCCCAGGGTCAGGAAAATCAAGTCTTGGCAAAAAGATCTCAGGCAATCTCCACTTGCCTTTTTTTGATCTTGATCAATGTATTGAGAAAAGTGAGTCGAAGTCGATACCCGAAATCTTTTCCCAATCAGGAGAAAACTATTTTAGGCAAGCTGAAACCCGCGAACTTGAACGTGTGGTAAGCGCCAATAAAACGCTGGTGCTTTCTACAGGTGGGGGCACACCTTGCTTCAATAGGAATATGGACTTTATGAATAATTCAGGCACAACCATTTATTTGGATGTCCCTCTCGAAGTCCTGGTTGATCGGCTTTTTATTTCAGCCAACCAACGGCCCATGTTCAAGGGTCTTAACCGAGCATCGGCACTCGAGAAAATTTCTGAATTAAAACGGTTACGACTAAATTTTTATCAGCAAGCGACGCACACTATTTCCGGAGCCTCCATTACACCGGAAGAAATTTTAAAGTCGCTGATTTGAAATTTTAACGGAACGGAAATCCCGCCGTTACCTGAATGAACAGGTTCTTATCTTCAGATATGACCAAAGGACTCTCAGCAGATGGAATTCTATAAGGTCGATAGCTTTGATTGCTCCAGGCATAGCCAACGGTTACGTCCACATTAAAGGATTTTTCCTTGACTCCGAATCCACCGGTAACCTGTGTCCGTTCGCGCGATACGCTGTTTTGAATTTCAATAAATGGGTCATAGCGATGCGAGCCACCTGCCCTGAACCGATACTTACCAAAGCGCAGTTCACTGCCTAAACGATACGTGGTTGTTTTGCGGTATAGATTTCGAATGGAGGCATTGTCGCCATCAAAGGAAACGCCCTCAGTTCTTGAGGTATACTTGGCGTTGCTGTAATCGGTTGTTTCAATTTCACCAGTAACGAATCCTGTTTTCCCAAAGAAAAATGAAGCGCCAGCCGTAATTCTTCCTGGCGTTCTGAGTCTGTAATCGGTGATCAGACTTTCATCCAGCTGGGCCCGCAGCTCGTTAATTTTTTTACCATTTCCGTAATAATCATAATTGTTCCAATTGGCGGTAACAGTAGCTGAATACACATCGTTGACCACCAAACCTGAGGGCGATTCATAAGAAGCCCCTAATTGTAATCCTTCCACAGGTCTGCCAATGATGCCCAGCAGCACATTGTAGCCGGAACCACTAATGCTCAGTGTTTCCTCTAATGAAAAATTATTGATTGGCTTGAAAGCTGGATTTCCAAATAAAAATGCTGACTCTGTAAAGGTTTTACGGTTGATGTAATCAAAGCTCCTCAATCCCAAGCCTGCACCAACAAAAACCCGGTCAGCTATGTTAAGACCGTATGAAAATGTCCATTGATTTCCAGAGCCACTGGTCTGAATTTTTTCAGTCTGGTTCGATGCGGTAAAATCTAAAACCGATCCGTATTCCTTGAACCCACCGAAAGTCACCGTATCAATTAAATAAGTTTCAAATGCGAGGCTGGTGGGGGGATACAAATCCCGAGGATCGATGACGTTACCATTTTTATCATAGCCATCGTTGATAAAAAAATCAAGAATTGAATTGGATTCATTCCGGCCTTGGTACAACATCGTCCGGTTGAAATTATTATTGCGGGAATAGGATATCCCAAAAGTTCCACTGATGATTTTATCGCGGTCAATTTCATTATGAAAGGAAACTCCTAAAAAAGGAATGGAGAGATTGGGTTTGTTGCTGTTGGTGGTGGTTCCCAAAAAACTTGCGTCGGTTTGAAGGTTAGTATACCCTAAACTGAAAGCCACCTCCCCTTTGTTAAACATCCCAAGTCCGGCAGGGTTGATTTGAGATGCGCTCAAATCGCCTCCCAGGCTTACGCCGGCTCCACCAAGGGCTGAAAATCTGCTGCTTTGAACTGGATTGATTTGTGAAAAAATCAAAGCGGTTTCAGAATAGGATTGTGCGTTTACCCGAACCCAACTGCACACACTTAGCGCAGTCAGGAGAAATACTCCCCTAAATTTTTTCATGATTACTGGAGTTGAGCTTTAATCCCTGCCTCTGCGTCCGCCTGAAGAAGAACTGCCACTTGAAAATCCGGAACCAAATCCACTGCCTGACCTGCCTGAATGATCAGAGGGTGATTGAAAGGATCTGGAGCGACTATCTCTCCACTCTGGTCCTGATCCATTTAAATTATTCCAGCTGTTGCCTCTGTTATAGGAACCTGCGGGAGGTGTAGTGGATTGTGAGGGCCTTGGATTGATGGAAGGATCTTGTCTCCAGCCTCTTTGATAATAAGAACTGGTTTCAGTAGCTGAGCTCCTTCCGTTTGGAGAACTGGTTCTCGCATTGTTACCGTTAACAATTACGTTGTTACGACGAATAGGATTTTGAGCATCGTTGTTGAAGCTACTGCTTCGGTTTGGTCTTCTGCCGTAGGAGAACTTAGGTCTGTAGTCGTTGTTGATTATAACCACTGAGCTAGGGTAAAATCCGTAAGGATTGTTCCATCCCCCATAGCCGTAAAAATTGTTGACGACTCCGAAGGAATTCATACCATACCAGTTGTTGCCCCAGCCGAAGGAACTTCCCCAGGACCAGCAGGACATACAGCCAGAACGGTAAAATGAACGATAGCCTGCAGAACCCCAACCGAATCCACTGTTCCATCCGAACGGATCATACGGATCATAAAATCCCCATGGATTGCTGAAAGAATTAAATCTAAAAGGATCGTAATAAGGATTGTAAAAATTGTTTCCGAAGCTATTGAATCGGTTGTTGTACAAACCACCATTCACGGCCATCGGGGCGTAGGAGGCCTGGAAGTAATCATAGTTTTCAATCTCGGCGCTGGACATGGCTGGATTGAAATCAGGATTTTCATTGCGGCCGGCATACTGACCATTGAATTCTTTACGCTCAGAAAAAGTTTCATTTTCTTCTTCAACGAGGTGTCGAACTGTTTTTGGTTTTACGGCCAAATCAGCTTTTCTATCCCTGAAGGAGTAATAGAGATCGTCCGTTTCGGACTGTGCGACTGTCACCAGAGCGATTCCGGAGAGCAATATGGTAACCAATGGCTTTTTCATGATGTTCGTCGATTATGCTCCTGCTTTAACGAAAAAAGATAATGACTGTTGTGGTTCAAAAATCCTGCCAAAGAAGTCGTGCTTTCGGAGGCACATGCCAACCTTCTATATTTGCACGGTTTCACAGTAAAATTATCAAAATAACCCCAAGATGGGAAAGGAGATTACCCCCCGTTTGCAGGACTATTCCCAATGGTACCTGGACATTGTAAAGAAGGCAGATATGGCAGAAAACTCCGATGTGAGGGGTTGTATGGTCATCAAGCCCTATGGATACAGCATTTGGGAGAAAATGCAGGCCGGGCTGGATAAAATGTTCAAAGACACAGGCCATACCAATGCCTACTTTCCGGTTTTTGTGCCCAAAAGCATGTTTGAAGCGGAGGAGAAAAATGCTGAAGGCTTTGCGAAAGAGTGTGCCATCGTTACCCACTATCGTTTAAAGAACGATCCTCAAAACAAAGGAAAGTTAATGGTGGATCCGGATGCAAAACTGGAAGAAGAGTTGGTGGTTCGGCCTACAAGTGAAGCCATCATCTGGAACACGTATAAAAAATGGATTCAGTCCTACAGGGATCTTCCGATTCTGATCAACCAATGGGCTAACGTGGTTCGTTGGGAAATGCGCACCAGGTTGTTTTTGCGTACCGCTGAATTTTTGTGGCAGGAAGGTCATACCGCACACGCCACAGCAAAAGAGGCGGAAGAAGAGACGGTAAGAATGCTGAATGTATATGCTGACTTCGCTGAAAATTTCATGGCTTTGCCCGTGATCAGAGGTCGCAAGTCGGAAGGAGAAAGGTTTCCTGGCGCCATCGAAACCTATTGTATCGAGGCACTCATGCAGGATGGTAAAGCACTTCAGGCAGGAACTTCCCATTTTCTAGGTCAAAATTTTGCAAAAGCTTTTGATGTTCAGTTTTCTGGAAAAGATGGAAAACTTGATCATGTATGGGGTACCTCATGGGGAGTCAGCACCCGACTCATTGGCGGATTAATCATGGCGCATTCTGATGATGATGGTCTGATTTTGCCACCCAGACTTGCGCCGATTCACGTGGTGATCGTGCCCATCTTTAAGACTGAAGCAGAACTTGCTTCCATCGCAGCGGTTGCTGAAAAAATTGCCGGCGATCTTAGGAAGCTGGGCTATGCTGTGAAGTTTGATAACCGTGACAATCAAAAGCCTGGATATAAGTTCGCTGAATACGAACTTAAAGGGGTGCCTGTTCGAATCGCTATTGGCCCAAGAGATCTTGAAAATGGAACAGTAGAACTTGCCCGTAGGGATACCAAGGAAAAATCAGTTAAACAAGTTTCTGAGGTTGCTGCTTTAATTCCTTCGCTTCTGGAAGAAATTCAACAGAATATTTATCAACGTGCGTTGAACTTTAGGAATTCAATGACAACACACGTGGATACCTACGAAGATTTCAAAAAAGTATTGGATGAAAAGGGAGGATTTGTCCTTGCACATTGGGATGGGTCCAAGGAATCGGAAGCAGCCATTAAAGAAGAAACCAAGGCCACCATTCGTTGCATTCCCCTGGATGCTGCATCAGAATCCGGAAAGTGCATTTATTCCGGGAAACCTTCGGTGCAGCGGGTGGTTTTCGCCCGTGCGTATTGAGTTTCGAAAGGCGTTCCGATCTGATTAGCTTTACAGACTTATGGAATGGACCATTGTCGTTTCCTTGATTGTTTTGGGCCTGGCTTTGCTGGTGGTTGAGATTTTGTTTGTGCCTGGCACGACACTGGTTGGACTCTTGGGCTTTATTCTGCTAATAACCGGAGCAGGCTTGAGCTTTCGTTATTTTGGTCAGCAAACAGGCTGGTCAACGGTTGCTGTAACAGGGGTTTTGGCCTTTGTAGCGCTCTATTTATCCTTTAAAAGTAATCTTTGGATGAGGTTCTCCTTAAAATCAGTCAGTGAAGGAGTGGCAACCCCTGAGGTAGAAGGAAAGGTTGCGGTGGGACAGGAAGGAAAGGCGATCTCAGCCTTGAGACCGATTGGTAAGGCAGAGTTGCAGGGTGAAGTTTATGAGGTAAAAACAAATGGAACTTACGCCGATGCTGGCGCAGCTGTTAGGGTTGTACAGGTGTTGGGCAGTCAGATAATAGTTGAAGTAAAATCTTAAATTAAATTGTGTTTATGGAAAGTGGATTAATGTTTCTATTCCTGGTGTTCCTTGGGATCGTCGGGTTTTTTATGTTCCTGTATTTTGTTCCGGTAGGATTATGGATCACTGCAATTTTTGCCGGGGTCCGGGTAACCATTGGTGAACTGATTGGAATGCGAATCAGAAAAGTGCCGCCCGGAATTATTGTCAACTCTTTAATCACCGCCATTAAAGCCGGTTTGAATGTTACAACCCGAGAGTTGGAAACCCACTTTCTTGCCGGTGGAAATGTTCCTAATGTTATCCGTGCGCTGATTTCAGCGCAAAAGGCAAACATCAACTTAAGTTTTCAACAGGCTACTGCAATTGATTTGGCTGGACGTGATGTTTTTGAGGCCGTTCAAATTTCTGTTAACCCTAAGGTGATTAATACGCCAAAGGTTGCAGCGGTCGCCGCAGACGGTATTCAGCTTATCGCCATTGCGCGTGTCACGGTGCGTGCAAGCATTCAACAATTGGTTGGTGGTGCGGGAGAAGAAACCATTCTCGCGCGGGTAGGGGAGGGAATTGTTACCTCCATCGGATCGGCTAAATCTCATAAAGAGGTGCTGGAGAATCCTGATAAAATTTCAAAGCTTGTACTTTCAAGAGGTCTGGATGCAGGCACTGCATTTGAAATTCTTTCTATCGACATAGCAGACGTAGACGTTGGCGCCAACATTGGTGCAAAACTTCAAATTGATCAGGCTACGGCTGACTTAAAAGTCGCAGAGGCAAAGGCTGAGGAACGTCGTGCCATGGCGGTAGCACATGAGCAGGAAATGAAGGCAAAGGCTCAGGAAGCAAGGGCTAAGGTGATTGAGGCTGAAGCTGAAATTCCAAAGGCCATTGCCGGAGCGTTTACCAGCGGCAACCTGGGCGTTATGGATTATTATAAAATGCAAAATGTTCAGGCCGACACTGATATGCGCAATGCCATTAGTGGATCTGGAAAGAGCAATGCGCCAAAATCCTGATTGAAATTCTCTTCATAAAAAAGCCGCCAAGTGCGGCTTTTTTATTGTTCACCGTTTTTCAAGAAGTGAAGTGCGTTTTGGATCGTCGATTCGTCCTTAAGGATGCGGTTATGACCTAGGCCCTCTGTTGTTACAAGCTTTGCTGAAGGATAAAGCTTTATCGCTTCCATGGCGTGTTCAATGGGGACTTCCCTGTCATTCTTATCATGAATGATCATTAAGGCCAGGGGTTGTTGAATTCTTGGCAGGAACCATTCAAGGGAGAATTCCTTAAAGTTTTTGCCATGGTCCTTGATGAGTTTCTTTTGAAAGGCTTCTCCGGTTTTAGCCGTTGCGCCAATAGCTTTTAAAAAAGAGCCAAGTAGTTTATCAGCGATCACCGGAGTTCCAATGGTCACAATTTTATTTAATGGAATGCCGGTTAAATTGGCGTACACCGCTACGGTTCCTCCAAAGGAATGTCCGATGGTCCCGGCTGGAACACCGAATTTTCTGATAAGCACATTCAAAACCTCTCTGAATTGTAGAATATTGGTTTGCTTCCCTTGAGATTTTCCATGCGCCGGTCCATCAAAAGCAACGATTCTGTATCCAAGATTAAGCGCCGGTGTAATAAATTTTCTGAATTGTGTTCCCCTTCCTGCCCAGCCGTGAATCAATAGCAGGTAAGGATTTTTAGAGTCACCCCATTCATAAATCTGGATATTTCTTCCATCTATTGTTAAAACGGAAGAATTGGCTTTCATAATCCATTCCCTTTCTTTTTCCGGAAAACCGTAATGAAAAGGTGTGAAAAATAATTGTGAAAATACTCGTGTGGCCAGTCCGGGTGACAAGCTCTCCATCACTGGAAAAACTTTTCTGATCAAACGAATCAATACAGGCTCCTTAAATTTTTTAGGCATGAAAGTTTCTATTTCGAAGTATTGAAACGGATGGTTTTGGTTTGGGGTGGTTGATTCGGCAAAAAAGTTCTTTCAGTAAAGGTAACCTCACCCGAGGCTTTTACACTTAGAATGGCCGACGATCTGGTACCATAATCATGAGTAGAGATAAATGATGCACTTAAGGCTTTTTCCCGCTCAGGTGAAAGTCCGGTTCTTGGCAAATCTTCCAAAGCTGCTGTTCTGCGATCGGATAACATTTCAAACAGATCCTCCTCTGACAAACCATTTTTCGCACTCCTGTGTAGAATGTTGTCGAACCGCTCTTTTCCAATCTTGACTTTTGGCCATGGGTCATTTAATAATCCATTGCTCAGGCCATAAGATCCCGAATTAAGAATTTCTGTGTCCGGTCTTTGATTTGAGTAGTAGAAAAGTTCCCTGGTATTGCCGAACACCAAATTAAATCCGTTGTACTTAGAGCTCTCTAATTTTAATTGATTCGTATATAATTTGGCTTCAATGGATTGACCCAGAAAGCCGCTGACCAGTTTTCCTCTGCTTGGAGCGTTGGGCTTAAATTTTGATACGTCCCTGTAGTTGGTGATTAGTGCCACTCTTCCATCTAAGGTCACTCCAAACCAAGTTCCTGGAATTTCACCAACTGAGTATTGTTCTACATCAAAGCCGCCAATAATCTGCGGATGGTCTGGCCAATGTTGTAAGGGCGCAGTTTTTCTTAAGTAATATTCATCACGGTTGGCAGCGATAATCAGTGGATAATCACTGTATTGGTTGAAAGAGAAAAATACCAGGCACATGTTTGGATGGTTACTCTTCAAACAAATGCATTTGACCAGGAAGTTGTTGAAACGACCTTCGGTGAAGGGGTGTTAGCCCAAGTGCCCTGATGCCATCGCGGTGTTCCTGGGTAGGATAGCCCATATTGGTTTCCCATTTATACCCCGGATACTGTGCTGAAAATTTTGTCATCAAATCATCTCTATGCGTTTTGGCAAGAATAGACGCAGCGGCAATGGATAAAAAAATAGAATCCCCCTTTACAATACACTGGTGTGGAATGCTTTGGTAAGCTTTAAATCTGTTTCCGTCTACCAATACCATTTGAGGTATTACTTCAAGTTTCTCTAAAGCCCGATGCATGGCCAAAAACGAGGCGTTGAGAATATTAATTTCGTCAATCTCCAGGTTGGAGACCTCACCAATGGCCCAGGAAACGGCGCTTTGTAAAATTTCTCCTTTCAGTTCGTTCCGCTGGTCTGCAGTCAAAACCTTGGAATCGTTCAGCCATCGGTGTTTAAATTTTTTTGGAAGCACGACCGCGGCCGCCACCACCGGTCCGGCGAGACATCCTCTTCCCGCTTCGTCGCATCCTGCCTCGATAAGATCTTTGGTGTAGGATGATTTCAGCATTTCATCAATAGACCACAAGTATAATGATTTCCTGTCCCGCATGTGGTTTACAGGTATGCCCTTAAAAGACTATACTTGTATAAAACCGATGCGATGGAAAATAATCCTTGGAAGATCCTTAGTTCGAAGCAGCAATACGATAATCCTTGGATTCAAGTCACCGAATTTCAGGTTTTAAATCCTGCGGGTAAACCTGGTATTTATGGGAAGGTTCATTTCAAAAACAAGGCCATCGGAATTGTTCCTATTGATGACGAAGGAAATGTGTGGCTGGTTGGCCAGTGGCGTTTTCCATTAGACAAATGGAGTTGGGAAATCCCTGAAGGCGGTGGACCACTTTCTGAAGATCCACTAGAGGCTGCCAAACGTGAGTTGTTGGAGGAAACCGGATTGGCGGCTGAAAAGTGGGAATTGCTTGTTCGCGCAGATCTATCCAATTCGGTCTCAGATGAAGAGGCCATTTTATTTTTGGCCACATCGATTTCTGAATCTTTGGATAAGTTAGACCGTGAGGACACCGAGGCCGACATGCGTGTAAAAAAGGTTTCTATGGAAGAAGCGCTTCAGATGGTGGAACAGGGAGAAATTACCGATAGCCTCACGGTCATGGGATTGCTTATGGTAGCGAGAAAATATCCAAAGCTGTTGCTTTAAGAAGATGTTCGATCGAGGCCACGTTCGCCCCAATATTCTACTGGCTTATCCTGTGATGTTGAGCATGCTTGGTCAGGTTATGACCGGTGTAGCAGACAGCATCATGGTTGGATGGATTGGGGCAACTCCATTGGCTGCATCCTCTTTTTCCAATACATTTTTTTCGATCACCCTGCTTTTCGGAATAGGGATTTCATATGCCATAACACCATTGGTGGCACATGCCTCGGGATCAGGAAACAGGGTAGAGGTAAGCCATGTGTTGCGACACGGCATGTTGATCAACCTGATTACGGCGGCCCTTCTTACCGGCTTCCTCTTCTTGATGATGCCATGGATGTATGAAATGGGTCAACCTTCGGAAGTAGTAGAACTTGCTATTCCTTATCTGGTGGTTGTAGCGCCCTCCATAATTCCTACCATGATTTTCCAAACCTACCGGCAGTTTGGTGAAGGATTACAACATACTCGGATGGCCATGGTGATTGTTATTCTTTCGAACCTGCTCAACATTATTCTGAACTACCTCCTCATCTATGGAAAATTTGGTCTACCCGAAATGGGTTTGCTGGGTGCCGGTTGGGCAACACTGATCTCGAGGTGTTGTATGGGTTTAGCTATGGCGCTTTATATTTTTTATGGCCGCTCGTTTAAATTATACCGTCACGGATTTAAAACGGGTAATTACGCTTTAGCACGAATAAAGTCAATGCTTCATATTGGGGTTCCGGCAGGAGCCCAATTCATTTTTGAGGCTGGTGCTTTTGGATTTTCTTCCATCATGATGGGTTGGCTGGGCACTGTGCCACTGGCGGCGCATCAAATTGCACTCAATCTTGCCACCATCAGTTATATGATAACTTCTGGTATGGGCGCAGCGGCCACCATTCGAATTGGGCATTTTTTCGGTAAGGGTGATGTTCAAAATCTTCGTTCGTCTGGATTTACCATGTTCTGGATGGCGGCAGCATTAATGTTGTTTTGGGCGATCATTTTCATTGCGGGACAAAATCTTTTTCCCACCATTTATATCAGTGATCCGGCAGTGATAAACGTTTCAGCGGGGTTATTGGTGGTCGGTGCATTTTTTCAACTCTCCGATGGAATTCAGGTAGTTGCTACAGGTGCGCTTCGTGGATTGCAGGATGTAAAAATTCCAGGACTGTTGATTTTTGTTGCGTATTGGATCCTCGCCTTACCGGTTGGTTACTGGCTCACTTTTCACAGAGGCTGGGGTCCGCAGGGCATTTGGATGGGCTTGCTGATAGGCCTGACCTTATCTGCATTGGCTACTATTTGGCGTTTCAATCGGCTCTCTTCAGAACTGAACCGCCGCTAAACCAAAGAGCCTTTCCATTAACTTTGTTTTGATGGCGCAAATACCCTCCAGGCCGGTTCGTGAATCCAGAACGGTAATCACCGAATTAATGATTCCGTCTTATGCCAACTTTGGAGGAAAAATCCATGGTGGGATTTTACTTTCCCTCATGGACAAAGTCGCTTATGCGTGTGCCAGCAGACATGCCGGAAGTTATTGTGTAACCGTTTCGGTGGATCGTGTTGAATTTCTTCAACCTGTAGAAGTGGGTGAGCTTGTATCGTTGATGGCCTCCGTTAATTATGTCGGCAATTCTTCGATGATTGTTGGCATTCGTGTTGAATCTCAAAATGTAAAGACAGGTGAGATCAAACACACCAATTCCTGTTTCTTTACCATGGTGGCAAAGGGTGAGGACAACCGACCGTTGACTGTACCAAAGCTCGTTTTGGAAAACAGCGAGGATGTCAAGAGGTTTATAGAGGGCATGCGTCTAAAAGATCTAAGGAAACAGGTTCGAGATCAAATGGACGATATACACACAGTTAAGGATTTCTCAGGCGCATCCGAACTTTTACGAAATGAACGATGCATTCTGCCTGCCAATTGGAACAATTGATCAAATCAAATATGAGAAACGTAATTTTTATTCTTTCATTGGCCTTGGTTCTTCACCTGCAGGCGCAGCCCCTGGTGCTTAGTCAGCGCGCTCAGGCGACTGTTGTGGATGAACTATTAGAAGATCGTTTGAAAAATCTTCTGCCTGGTTTGATGCGTAGAGAGGGCTTTGATATGTGGGTCGTCATTTCCAGGGAGTACAATGAAGATCCTGTTATCCGAACCCTGTTGCCGGCCACCTGGTTCGCAGCCAGACGTACCACCATGCTTTTGGTCTTCGATAAGGGCTCCGCGCAACCAATGGAATACCTGGCGGTTGCACGTTATGATGTTGGAAAGGTTTTCAAGCGCGCATGGGACCCGGAGGCGCAACCAGACCAGTGGGCCCAGCTCGGAAAACTCATTTCAGAACGGAATCCAAAAAAAATCGGAATCAATAAAGCACCGGGTTATGGTCATGCCGACGGACTTACCTCCAATGATTACGACCGTTTGATGGAAGTGTTGCCTAAAAAACTTCAGTCATCCTTGGTAAGCGCCGAGAAACTAGCGGTAAGCTGGCTGGAAGCAAGAACTGAAAAGGAGATGGTTATTTACCCACAAATCTGCCGGGTTGCCCATGAAATTATTGCGGAGGGCTTTTCCGATAAAGTCATTCAGCCAGGTGTTACCACAACCGATGATGTGGTCTGGTGGTACAGGGAGCGCATCAGAGAACTTAAGCTAGATACTTGGTTTCAGCCATCTGTTTCAATTCAACGTGAGGAAGAGGAAGCGATTTTTTCTAAGCGAGCGCAACCATTGGTCATTATGCCGGGTGATTTGCTCCATGTGGATTTTGGCATCACATATTTAAGGCTAAACACCGACACGCAACAGCATGCCTATGTATTAAAACCTGATGAGAAATCGGTTCCCCAGTTTCTTAAGGATGCTTTTGCCAAAGGCAACAGGCTTCAGGATATTCTAACGGGTAATTACAAAGAGGGTAAAACAGGAAATCAGATTTTGCAAGAGTCGAGACAACAAGCGCTACAGGAAGGACTGCGTCCATCCATTTATACGCATCCCATCGGGTTCCATGGCCATGCTGCAGGAACTACGGTTGGCATGTGGGACATGCAGGGTGGTGTTCCTTATACCGGCGATTATCCCCTTCATTCCGGTACTGCCTATTCCATTGAATTGAATGTCACGGTAGCTGTTACCGAATGGAAAAAGGACATCAAGATCCAGCTGGAAGAGGACGGATATTTCGATAAGACCGGCTTCCGATATATTGATGGCCGACAAGTGGAAATCATACCCATCCCACGTCCTTCGACCATTAACCGATGAAGTTTTGGGGTAATTTCGCAACCATTTTACCTCAAATCAGTTATTAAGCATTCTTCATTCAACAACCAGGCGCCCATGTCCAGAATCATTGAGACTAAAAATATTTCGAGGCAGTATGTCATGGGCGATAACATAGTTCGTGCCCTTCAGGATATATCCATCACTATTGAAAAGGGGGAATATGTCGCTTTCATGGGCCCCTCAGGTTCTGGAAAATCAACCCTTATGAACATTGTAGGATGTCTTGACACACCATCCTCTGGCACTTATATCCTAAACGGACAAGTGGTGAGTGAGATGACTGAAAATGAATTGGCTCAGGTCCGCAACCGTGAAATCGGTTTTGTATTCCAGACGTTTAATTTATTGCCCCGCGCCTCAGCGCTTGAGAATGTTGCCTTGCCACTGATATACGCCGGCTATGGCAAATCTGAACGTGAGGAAATTGCCATGGAGTCTTTGAAAAGTGTGAATCTTGAAGATCGTTGGCACCATAAACCAAATGAGCTTTCGGGTGGACAAAGACAGCGTGTAGCGATTGCTCGTGCACTTGTCAATAAGCCCTCCATAATTTTGGCCGATGAACCAACCGGTAACCTCGACACCAAAACATCCTATGGAATCATGGCCCTGTTTCAGGAGCTTCACGATAAAGGCAACACCATAATTATGGTGACCCATGAAGACGACATTGCGCATTATGCACACCGAATCATACGCCTGCGTGATGGTCTGGTGGAATGGGACAAAATAAATGACAGGGTTACCCGTCAGGCCGAAGCAACTGCCTAAGCAACAAAAGTAATATTGCATTCAAGCCATTTTTGGTTTGATCGACTTCCTGCAATTGCGGTTCTTTGTATTGAAAGATTCGAATGCGAAGACGAAATTTTCTGGCTCTTACCGGAACCTCTCTGTTGGGAGGGCTGCCCACGTTGGCTAAAGTGCTTCCGCCTACTTTAGAAACGGTTGTAACCGGTGGCAATGTATTGATCGATGGTGCCTGGAAGACTGCCCACCTGGGTATACGTACCGATGGCAGCATGGAAGTTTTGCAAAATGTACCTACCGGAATTCCGGTTACAGATATAAAGGGAAAATATGTTTCCCCTGGATTTATTGATATCCTCGCCGACAATGCGGCCAACCCGGAAAGAACCTATCGGATTTTTGAAAAGTATAAGGTAACCGACGGTGTCACCACAGCCCTTCAAATGCACGGAGGAAGTGCTAAGGTGGCTGAGTACTATAAACACTTTGGCTCATTGCCCCACCGGATCAATTTTGGTGTTTCCGTTTTTGTGATGCGAATTCGCTACGCCAAGCCAACTTTGGGAGAAAGATTGAAGCTGGAGCATTGGGTGTCTCTCATAGTATTGAGTACCAACCGACGCCGTATGAAGAGGTGCTTCAATATGCCCGATTGGCTAAAAAATATGATCGTCCTTTTTTTCTTCACCTTCGGTACTCATCCGAGTCGAAAGAACTTGAAGGAGTTGATGAGGCTATTGCAATTGCTAAAAATTCTGGTGCAAGGGTTCACATCGATCACCTTCACTCTACCGGCGGAACTTTTCATATGGCTGCCGCTCTCGCAAAAATAAGATTGGCCAATCAATCAGGACTTCGAATCACATGTTGTGTGTATCCTTATTCATTTTGGGCCACCTATCTTCATTCAAAAAGATTTGATGAGGGGTGGAGGGAGAGATATGGGCTGGATTACAAAGATCTTCGACTTGTCGGTACCGGAGAGCGGCTTACAGCTGAAAGTTTTTTACGATACAAGAAGGATATGAAATTGGTTGCTGTTCCGGAAGGAACAATGCCAATGGATCAAACCATAGATCTGGCGCTAAAGGAAGAATTTTGCATGATCGGTTCTGATGGTGGTATTGAATATGAACCAGGAGCAAATTCTCACCCACGAGGTGCCGGATGCTTTGCTACGGCTGTTCGACATGGTCTGGATATTGGTATGTCCCTTGAACAAATCATTGGAAAAATAACTTCGCTTCCCCGGGGTCTAATTCTACCGGCCATGAAAGACCGGGGCCTGATCCAAAATGGCAGCAAAGCGGATCTGGTAGTTTTTGATCCAAAAAAAATAAATGGCAGGGCTTCCGTAGAAAACCCAAATCAATTTTCAGAAGGCATCAGTATGGTTTTTGTAAACGGAAAAGTTGCTTACAAAGAAGGGGTACTGGGCACTGAAGCCGGTGTTCCGATTAAGTACTAAACATGGCTGAAGCGCCTAAAAAAATTCAGGTTTTGATTGTGGCGTATTACTGGCCGCCTTCCGCTGGAAGTGGTGTTCAGCGATGGTTAAAATTTGTTAAGTATTTACCTGAATATGGTATCGCCCCTGTTGTGCTTACACCGGAAAATCCAGATGCTGAGTGGACAGACGCCTCACTGGAGGCTGAAATTCCAAAAGACATAGAAGTTCTCAAGCTCCCGGTGTGGGAACCTTACCGTTTTTGGCGCCGAATCAAATCAGCATTCAAAGGTGGTCGTAAGGTGGCCTCCAATACGCCCTCGCATGAATCTGGTTTAGCCAGGTGGATTCGTGGAAATTTTTTTCTTCCGGATCCGCGAATATTTTGGGTGAAGCCTGCCGCCGCATTTCTTGAAGATTTTGTCCGGTCGAGGAACATCAAAATTTTAATTACTACAGGACCGCCTCATAGCATGCATTTGATCGGTTTAAGGGTGAAGAAAAATTTTCCAGATGTTAAATGGGTTGCTGATTTCCGTGATCCGTGGTCGACCTGGGGTGCTCTCAAAAAATTTAAACCCTCCTCAATTGCAATGGGCATTCATCGGCGACTGGAGCGATCAGTCCTGGATCATGCCGATGAAATTCTGACCATCTCACCCTTTTATGTTCGCCAGCTGAGTGCGCTGTCAGGAAAATCTGTCCATCTTTTTACCAATGGTTTTGATGAAGAAGATATGGGACGGATCCACAAAACGCCTACCGACCGATTTACCATCCGACATGTTGGAATTCTTCATCCAGAATGTGATCCTTGGCCCTTCCTGACTATTTTCAAGACCTGGTACTTGATCCATGGGTTGACTCATAAGATCAGGCTTGTATTTACCGGGACAGTGACCGGTGCGTTTCTTTCAGCCCTACAAAGTGACGATTTACTTAGGGAGGTTGTTGAAATCGAGACTCCGGTTTCTCATAAAAACCTTCTTGATCTTTATGGTAAAACCGATGCATTGCTACTGGTTCTTACCGGCTATCGTGATGCGGAGGGGTTTTTACCCGGGAAACTGTATGAATATTTGGGTACAGGGTTACCTATTGTCGCGGTTGGACCTGCTGCAGGTGACGCATCTTTAATTTTAGAAAGTTCTGGTGCCGGCAAAATGTTTTCAGAGGATGATGAAGCAGGGGTTCAGGGTATTCTTACTTCATGCTATGAAGAATGGTTGAATAAAATAAACCGCCCCAGTTTACCGCCTGCTTCATTGAAATGGTCCAGAAAACATATTACTGCCGACTTAGCAACATTTTTGAAGTCCCTTCATTCCTAAAGGGATTTACTAAATTCGATCTATGAAAAATTCAATTCTTCTATTTTCCATTCTTATTTCAATATCTGTGTTTGCACAGGATAAAGATGAGGCTCAGATTTTGGCTTTATCTAAGCGAAAATTTGAATGGATGAAATCCGCCAAACTTGACTCACTTAATGCACTGGTTGATGATCGGTTATCCTACATTCATTCCAATGGCTGGGTTCAGACCAAAAGGGAATTTCTGGACGACTTTACCAATGGCAAATTGGTGTACCATGATGTAGTCGTTTCTGAAGCCAACGCAAGGGTCTATAAAGGATCTGCGGTGGTTACCGGAAAAGGTCAGTTCACCACCACGATGAACAACAACCGCACAAGTGTTTCCTTGATGTTCACTGAAGTATATATTAAAGAGAAGGGCAACTGGAAGTTGGTATCTCGACACGCCAACCGATTGCCTTAGAATTATTTTCTCCGCCTGAAATCAAGGCCCAGTCTTTTTAGGCCATCGTAAAATAATTGGTTTGCTTCATCAGAACAGTTTAGGCCTATGGCCGCAAAACAGTAGACTGCTGTTAGTAATGTAGAACGTACTATAGCATCGGAGAGTGACGATCCTACTTTTGGAATTAGCTGATTGATAAAAACAGTCACCATAATTACGATGGCAACACGTGTAGTGCGCCCATCGAATGGATGCATTTTTATTCGAACTGAAATAAAAATTGCTTTTGCCAGGTTGTAGAGGAATAGAGCAGCCAAAGTTCCAATCGCAGCACCATTCATCCCGTAAACAGGTATCAGGAGAATGTTTGCTGCCACGGTAAAAGTTGCCAGCAGCGCAA
>Ga0194119_10005145_pt1 | contig 19670 bp, 19 predicted proteins | sample TA2MahC100mmetaG_FD_148620 | JGI IMG/M metagenome (GOLD analysis project Ga0194119, IMG submission 148620) | Freshwater microbial communities from Lake Tanganyika, Tanzania - TA2015018 Mahale Deep Cast 100m | ecosystem: Environmental > Aquatic > Freshwater > Lake | place: Tanzania: Lake...
AACTCGGCGAGACACACCTTGTCCACCAGACGGAAGTGCACATGCAGCCCGATGGGGTTGTACTCACCACAGACAAAACAGTGGTGAGCACTGGAACGGGTGACTTCTGAAATGGCCGGCTCCGGAATTGGCGAAGCCGTCAGTGTATTGCACCGGGGAAGAATGGCTCCACCAGTTCAAGACCATCCGGAACATCATCACGCCGGAAGGCAATACCCTGCTCGTCATCTTCCGCAGCTTGCAAGCCGACCGGACAAACGCCGGTGTCCTGATAAACCAGCGCCGCATTGAGCAAACGCTCGGTGGGATCACCCAGTGGTCTTGAGAAATCATCCGAAGCACTGCAGCCCGGCAGCGTCACTGCACCACTGTTTCGGCCGAACCCATCGGTGAAATCACCGAATCCCGTCGCATTGACGCCCTGGAACTGGATCGAAAAATACGTCGTCCCGCAGTTGTCCGTGGGATAGAAGCCATAGGGTTTACCGCAGGTATTGCCACCGATTTGCACAACTTCGATGCCGATGCCACGCAGCCCGTTGATGATCGACTCACTGGCAGAGCACGTGCGTGCGGTTGTCAGCACAAAAACGCGCCGGAGATCAAGTGTCGGCAGCGCCTGACCCGACGAGACAGAAAAGCCCTGAGTCGTTTCATGAAAACGATCCGGTTCTAGTCGTTCCCTCGTCACTGGGTTGGTGACCGTGTGTTTGCGGTTGAAGCGGAGCTCTTCAAAGATCCGGCCTTGCGCCGCCACGCCGGCGATCATGAACGCGGTTTCATTGGCGATGTCGAGGAATCCGCCACCGTTGTAACGGAGATCGAGTACCAGGTCGTTCACCCTCTGATCACGCAGAGTTCTGAACGCATTAACGAGCTTCGCTTCTGACGGACGGTTGTGATCATTGAAGTGGATATAGCCTACCTGTTCGCCGTTGTTGGTTATGGTACTGACGATATCCACCGGATCCATGGTGACTTCGGCGGAGATCATGCTGATATCACGCATGGTGTTCGTTCCCGGATCACGCACCTGAAATCGATGCGGCTGACCGGCGGCGCTCGGGAAGAGACCATTGTTCAGGGTCGTCGTATCGCTGCCGCTGGCTACATCGACACCGTCCACGGAGATGATGCGAGTGCCGCGAACGAGACCCGCCGTCGCGGCGGCTGTACCCTGCGTGACATAGGCCACAACGATTTCCCTGGGCGGGCTGCCAGAAACAACGACCAGCTTGGCGCCATAACCCGCAGCGATACCCGAGTTGGACAGCCGGTTCCATTCTTCCGTGGTGTAGGTGAAATGAAACCGGTCTTTGGGTCGGCCTGAACCGGACAGCTGTTCGGTTTTCAGAACATCAAAGTAGGCCGGCGTGGTGAAGTTGCCTGGGTTCTGGTCACGGATCTCGTCGTACCAGAGATAGAGCTCGTTGCTCCAGGAGCGCAGCCAGTTGTTTTCATCGCCTGTAGTACCGGCACGATCGGAGGTACCGGCACGTGGCGCCGCACACAGGTTCTTGAACTGTGATGACGGCTGGAACTGGCCCGCGTCGAATCCAGTGGCGGGAGGCGGTGGTGGAGGCGTCGCAATGGGAGGCGGAGAACTGCTCCCTCCTCCGCCGCCACCACACGCAGCGACTGCGGCAACGAGCACAATGGACAGAACCACCTTCAGAAGACTGGTTGGGGTCAGCATCGATCACTTTCCCTTCTTAGATCCTCGGAATGCGACATCGGGCTGCTCCCTCTCGATGTTGGAATGCGTTTGGCGCACAGTTTTTTGCTGCCTGCCAATCGACAATCTACAACAGTGCTCTGGCAGTCAGAACCGGCCAGACGAATCAGACTACTACCACTGATATCATGCTCGGAACTGGTTAACAGGAATTCAAGCGTTTGTTCGAACTTGCCGACATCCGGGAACGTCTCAGCAGCCACAAACCGACGTTCATTGTTCCAGGCGAAGCGACGCGGCAAGCAGCCGTCGCCATCGTCTTGCGGGAGCATCAGGGACACCCGCAGGCGCTCTTCATCCAGCGGGCCATCAAGGCTGGGGATCCCTGGTCCGGACATATGGCTTTTCCGGGCGGACATCGCGATCCGGATGATGCGGGCCTTAAAGAAGCCGCAATGCGCGAGACCCTCGAAGAAACCGGTCTTGATCTCGGTTCAGCCCGCTGGCTCGGCGCACTGAACCACGAGCGAGCTCAACCACGTGGGCGCGTGCTCGATATGCTGATCGCGCCGCACATCTTCGAAATCGATGGGGATCCACGATTCACGCCAAACCATGAAGTGGCGGATGTTGTATGGGCGCCTCTGTCTCGTATGGCGCGCAACGAACTGCACGATACCGAAAAGCGACCGGTGCTCGGCAACATGACGGTTTTTAATGGCTACCGCCTTGCCGGCGGGCACTTCGTGTGGGGTTTGACCTACCGCATCCTGAAGTCGTTCTTCACGACTCTTGATCCGACCTGGGTGGGTCCGCCGGAAATCTGATGCGGGCGCCACCAGCAACCGATGTCAGTGCGTGAACGTCAGTCCGCGAAAGTTCGCGATCGCAAGCCCCGCCGCAACACTGGTGAACGGATCATGCAGGTCGACCCTTCCAGGGAACCGCGCTTCGAGGATACGGGTTACTGCCGGAATGAGACTGGAACCCCCAGTGCGCAACACCACATCGATATCGTTGTAACGCAGCCCCGCCATGTTTACTGTTTCATCCACCACCTGCTCAACCTGCTTGAGCTGATCGGTGATCATCGATTCAAACTGGCTGCGGCTGAGCTCAAGTTCGATATCGAGCTCAGGGATATCGAGGACCGCAGCCTCTGATTCCGACAACGCGGCTTTCAGATCCTTGAGTTTCTGGAAGACGAGGTAACTCGCGTTCTGTTTGACGATTTCCTTCAGGCGTTTGAACTTCGGTACGGCCGGTCCGCCCTGGGTGATGTAGTCCATCACCGGTGTCGTGTAGCGGTTCTGGTTCAGCGTATAGGTTACCGCCCAGTTCACCAGCAGATCCTCGTAGTCTTCAAACGGGAAGCGAGTCTCGATCTCCCGATCCATGCCCCGTCGCCGCCACATCTCGCCCTTTCCGAGCAGGGGGAACAGTAACTCCCGGAACATGCGCTGATCGATATGGTCCCCACCCAGTGCAATTCCGTGGGTCGACATCACATCAAAGTCGGTACCTTGCCGACGGAGCACGCAGAGATCCAGCGTGCCACCACCAAAGTCGACCGTGAGCAGCGTTTCGCCACTGATGTTTCCCGTTTGCAGGTAACTCGCCGCCGCCGCGATCGGCTCAGGATAAAAACTCTGTTTGTGGACGCCCGCATAACGATAGGCTTCCGACAGTCGGGAGAGCGCGAGCTGGTTGCGGAATTTGTCGCGCCCTTCAAAGTTCACTGGATGGCCCAGATGCGCCGACGCGATCACCCCGGTTTTTTCTTCGATCGATTTGCGGATGCGCAGCAGAATGGGGGTGATCAGTGCGACGAGGCGGAATGGATGATCAAACACCAACAAACGTCGCACCCGTTCATCACCGAGGAGGCGCTTGGTCCCACGAAAGAGCCGGCCTGGCAGGCCGCTGTCGGTGAGCGGTTGGCCGTAGAACTGCTGGGTGACGGTTTCAACCGGCGCCGGATTTTCCTCATCGTGGTGTTCAACGAACTGGCTGGATTCCGAGATGATCTCGGGAATCAGTTCGACGGTACGGCTGGTGTTGTCGGCGATATAACGCTCAATAGCCCGTTTACCCGTATCCGTCTGCAAGGCTGAATCGATGTAGGTTGCCGACGGCATGACCGGATCACGTGTTTCGAGATGCACCAGCGTGACCACTTCGCCGTCGAAAATGGCCGCAACCGAATTGGTGGTACCGAAATCGATACCGATACCGAGCCGCTCAGGCATCGCGGTCATCCGGCCGGCGGCGGACACAAGTCCTTGCGAAGAGAGGAGTGAAGAGAACAGTAAAGAGAATAGCGAAGAGAACGGTCGCACTCATTCAGGGCTAACCGCAGAAACAACATGAAAAGAAACATAGGCGCGCTTGTTGAACTTGCCGCCGAGGCGCGAGCCCACATCAAAGAGCCACATCAGCCAGCCATACTTGCGCCGCAGTGCTGCGTGGGCACGCACGATGTCGGCAGGATTGCTCAACACGGCAGCCGTACCCGCTTTCCAATCGCCGAGCACCTTGCCGCGCACATCACACGGCGCCACGGCCATGCTGCTGCTGTTGCGCAGACCACACAGGCGTATCCACCGCCCGACCATCGCGGCGGAAGCTGCGTATCGAACAGTACTGCGCGCCTTCGAGTGTGTTCATAACCACGTTTCAGATCCGGTGGTGCAGGGCAGACATGCCAATCGTGCTGCCTGCCAAACGGGGCAGCGAGTGTAAACGTGACCTCACCGAACCGGAACAGGCACCGAGTCTGTCACGCGGACGCCGAGTGGTTACACTGCACGCATGGGCGACGTCATTCGATTCAAGAAGCCAAGTCTCAAGGAAAAGGCCAAAGCGATAGCGCTTTGCCGTCACGGACATCACAAGTGGGCCGTGGATCCAAAAAAACAGTTCGACGTAAAAAGCGGCAAGCTGGTGACGCTCTGGCGTTGTCAGCGGTGTGAAGCAACCAGGACCACACTCACCTGACGCCGATCAAACCACCTGATCAAGCGCCTGTAGGAAAATGTCAATTCGTGCGAGCAGCCGCTCCGGCACCTCTCGATGCGGTGAGTGACCACAGGCTGGCCACACTTCCGTTTCAATTCGTGCGGCTACGCCACCTCGTATGGCATCAACCTGTGCCAGAGTACCGTAGATATCATCCTCACCCTGGATCACCAGCATCGGAGTTGTGATCCGCGAGAGACAAGACTCGATGTTCCAGTCGCGAAAACCCGGTGACAGCCACACCCCGCTCCAGCCGGAGAACGCCACATCAACGTTGTCTCCGTGATGACGCGCCAGTTTCTCCTTCATATATGTGCTCGCGTAAGCCGCTGTTGCCGCCTCGATGTTTGCGACTGTAATAGCTTCGTTGAACACATGTGCTGCCAACAGGACAAGCCCTCGCATATGGCTCTTCAACGCATCCACGGCGGAGATGAGGGCGATGGAGCCGCCATCACTGTGGCCGACCAGCAAACACTCACCGATATCAGCTGCATCCAGTACCCACGGCAACACTTCAAGGGCTTCGACATGCATGTATTCGACCGGCCTTGGCAACTCAACCGGGCTTGAACCGCCATAACCTGGCCGGCTGTACGCGAACACCTCGGCACCGGTCTGCGCTGCAAGCCGTTCAGGGAAGTCCCGCCACATCGACACACAGCCAAGCCCCTCGTGCAGCAGAACGATGACCGGCAAGCCGACTTTCGAGGCTGGATACCGCGCGTACTCGATCTGCCGTTTGCTTACGGCCAGGACACCGGTCCTTTCTGATTTGATACCGCGTAAGCGGATGATCTCTTCCGGGTTGTGATTCATTATCGCCCGCAGTCTCCTCCGGAACGGCTTTCGCATGTCGCAGTCCAGCATCGACTACGGCCAGCGCATACCCAACAACGTGAATCTGGCGGAAGACCGCGTACTGCAACGTGCGCTCGAACGCTGGCAGCCCAACTTCCTCAACTGGTGGCGCGAGATGGGGCCTGAAGGCAGTCTGCCCCACAACGTTTATCTGCGCACCGCGATCAGCGTCGAGACCAGCGGCTGGGCGCACTGCGACTACATCAAGATGCCTGATTATCGTTGGGGCATCTTCATGCGGCCGGCGTAAGAAGGTCACACCATCGGATTCGGTGATCACAAGGGCAAGCCCGTCTGGCAGGAAGTGCCTGGTGAACACCGAGCCAATCTGCGCCGGCTTATCGTCACCTAGGGAGATACCGAACCGGCGAGCATTGAACACCAGCGTCACCTCGGGCTCACGGCACCAAGTCTCTATGACCTGCGTAACCTCTATCAGGTCAATGTCGAAGAAGGCCGGCACCTGTGGGCCATGGTGTATCTGCTACATCGCTTTTTCGGCCGTGATGGCCGCGAAGAAGCCGATGCGATGCTGGAGCGCTACAGCGGTGATGCCAACCATCCGCGGATTCTTGGTGCATTCAACGAACGCACCCCGGACTGGTTGGCGTTTTTCATGTTCACCTATTTCACCGACCGTGACGGCAAGTTCCAGCTGTCCGCACTTGCCGAAAGCAGCTTTGACCCGCTCGCCCGCACCACCCGGTTCATGCTCATCGAGGAAGCGCACCACATGTTCGTCGTAGAGTCCGGTGTGTCGCGGATCGTGCCGCGAACCTGTGAAGTGATGCAGATGCTGGGTACGGATGACCCTGCGTGGATCCGGGCGGCAGGAGCGATCGATCTGCCGACCATCCAGCGCTATCTCAACTTCCAATACAGCGTCACCATCGATCTGTTTGGCGCCGATCACTCGAGCAACGCCGCGACGTTCTACAGCACCGGTATCAAAGGGCGATACGAAGAGGACAAACGCACAGACGACCATGTACTGAAAGATCGAACCTGTCCGATCCTCGGAGTGGAGAATGGCGAACTCAGATCACGCGACGTGTCGAAGCTGAATGCGCTGAACGAAGTGCTACGGGATGACTTCATCAACGATTCAATTGCCGGTGTCGGTCGATGGAACCGTGTCATCGAACGGGCGGGCTATGATTTCCGGCTGCAGGTGCCGCACAAGGCCTTCCATCGCAAGATCGGGCCACTGTCCGCCACCCATGTCTCACCGGAGGGTCAATTGATCAATGAGGCGGCGTGGAAATCCAGGGAGGCGGACTGGCTGCCCACCACGCAGGATCGCGCCTTCGTAGCTTCCCTGATGGGCCGCATGGTGGAACCGGGCAAGTTCGCGAGCTGGATCGCGCCACCAGCCCGCGGCATAAACAACCAGCCGGTGAACTTCGAGTACATCCGCTTCAACTGACAATTCAGATAAGCGGCGTCACTTACACCACCAGATTGACCAGCCTTCCCTTGACGACGATTTCGCGGCGAATGGCCTTGCCCTGCAAGTGCCGCTGTACGTTTGCATCCGTCTTGGCCGCTGCCAGGATGGTTGCATCATCGCTGCCAGCCGGCACCTCAACGGAACCACGCATCTTGCCGCCGACCTGAACGGCAATGGTGATGGTGTCCTGCTGCAGTTTGGCTTCGTCATATTCCGGAAAAGTCGCATGGGCAACTGAGTCCTTGTGACCGAGCATGCGCCACAGCTCTTCGCTGATGTGGGGTGCATAGGGCGAGAGAATCCGCACGAAGGCATCCATCCATGCCTTCGGTACCTGCTCCGCACGCATGGCTTCGTTGACAAAAACCATCATGTCGGAGACGGCGGTATTGAACTTGAGTGAGTCCACGCCTTGCCGGACTTTTTTGATCGCGGTGTGTAGCGCCCGTTCAAGTTCCGGAGCATCGACCTCTTCATCAGTAAGACGATTGCCTTCCGTCAGCAGGCGCCACGTCCGGTCAAGGAAGCGACGGCATCCGGCAACCCCTGAAGTTTCCCAGTCGCCACCGTCTTCCAACGGGCTCATGAAGAGTTCGTAAAGCCTGAGTGAATCCGCACCGTAGTCGTGACACAGGTCCGCGGGATCCGCGGTATTGAGTTTCGACTTCGACATCTTCTCGCGCCGCGCCGTGACCGCCTCGCCACCCGCAGTGAACCACTGACCTTCGCGCTCCACGACTTCATCACGGCTGTAGTACTTGCCTCGGGCATCACGGTACGACGTGCCATGGATCATGCCCTGGTTGAAAAGACGCTGGAACGGCTCCCGCGTCGACACCAGACCAAGATCATGCAGGACGTGGTGCCAGAAGCGGGAATACAGAAGATGCAGCGTGGCGTGTTCCGCACCACCCACATAGAGATCCACCGGCATCCAGTACTTTTCTTCTTCCGGATCCCACGCCGCCTGGTCATTCTTGGGATCGATGAAACGCAGGTAGTACCAGCACGAACCCGCCCATTGCGGCATGGTGTTGGTTTCACGTATCGCCGGCTTTCCGGTCTTCGAGTCAGTGGTCTTGAGCCACTCCGCCGCCCGCGCCAGCGGTGGCTGACCATTCGCCGTGGGTCGATAGTCATCCAGCACCGGCAACTGCACCGGCAGCTCTTCAACCGGTACGAGTTTGGTCTTACCGTCTACATGAATGACCGGTACAGGTTCACCCCAGTAGCGCTGTCGGCTGAACAGCCAGTCACGCAATCGATAGGTGATCGTCGCATCACCACGACCGCCGATCTTCAATCGCTCGACTGCTGCTCGCTTGGCATCCGTGTTGTTAAGACCGTTGAGGAAGTCCGAGTTCACATGCGGGCCGTCGCCGGTGTAAGCGGCCACCGAAACATCCCCACCCTGCACGACTTCGATGATCGGCAGTTCGAACTTGCGGGCAAACGCATGGTCCCGTTCATCATGGGCAGGACACGCAAAGACCGCGCCGGTGCCGTAGTTCGCGAGCACATAGTCGGCGATCCACACCGGCATCTGCTCGCCGTTGATCGGGTTGACTGCGAATGCACCGGTAAACACACCGGTCTTCGGCGCATCCGCTGCATCACTGGTGCGATCACGATCCGATCGCCGCGCCACCTGATCACGGTACGCGTCAACCGCCGCTTGATGCGACGCAGTCGTGATCTCCGTAACCAGCGCATGTTCCGGCGCAAGCACCACGTAGCTGCAACCAAAGAGCGTGTCGGGTCGCGTCGTGAAGACTTCGATCTGCCGGTTGTTACCCGGAACTTCGAACCGGACGATGGCGCCTTCGCTGCGGCCGATCCAGTCCTGCTGCATTTTCTTGATGCCTTCCGGCCACTGCACATCAGGCAGCGAGGCCAGGAGCGACTCCGCGTAGTCCGTGATTTTCAGCATCCACTGACGCATGTTGCGCCGCTCGACAGCATCGCCGGTTTCGATATAGACGCCGTCCTTGACCTCTTCATTGGCAAGAACGGTACCGAGTGCCGGACACCAGTTGACCGGCACTTCCGCTTCGAACGCGAGGCCTTTTTCGAAGAGCTTCGAGAAGATCCACTGGGTCCACTTGTAATAGGACGGATCTGAGGTCGCGAGTTCGCGATCCCAGTCATAGGACAGCCCGAGCATCGTGAGCTGACGCTTGAAGGTGGCGATGTTGCGCGCGGTGATTTCCTGGGGTGAGCGGTTTTCTTTGACTGCCTGGCGCTCACTCGGCAAACCGAACGAGTCCCAGCCCATCACGTGCAGTACGTTGTATCCCAGCATGCGACGGCAACGGGCCACGACATCGGTCGCCACATAACCCTTGGGGTGGCCCACGTGCAGGCCAACCCCACTCGGGTACGGGAACATGTCGAGGACGTAATACTTCGGACGTGTGCGATCAGTCGGGGTTGCAAAGGTCCGGTTGTCTGCCCAGAACGCCTGCCATTTGGCTTCAAGCGCCCGGTGGTCATAACCCGCCATGAAGAAAAAATCTGCCGTTTTCGAAAGGCGGCAAGTCTGCCTGAACGGCAGGCGCACCCGCAATTGCGAGGCGGCCGCGGCGCCCGCAGATCATGCCGCGGCCGCGTGCGATCCCGGACGATCAGGCGGTAGTCAGCACGCCCACCGGACAGGTCACACCGGTACCACCCAGACCACAATACCCATTGGGAACCTTGGCGAGATACTGCTGGTGATAGTCCTCGGCATAGTAGAAAGGACCGGCAGGCAGGATTTCCGTGGTGATCGTGCCATAGCCCGCTGCCACAAGCGCCTTCTGGAAGGCCTGACGAGAAACTTCTGCCTGCTGCGCCTGTTCGTCATTGAAGGTGTAGATGCCTGACCGGTACTGCGTGCCGACATCATTGCCCTGACGCATCCCTTGGGTCGGGTCGTGGGATTCCCAGAACACCTTCAATAGATCAGCGAAGGAGGTCGTGCGTGTGTCATAGACCGCCAACACCACTTCGTTGTGTCCGGTCAGACCGGAACACACTTCCTGATACGTCGCATTCGGTGTGATGCCGGCGCTGTATCCCACCGCCGTGGTGAAGATGCCTGCATGCCGCCAGAACTTCCGTTCGGCGCCCCAGAAGCAGCCAAGCCCAAACATCGCCGTGGCACAGAAATCAGGGAAGGGTCCACGCAGGGGGCGTCCATTCACAAAGTGCCGGTCATTGATCGGCATGGCCGTCTGTCGGCCGGGCAAGGCTTCTTCCGGACGTGGTATACGAAGTTTTGCGGCGTAGGACATGGGTCGCTTCTCCGTGGTTCGTGTACGTCACCTTGCGGTCAAGCCCGGGCGCACGATGAGATTCATTCCTGCAAGATGATACTGAGTTTCCCACGACAAGGTCAGGATGAGCCGTCGTTTATCGCCGGCAGCTACCCTTTCCAGTTCACCCTGACCCGCTGGGAAGACGCCTGCAGCGGGTTCGCAGCCACATTGCAGAAGTTCCCCCTATGCCACCCTCGGCAAGTCGGACAAAGGGGTGCTTCGCAACTACCTATCCTCCATCGCCGGGCGTCACTGCCGGGCGGCCGTTGTCAACCATCAGGCCAGCACCTTCGCCAGCTTTGCAAGTTTCCGCAATCCTGCCAGCAGACGGGCTTCATCGCTGCTCCCAGCTTTGTCCGACCTTCTCCGTCCGTTGGTGTTAGGTTTGCCGAAAGTCGTTGAAGAAACTGCGAAAACTTTGATTAAAGTTAAGGAGCAGTATTCCGAGTTAAAGTCTGCTAACGAAAGTACGACGACGCAGCTTGAGTCGTTTCGTAATGCGGCTGATCGCATGACCGCCGAGTGTGACGCTCTTAAATTGAAAATTTCTCAGCAAGGTGAGGAATTAGCTCGATTAAGAGCCTTACCTTTCACGATTATTAACACCCAATTAAGCGAAATCTCCAGACGCTTCGAGATTTTAAACGTAGCTCCACGTCCATCTGAAGCGCCTATTCGTCCTACTAAAATTCCGAGGCCTATAGAGCCGATCGACGAACCTTCAACCGACATAAAGTTAGCTCTAAAGCTGCTGCAGTATTTCCTAATAATTGTCTTGGTGATTGGTATCGTCGGAGCGATCGCTTACGGCATCTTAGAATTTCTTAAACACCCCTTTCGACCACTTTCTTAATTATCTACTTTCGCATCGAAATGCGTTCGATGCTCATCAAACACCCGCCTGCGGGTCTCGTATGCAAGCCGTCCTGTGATACCAAGCTCCCTATCAGTCCATAGAGTGATGCGCTTCTAAATAGTCTGGCGATTTCACGGTAATGGGTCGCGCCGTAGTGATGAGCGGATAGCAGTAGTCTTTGACAAACCGATAAGATCGTCGTCCTGAGAGTTGAAAGTTGCACGGATTTCAAGATCCCTGGCGTAACTATTTAAATAATTCCTCACAAGCTAATTGCTCCTTATCGTGCAACCAGAGCCTTGCGTGTTGATACCCCATTCGATTTTACGAGAGAGCGACTCTGGCGACTTGGTCACTTCCGCCGGTAGTCGGTCGAAGAAATCTTGTCCGGAAATTCGTTCGACTTCATCGACCGATGTAGCGAGAGAACCGAAGGACACGCGACGATGTAGTTCGTTCTTTGCGAGGAATGCGATCATTCGTCCCGTGCTGGGCTCGAACAACACTTTGTAGAACCCGAGCGGAACTCCCACTCGTCCGCGGCCGATGGTCTTCATCTTTATGTTGTCCTCGACGAAGTAGACTCCCGTAACGATTAGAAGATCGTTGGTACATTGAGCATAGTTTCTGACTGCCTCCTCTAAGCTTCTCCAAATGCCGCGGTTGAATCCCGGTCCTACTTGGGGAGCGATGTTGGAAAGCAGGTACGTTTCCGCGAGCACGACGGGATCGTCGACGTAATTCCCCGCAGCGGCGAGGTGTCCTCGATCGTAGCCACTGCCTTCATAGTCCGCTAAGAGCGAGCGGATTCCCGCCGGAATTTCGGCATCCTCGGCGAAGGATCCCGATTCGCCTCCCCTCGAAATAGGAATCCGCCCGCGACCCATCCGCTCTATGGTCCATAGAGGGGTCTTCGTCTTGGAAGAGTATCCGACTAAAAAAGCACGCTTGCAGAGCATGCGGTCAGCGTTTTGCGGTAAACCGAACTCCTGAAATTTGCTGCAATCATTGACGTTCGTCTCGGCCGTCTTGACGGGGTGACTCAGCGTCAGTAGAACTAAAAACAAAACACGCAATCGACTTGTGGGGGACGCCATGTTGTGCCGATTTCGAAAGGGCTCTCTTTGGGTGCTGATTGTGACGAGCGTAGCAATGGCTACGCCGCTTTTGTACGCCCACGGCGGCGGACTCGACAAGTATGGGTGCCATAACAACCGAAAGGTCGGCAACTATCACTGTCACCGCGGACAATTTGCTGGGCGAACGTTCTCCAGTCAGGCGGAGATGCTGAAGGAACTCTCCCGTCGATAGCCCCTCTGGGGTTACTCAACAGGATTCGTAGTCTTTTTGGCTTTCGAAACTAAACTATTGTTTTAGAGGCGAGGTTCGTGGCGCTGCGTTTCAGAAAACCCTAAGTTTGCTCCCTGCAGTGAGACTCAACGTGAGTAAGTCGGGAGTGTCTTTGACCATCGGAAGGGCGTGCACGGTCACGCCCGTAAAAGTAGAAAAGCTCAGGGTCGCAAAGATGGTAGCGGTCGCCAAGGACCCAAAGGTTTGTTTACGAAAAAACTTTCCGCTAAGACCAAGCGATTAGAACAGGCTCAGGAAATGACCCTGTAGCGCACCAAAATCTTGGAAATTGAGTGGGAGGCGAGTACCTTTTAGCTCTATGGATCGCTTTGCTGTCACGCTGCGTCTTGGGTCTCCCTTGGTCACAGGTGGGTTTACAAGACTGCTGTTGGTTTTACTAGTAGAAGCGTTTGTATGAGTGCTGATCAGGAGCCTGCTACAGGGAAGGGCTTCCTACCAGCCGATACCTTGGTTCGCGACAGAAAACACCCGTTATCCTTCCTATCCTCCCAACATGCCGACAACCTCCGAAGCGATCGAGACCCTTCGAAGCGCCCGCATGTTGCACGCGCCATCAAAGGTCGCAAACGCCCAGGGAGTTGCGGTATCAGGGCTCGAGATGAGCCAGAACAGCTTGCGCATCAACTGGGATCGCCGCGAGGTCGACCAGCGCCTCAAAGGCATCATCAAAGGCATCCACGTGTAGCGTGTGGCCTATGGCGAGGGTACGAAGGCGATCGACGTCTTCAAACAGGCCGTGAAAACGTTTGGTGGTGAAGCCGGAGAATGCTTCGGGCTTGCCTTCGTCGTTGTAGCCCCACTCCATGCCCTCCATGGCCCGCTCGAAGTCGCGGCGCAACGCCGCAGTCTTGCGCGGAGGAAGGAAGTCGAGCGCGATGACGCCCCCATCGCGATCGATCGTGGCCTGCAATCCGGCGTGGTCGGTGGCGGGCAAGCGGGCCAGTTCAGGCATCAGTCACTTCTCCGAATGTTTGCCGGGCAGGTTCGCGGATCATTGCATGTGATGCACGGGTTCGGAAGAAGGGGCGCGGTGTGAGCCATTCCTCCCCGGATGATCCTGGAGTTTCCCACCGCAAGGTCAGAATGCTATAAAGGCTGCAAATGCGCCTACTTGTCCTGACGACTCTTCTCTTCCTTCTGGCCGCCTGCCAGTCCACTCGAACCCCTCCCGTCTATTCCGACCTGGTGACCAGGATCGGTGCCGGTGAAGAGGTCGCGGTAACGGACCTGCAGGCAGCGTTCACCCTTCGCGAAGACCTGACGACAGTGTTCCCGCAGCTGCAGGCACTCGAGCGTCAGGCACTGGCGATCATGGCGGATGAACCCCTCAAACTCGGCGCCATCGGCACCACGATCCTTGACCTCTATCAGGGCAGCCTCGCAGGACACATGGCCCTCGAAGCTTTTTACTCCCACGTCGGATCGACGGACGCGGCGATACCACACACCGCTTGGATCAAGCGGATTCGCGCCCAGATCGAATCTGCTTCAGGCACCCTTGAATCACCTTATCGCGTAACCGGTCAGTCGGAGGCAACCGCACACCTCACTGTGCAGGCGCTCGATCCTGTAGGCGGCATCTACCAGAGTGAACCCCACGCACCGCTGACGCTTGCCTTACTCGGTAAACAGACCAACGGCGCGATCAAGACTTCGTTCTATTCCCTCGATCCAATGTTCCGGGCACTGACCGCGCGCTTTCCACCGGCTGAAGGCGAACCTGAGCCGAAGACCCTCAAGGGTGATGAAGCCGCTGCGGCACAGGCGAACCAGGCGCTTGCCATGATCGGCATCCTCGCCCGCGAATCCGACTCCGCTGCCCAGACCTCCGTAGGGGCATTCCTCGCCGCCCGCCGGCGCACCGAAGATGCCCTCGGTTGGCTCGGTGCGGCCGCACGCAATGGCAATCTGGTCGCCAACATGCTGATTGCCGGCATCTATCGCGACCAGATCAAGGATGCACCGGACGACAAGACGCGCGAGGAGTACACATCACAGATCGTTGACAACTACACCCACGCGATCTCTCTCGGTTCCGCGGATGCCATGTATTCGCTCGGCGTGTTGTACCTGAATGGACAGTTCGGCAAGGAGAACGTGGCGTCGGGTCTGCCTTTGCTGGAACAAGCGGCCGCACTGGAGCACAGCGATTCATTGACCCATCTCGGTACCCTGCACGCGCTGGGAGAGCACTTTCCTGAAGATCAGGCGAAAGCAGCTGAGCACTTCATCAGAGCGGCCGCACTGGGCAACCCGCGCGCGACTTACGCCTATGCTCGTCTCCTCATTGCCCCGGAAAACAAACTCACGCTGGATGGACGCGTTCACGACTGGCTGCAAACGCTCGCCGACAACGAGGACGCCGAGGCCATGGTGCATCTTGGCAACCTTCATGCACGCGGTGTCGGCTTCGCCGCTTCAGGGAAACTCGCCACGAAGCCAAAGGCAGGGAGAGACAATCGCCGCGCCGCCAGGTGGTACAAGGCCGCAGTGAAACTGAACCCGGACGATCCCAACATCGTCAACGAAGTCGCCTGGACACTGGCCGTCAGTGATATCGAAGGTCTGCCACAACCGCGTTATGCCAAAACCATCATGGATCGGCTCATGACGCAGAACGAAGATGCGAGCACACGGCCGGAGTACCTCGATACCTGGGCGGCGATACACGCGGCCAACGGTGAGTTCAAACAGGCCATCGTGCTGCAGGAAAAGGCACTCAATCGCGCGAAAGAGCTGAAGCGCGAAGACGTCTACGACATTCTCGAAGAACACCTGCAGAAATTCCGCGCCGGCGAGGTCATCGTCGAGCGTGCGCCCTGACGATTCCCGCTGCTTCGAACTGCTGAAGACCGGATGCCCCGGTATCGATGTGCGTTCCCCGGGTGAATTCGCAGTTGGACATCTGCCCGGTGCAATCAACCTGCCGATCCTGAACGATGAAGAGCGTGCGCGGGTTGGCACCACCTACAAAACGGAAGGCGCTGATGCGGCGCAGGCGCTTGGTCACTCCCTTGTCAGTGGCGATGTACGCGCAAGTCGGCTTGAAGCGTGGAGTGCCTTGTTGGGAGCCAGGCCGGAAACCTACCTTTATTGCTGGCGCGGCGGCGCTCGCTCGCGGATCGCGGCAGAGTGGCTCGCCGAACTTGGCCTTGAACCCGTTCGAATCGAAGGGGGTTACAAGCGCCTGCGTCACTTGTGTCTCGATACGCTCAATGTGTCAGCGCAAGCGCGGCACCACTGGTGGATGGTTGGCGGGCGAACCGGCAGCGGCAAAACCCGTTTCCTGCATACCCGTTCCGACAGCATCGATCTCGAGGCACTCGCCAATCACCGCGGCTCTGCCTTCGGCGCTGCAGTCACACCACAACCTGCGCTGGCCACATTCGAGAATGCGCTCGCCTGTGCCTTACTCGCGCACAACAAACCGTTACTGGTTCTCGAAGATGAAAGTCGCACCATCGGCAGGATCGGACTTCCGGATGGGTTCTTCGCCGCGATGCTGCAGTCACCGGTGGTGATCCTCGAAGCCTCGCTTGAGGAACGTATCGCTGCGATCCGCAAGGAGTACGTCGAAGAAGCCCTGGACACTTCAGCCCCGGCACTCTTGCACTCACGTTTCAGATCCGCCCTCGCTCGCATTCAGAGGCGCCTTGGTGGCCAGCGTTATGGGGAGGTGCTGGCTGCGATCGACAGGGGTTTTGCGAACGGTGACCACGATGGCTGGATTGAGCGGTTGTTGACTTGGTATTACGACCCGATGTACGACTACCAGCTGGAAAAAAAGCAAGCGCGCATCCGGTTCTCCGGCCCGGCTACAGCCGTCACGTCATTTCTGGACGCACAGCGCCCATTTCCAGTTTGATGACAAAAACCTCTAACCGTCCCGGCAGCGGGACCGGTCGTTTCCGACCGGAGATTCATAGGAGTTCACGATGCAGATTCAGGACAGCAAGGGCATTTTCGTCGGTGGCGCATCTGGCATGTGCCGCGCAACCGCAGAACAGTTCGCCGCCAAGGGCGGCAAGGTCGCCATTCTCGATCTTGAAAAATCCGACGGAGCAAACGTCGCCAAGGCACTGGGTGGAACGTTCCACGTCTGCAACGTCATGGACTATGAAGGTATTGAAAAGGTGATTGGAGAGGCTGTCGCCAAGCTGGGCGGCCTGCACTTTCTCGTCAACACCGCCGGGGGTGGCGTCGCGACACGCACCATCTCCAAAGAAGGCAAGAAGCACCCGCTCGAAGATTTCCGCCGCATCATCGACCTCAACCTCGTGGCGTCATTCAACATCAACCGCATTGGTGCGGAACACATGTCGAAGAATGAACCCAACGCGGAAGGTGAACGTGGCCTGATGATCAACACGGCCTCCATCGCGGCGTTCGAAGGACAGATCGGTCAGGTGGCGTACACCGCCGCCAAAGGCGGTATCGCCGCCATGACCCTGACGATGGCGCGTGATCTCGGCGGCATCGGCGTGCGCGTCATGACCATCGCACCCAGCCTTTTCGATACCGGGCTCACACGTGGCATTCCGGAAGCGGGCGCCATGCAGCTCACCAAGGACGCAGCCTTCCCGCGTCGCATGGGCAAACCAAAGGAATTTGCCACGATGGCAATTGCGATGTTCGAGTGCGCCATGATGAACGGCTCCACCGTTCGTGTGGACGGCGGCCAGCGTTTCGCACCGCGTTGATTCTCCGCACCTGACCTGAACAGGAAGCCCCTCAGGCCGCCTGTTGGGTGACCACGTACCCACCTTCAGTGGGCTGGATGGTCGTGGTCGTGGTCGTGGTCGTGAGCATGATCACGACCGGGCGGCAGTTGTTTCAGCATTTCCGCCAACGACTGAAGCTCCCCCTCGCCAACAATCTGCTTCTGTGCGAGCAGGCTCAACAGCGCTTCAAGGAAATGATCGTAGTAACGATACGGTTGATCCGTCTTGGCCTCATGCGCTGCGATAGTGCGGATCAGTGATGACTGGAAATCAGCCCAAGGAAAACACCCGGCATCACTCAGCGCGCTAGCAATCACAGAGACACGTCCCTGCCAGGGTGCCTCGAAATCGAGTTCTCCATTGAGTAGCGGCGGTGCCGCGATGCCCTCAAGCTCCGGCATCAAACCTCCACCACACCGATCAGTGCGTCCCGATGGATCGCCGCAATACGTGTGGCTTCATCCGCTGCTGCGAGTCGCTGCGGCATCATGGGCAGAACCATGTAACGCACTTCCGCGGAGGAATCCCAGACCCGCACTTCGCGATCCGGGTTCAGCATGAGCCCGAATTCCGCGAGCACCTCGCGCGGTTCCCGCACCACGCGCGAACGGTAGGCGGGATCCTTGTACCACTTCGGCGGCAAGCCCATCACCGCCAACGGGTAGCAGGAACAAAGCGTACAGACCACGACGTTGTGAACTTCAGGCGTGTTCTCAACCACCACGAGTTTGTCCACCTGACCGCCAACGAACTGGTATGGCGCGATCGCTGCTGTAGCGTCCAGCAGCAGTTCGGCCTTGAACGCTGCATCAGCCCACGCACGCGCCACCACGCGGGAGCCATTCATCGGGCCGACCCGTTGGTTGAAGAGCGTTATACGATCATCGATCGCCGCTTCGGTGATAAGGCCTTTGCCGATCAGAAGCGCTTCGAGCGCACGCGCCCGCAACTCCGGATCAGATGGACTGGTCATCAGGGCTCATCCTGTTCGGGCTGATCTGGCACTACCGGTTCCAGATAAGGCTCAAACAAATCGAGGTGCACACGAATGCCCGGTTCAGCGTCTTCTCCCCACAGCTCTTTGCCTTCGAAACATACCGTGTACAAATGTTGTGGATATTCGCCCAGGCCATGGGCGTTCGAATCCGGATACACCCAGCCGTCATGCCAAGCGACGATGATGCCGTCCCTGCCGCGCGCGTACTGGGGGAGCCGTGTGTGACCAGCCAACCCGCGCGACAACGCGCGCACACGCTGACCAGGTTGGTAAAGGGGCGCTGCCAGTATGGGTCGTTGACCATGCCGGCCGCCGGGCGGATAAGCCACCCGATCAGGTGTAGCCGATGGTCGTGCAGCGATTCTCGACACCGCACCACCGAGTTCCTCAACTCGATCATTCAGTTCGGCCGTGCGTATGACCTCGCGTTCAACCAGCAGAGTTTCGAGCCCTCCAAGCCACCGTCCGAAATAGCTATCGCTGAGATAAGCCGCCGGATCAATGCGCTCGATCGCATGCCGGAACTGGTCAACATTGCCGATCAATCCCGCGACAAAAGCGGCGTTGACCATCTGAAACATACGCAGCTCCCAGGCTTCTGCAGGGTGATCACCAGAAGCGTGGACCACTGGACCAAAACCATGCTTGCCGCCGAGATCGTGAATTCCATCCATGTGGTATCAGGTGCACGCGGTCAAAGCGTTTCAACAAGAAGCGGAATCGGGTCATCGACGGCTTTGAGATCGACGCGGAACACGTGTTGACCCGACACCACCCGGGTACTGGTGTCGTCCGGCAACCGCACCGTCGCGAAACAGCTCGCAGGTATCTGCAGGTGCACCACGATCATGTCTGCACTTAAGCGCCATTCGATCGCCCACTCGCCGGAGACGGTGGTCTTTCTGATCCGAAGCCATCTGAACGGTGGTCCTTCAGGAAAGAGCTCGCCCACCGGCAAACGAGGCGCGATCAGCGCCCTGCGCCATCCTGCTCCGTCGCCGCTGTGCGAAACATCAGCGCCAAAACCTGCCGCTCCGGTAACGAACCACGCAACCAACGCGGCGGCCCCGGTGTCAATCTGGCCCTGATCATTCAACAGCAGGTCGGTGTCGCCCGCTGGATCACCGAGCCAGGAGCCGGGACCGGTACGAAGTGCCACTGCCCAGGCCAGATCATCACGACCGCCGGCAAGCAGAACATCGAGCAGACGGGTACCGTGAAGAGTGTGGGTAAGCGGTCGATAGCCTTACTGCACAACCAGCTCACACAGCCGTGCAAATGCGACCGCGGCAGGCCCTTCATCGATCAGTCCAAATCCGAGCGCCGCAACATAGGCGTCTTGGTCGTCACGAACCAACAAACCCGATGGGGTGACGAATCGCGACTGGAATGCTGATCGCACGCGGTCCGCAAGTACCCGCA
>Ga0194119_10005146_pt1 | contig 19668 bp, 19 predicted proteins | sample TA2MahC100mmetaG_FD_148620 | JGI IMG/M metagenome (GOLD analysis project Ga0194119, IMG submission 148620) | Freshwater microbial communities from Lake Tanganyika, Tanzania - TA2015018 Mahale Deep Cast 100m | ecosystem: Environmental > Aquatic > Freshwater > Lake | place: Tanzania: Lake...
TTATAAAATCATTCCCTTGCAGATATTCAGCAGTGGGATAAGGATGTGTTTCGATTTTGGGATATTTTATATTAATCTTAGAATACAGTTTTAAATTTTCAAAAACATTGTTTGTAAACTGATCCGAGACAAGTAACAAATCTATATCGGAATACTCTGAAGCATCACCCTTCGCATATGAACCGAATAAAAGTATTTTATAAAATGTAAGACCTTTCGAACGGCATTCATTAACAAAATCGGTAACCGTTTTTATTGCAAATTCTCTTGGAGCCATAATTTTATTTCTTTTGTATTCGCTATTAAATGATATGTAAAATCTTTATTACATATCTCTTTCATCTTCGTAATATATTCAGGATATCTTCCTTCAAGTTGGAAACGGTTCAAGCCAAGTAAAAATTCACTCTGTTCATCATTAATTTTTAAGGGGGTTTGAGATAACAGCAAATTCAAATTATGTGTTTTGGGTGGAATATTCGATTCATTGCTTTTAATCCACAAAGCTTTACTTATTTTTTCAATCACAAGATGTGCAAAAAATAAAGATTGGAGATATTTCTTTCCGTTAAATAAAGTATATACAGCTTCCCAATCATCCTCAGCCTGATTTAACCAATAGTTAATATGTTCTTCTTTGGTTTTCATACACGTTAAAATTACTAAAAATATGGTTATTACGCTATTTCCCGATGCCTCCCTTTTTATGACAAAGAAAAAAAATAAAATTCTTAAAATAATTTTCTGCAAAAGACCCCTTGTGTGGGAATAATAAGTATTGTAAACCTAATTCTTTTTTAATAAAAATGGAGTTCAGTCATGAGAAATCTACTATCTATAATTACTGTTCTAACTTTTTTATTTATTTCTGTTAATTCCTTTGCACAAACATCAACCGATCCCTGGACAAAATTCAATGCAGAAAAGAAAAGTGAATTGACTGCTGGGATTCTGGAATGGTTAATCCCAGTAGTTGGACATGCATATGCTGAGGATGCCGGAAGGGGATTAATACCAGCTGGAGTCAGTGTTGGCGGCTTGGTACTAATATTTGCTTCAGGTGGAGAAACAGGATTGGTTACTGTTGGCTTATTAGGATATCTAATAGGAAGAGTGTGGGGAATTGTTTCAGCAGTTGAAACAGCAAGCGATTTTAATAATAATCTAAAAAGTAAATTAAATCTAACATTAAAACCAATGAAGTTTCCTAATAATAATTTTGGATATGCAATTTCAATTTCTTTGGCATACAACTGAACAATTATTAAACATTATAATAAGTTTTAAATTTGCTTACATCAATAAAAATAAAAATCGGTTCAAAGGAAATTATTGAGAATATTCAAAAACATATTATGCTTTCCTCGCTGCAAGCGGAGAGGAAAGCAACTCCAGTAGATTAATGTAATTGATGAATCTCATGATTATGCAACCGCAGATCTATTGGTGTTGACAATAATTGATTGTGTTAAAGCAATAGAGATTGTAAAGAAATAAGTGGAGAAAATAAAATGAGTAAAATGCTTTCCATAATAGTTATAAGCTTTTTTAGTCATACTATTAATGCGCAACAACCATATAATACTCTGTTAGGTTCTTACAACGGTGTTAAAATTTATTCTAATGGCTCAATTTCATATGCAAGTAATGATTATAACAATTATAATGGAACGAATACTGGAATGAAATGGCAATGTGTAGAATTTGTGAATAGATACTATTTAATAGTAAATAATAAAAATATAAGAATAGCGGGTACAAATGCTGTTGATTATTATTCAACTGCTTCTCAAAGGTCGATGTATAATTATGCTAATAATTCGAGCGTTTCACCTGCTGTTGGAGACATACTTTGTTTTGGTGGTGGACTTGGTCATGTTGCGATTATTCGTGAAGTAGGAAGCAATTATGTAAGAATAACACAGCAAAACGGGACAAATACAACAAGTGATTTAAATTTTACATTAACAATGAGTGTTTCTAATGGGAATTATAACATCTCGGCAACAAATCTTAGTTCATCACTTTATATACAAGGATGGTTAAAAAATTCTCAAGTTGTTCAAACTGGACTAGCCAAAATTTCACAAGGTGTAGCAATTTATCCAAGCCAAGTTATTGTTGGAAACAATTTTCAGTCTATTTTTACACTTCAGGAGACAACAGGAAGCCCAGTAACTTATGCAGCTATTTTATGTGCAATAGTAAAAGGGACTTCTCATGCTGTTGATATGGAAGTAAAAAATAATATCACAATTCCAGCAAATGGAAGTTATCAATATTCATCAACGCAACAGTGGAGACTAACCGATCCTATTGGTACCTACCAGGCGGTTGCAAGATGGAAAGATTCAAACGGAAGTTGGTACGACTTTACAACAACAGGTAATGGTATTAATAACAAATCATTTTCAGTTGCAACAAATCAAATAGTACTTGGATTAAATCCATCATCAGAATTAGATTTTGGCAATGTTGAAGTTGGGCAAAGTAAGACATTAACATTTAAAGTAACTATTCAATCTATTTCAACAGCAAATCTGACTTTATCTCCTGCCAGTCCAACTAGTCCATTCACATTAATAAACAATATATCAATCACTCTTACACCAGGGAGTGAGCATATATATTCAATCAAATTTACACCACAAAGTTCACAGTCATATAATCAAATTTGGTATTTGACACACAACGCTACAAACTGGTCAAGTCCATGACCGATACAATTAAAAGGTAATGGAACAAGTTCACAGTTACGTGCTATTACCATAAGTGGCCAAAGTATAATTTCTAATTATGGAATAAATATTCAAGTAAGTCCTAATGATAAAAATGGAAATGGAAATGGTACAACTGGATTTATTAGGTATTATTATGATGGTCAACCTGTGACATTGACAGCAACTCCAGTTGCTTGGGAATTCTATGGATTTGAAAAATGGCTAAAAAATGGAAGTTATTATTCAAACCAGCGAAGTATCAGTATAACAGTCAATGGAGATACCGAATATACAGCGGTATATAATAGCTATGTTACTCACCATAAACTCAATGTAAGATCGTCAAATCCAAATAGTGGTGTAGAGATTTTAGTATATCCAAATGATGTAAATGGAAATAGTAATGGATTAACTGAATTTTCTAGAATATACAGTCATAACACGACTATCAACTTAATCGCCCCCCTCACTACTGCTGGAAAATATTTCACTAAGTGGTTGAAAAGCGGATTAATTCATTCTGTAAACCCTAATATTAATTTTTCTCTTAGCGAAGATTATTACCTTACAGCTGTATATGAAAATTCAACGGCAATAGACTATGGTTCAACCATAGATTTAGATTATTCTTTATTTCAAAACTACCCTAATCCCTTCAACCCAACAACAACAATTTCATATTCTATCCCTCGTACCGAATTTGTAACACTAAAAGTATTTGACATGCTTGGAAGAGAAGTGGCAACTCTTGTAAATGAGGAAAAACTACCAGGCAATTACGAGGAGAAGTTTGATGGTACCAATTTCCCAAGCGGTGTGTATTTGTATAGAATGCAAGCTGGAAACTACGCACAAACAAAAAAACTATTGCTGCTAAAATAGGTTGTGTATTATGGAAAAAAAGATACTATCATACTCACGTTTCAAAACTCTACTTGCACTCGGCATAACTCTTAATACTGTCGGTTCTATTGTAATCGGTGTTGGCGGTTTAATTGCATTTAGCGGACTGGTAAGCTGTGTAGGTGGTGATGCATTTACAAAACCTCTTGGTTTGGTAGCATTTGTTTCTGGTTTATTAATGGTTGGTCTGGGCTATTTAATTATAGCAAATGGTCAAGTGATAGAGTGTTTTGTTAGCATCGAGGAAAACACACATAAAACCAGTGAGATAATTGAGGTATTGCAACAAAAATTTCCAAATCTGAATAATTAAAAAATCGAGACGACTTGTCGAGTCCTCACAATACCGACTCTATCCGCTAACTTCACACAGTAAAGTTAAATTACATATGTGAATTATTATTTTGCAATTTATTGATAGTAACAAAAAATGAAATTAAATTTCTGACAGAATAAAAAGAGATTAACTATGAAGTTATATAACTATAAAATTATTGTAGAAGAATGTGAAGAGGGAGGATTTTATGCCGAATGTCCAGCATTCCCTGGCTGCCATGTAGAAGCAGATACTTATGAGGAAACAATTCGTGAGATGAAAGAAGCTGTGAAAAATTTTATTCAAGACTATAAAATTAAAAATGTGGAATTACCCTCTGATAATTTTCTGATTACATCTATACAGATTGCATTATGACGAGTTTTTTCCCTGATGTAAATTCAAAACAAATAATTAAAGTTATTGAGAAACTTGATTTTATTTTTCTGCGCCAAAGCGGAAGCAGTCATGCTATATATTATAGAGAAGCGGATTGTAAGAGAACTACCGTGCCAATACATGGTAAGCAATCACTAAAACGAAAAACTATCAAATCAATTTGCAAAGATGTTGGGATTACTATAGATAAATTAAAAGAGATGATTAATGAATAACAAATATTAGGAAGCGTACCCGAAATCGGGTGATAAAAGTTATTGAAAAGCGATTGCATTATAAAGCCAATCTCTGTTTTTTAAGACAACTCCACATACCTCCAAGGGAGACTTACCATTCTTAAATCTATTTGTACCTCTACAATCTGTATATGGCTTGAACCGAAGATAGTTTTTGTAAAGGTTGAGATAATTTTCAGCGTATCTTAATTTCTGAAATGACTCTATTGTCTTAAATCTTCTCATTAATTGTCGATTGATATTTTCTGCAATATTATTTGTTTTCTTAATCAAAGGATGTTTATGATGTGTTAGCAATTTTTCTAAACAGCGATCAAAGAAGTCAAGGAGTTTTGGATACCTATCTTGATAAGTTTTTAACTCGCCCAGAATCTTCGTAGATTGTTTTTTATCCGAAGAATAAAACATTGCTCTGCTTAATTCCATTATTTTTTCTGTTTCTTCATATTTTACTTTCTTCTCTAAGCAGTCAGTTGTTTTATTCTTAAGAGCGTTCTCATATGATCTTCTTTTCTGTTTCAATTCAATGATTCTATCTACGATATCCAAGGCATGTTTGAGACATTGTTGGTGTGGAATCTCTTTGCCAAACACTTTTTCTGTTGATTTTTCAAGCATCTCATCGAGGTCTGTCGTTATTCCTTTGACTGGATATCTTAAATGTTCTTTGATAAATCTCATAAACTCATCAAAGCCATGCTGCTCTACTTCCTTGAATATTTCTGTATGGATAAAATCTCCGCTTGAATCCGTTGCCGTCAAGATCAGCATCTTTTTTCCTCCGACACTAAAATATTTATCATCTACTGTTAAGTATCCTTCCCAGTTCGGTCGGTATTCTTCTCTGATTTTTATATCTCCTTTGGACATCTTCGCTATCTGGTTTACCATTCGGCAAATTGTATTCTTACTTATTCTGATGAAATATTGCTCTTTAATTCTTTTACTCATTACTCGATAACTCATTCTTTCTTCTACGTGCATGCGAACCAACTCTATCTTTAATTTCAGTGTGTAACGTTCCTTATTTTTCTTTTTTACAAATCGCTTTTGGCATTGCTTGCATTTGTATCGCTGTACATTTTTTTTACTTTTTCTTTCTAAGCTATTATCAATTAGCCGACGGACTCCATTTTTTACCGTCTTTAACGATCCACAGTGCGGGCATCTCATTTTGCGTACCTTCAAGGCTGATATCCTCTCTTAACGATGGCGCAAAATCGTTATTTCTGATATCTTCTTCTTTTTATTCGCCTTATGGCCAATTTATCACCCGATTCTGGGTACGCTTAGAAATATTATTTGTCAATCAAAATTTATTTATTATTGTATCCTACCCAACTCTTTAGCATATATCCCATTTTAGAATAAGCGGTTCTTCTTCCTTTACCCATAGCTAAAATAACTGTTGCAGCACCTGTTACAATATCTCCGCCGGCAAAAATTTTATCGACCGAAGTATTTCATACCCCATCTATAATAATATTTTTCTGGTTGTTCACATTTTTCCCCGTTGTTGTTTCCATAAATCAATTCAACAAATTTTTGAATATAATTTGATATCTAAAACAAGATATATTTGGCTGATAAATCGTTAATCCTTAAATTTACACCTGAATTTTTTATTCATTATAGGAGATAAAACGTGGTTATTGGCGTTCCCAAAGAAGTAGTTAATGGTGAGAATAGGGTTGCGTTAGTTCCAGACGTCATTGCAAAACTTAAAAAAAAGGGTTTTGAAATAATTGTTGAATCCAGCGCTGGCATTAATGCTGGCTTTACAGATAAGAAATATGAATCTGCTGGTGCTAAGATAGTCACTGACCTATCCTCATTGTATTCCTCATCAGATATTGTAGTAAAAGTACAAAGACCGGTTGAACATCTAAAATTAAAGAAACATGAATTAGAATTAATGAAAAAAGGAAGTTTGCTGATTACATTCTTTTACTCTTTACATTATCCAGAGCTTGCAAAAAAAGCCGCCGAACTTGGTATCAATGTTATTTCTATGGATGCAATACCGAGGACAACGCTTGCTCAAAGAATGGATGCATTGAGTTCGCAAGCAAATATTGCTGGTTATAAAAGTGTTTTATTAGCAGCAAATCATCTAGGTAAAATTTTCCCATTGATGATGACTGCTGCTGGAACAATTTCTCCATCAAAAGTTGTAATTATGGGTGCCGGAGTTGCTGGCCTTTCTGCATTAGGTACAGCAAAAAGATTAGGTGCTGTTGTTGAAGTATCTGATATTCGTCCAGCTGTTAAAGAAGAAGTTGAAAGCTTAGGTGGAAAATTTATTGAAGTTACAACTGATGCTTCTATGCAAGATGCCGGCGGTTATGCAATGGAACAATCGGATGAATTCTTAAAGAAGCAAAAAGAATTAATCTTTAAACATATAACTGAAGCTGATATTGTAATTACTACAGCATTAGTACCAGGCAAAAAAGCACCGATATTGGTTACTGAAGAGATGGTTAAAAATATGCGACCAGGTTCAGTTGTGCTCGATATGGCTGTTGAATTTGGCGGCAACTGTGAATTAAGTGAAAACGGTAAAACAGTCGTAAAAAATAGTGTTACAATAATTGGCGAACCAAATTTGCCAAGTTTAGTTCCATATCATTGCAGTGAAATGTATGCAAAGAATATTCAAAACCTAATTGAGTATTCGAGTAAAGAAGGAATATTCAATCATAATTTAGAAGATGAAATTCTTGGTGGTGCAACAATTGTTAAGGATGGTCTAGTTGTAAATGACAGAACGAAAGCTTTGTTATAATTTTTTGTGCATCACATTAACTTTATGAAAAACAAAATAAGGATTATAAAATGGAAAGTTTAGGATTATTAATGCTTGTTTATGTCTTTGTCCTAGCTATTTTTGTCGGGTTTGAATTGATTACGAAAGTACCGCCAACATTACACACCCCATTAATGTCAGGTTCAAATGCTATTTCAGGAATTACAATTGTCGGCGCAATTCTTAGTGCTGGTTTACATGAATTTACAGTCAGCACAATTCTTGGATTAATAGCAATGATATTCGCTACTATCAATGTTGTCGGTGGATTCTTAGTTACCGACAGAATGTTAAAAATGTTCAAAAAGAAGTGAGTTTAAAAATGAGAATAATTATAGAGATATCATATTTAGTAGCTTCAATTCTTTTTATCTTCGGTATAAAGAATCTAAGTTCACCCAAAACAGCCCGCAAAGGAAATTTTTTAGCTGCATTAGGAATGTTCATTGCTATCGTTGTAACATTATTCGATCAACATGTATTAACATATGAATGGATAATAATTGGTTTTATTATCGGCGGATTAACCGGTGCATTAATGGCATACAAAACACCAATGACTGGCATGCCGCAAATGGTTGGTTTATTAAATGGTTTTGGTGGCGGTGCATCTTTGTTAGTTGGTCTTTCAGAATATTATAAAATGAAAAATTTTCCAACTTGGACTTTCAATGTATCAACCGATATTACAATTGTACTTAGCTTGATTATCGGTGCAGTTACTTTCACAGGTTCATTGATTGCATTTGGTAAACTGCAAGGAATTGTTACTGGAAGAGTGGTTAAATATCCAGGTCAACACCCGTTGAATTTATTTTTATTAATCGGGTTGCTGGCTGCTGGTGCTTTCTTTGTTATAGATCCAAATTTAGAATGGCTTGTATTAACTATAGGTGGTGTTGCTTTAGTATTAGGAGTTTTATTAGTGTTGCCAATTGGTGGAGCAGATATGCCGGTTGCTATTTCTTTATTAAATTCTTATTCGGGATTAGCTGCATCAGCAACTGGATTTGTGTTACAAAATAATCAATTAATTATTGCTGGTGCATTAGTTGGTGCTTCAGGTATTATTTTAACATTGATCATGTGCCGCGGTATGAATAGATCTTTAATGAATGTTGTTATGGGTGGCTGGGAAACTGCGGGTGCTGAAGGACCGGCTGCATCTACTACATCGCCGAAAGGACAAGTTAAAGCTGTTGATTCTGAAGAACTAGCCATGTTATTTGATGCTGCAAGCAGTGTAATAATTGTCCCTGGTTATGGTATGGCTGTTGCACAAGCTCAACATGCAGTTCGTGATTTAACTAATCAGCTTGAAGCTAAAGGTAAAAAAGTTAGGTTTGCCATTCATCCGGTTGCTGGTAGAATGCCGGGTCATATGAATGTACTTTTAGCTGAAGCACAAATTTCATATGATTTAATGTTATCGATGGAAGAAATTAATGATGATTTCCCTAATACTGATATTGCCTTAATTATTGGCGCAAATGATGTTGTTAATCCAGCAGCACGACATGATAAGAGCAGTCCAATCTATGGTATGCCTATACTAAATGTTGACTATGCTAAGACAGTGGTAATAAATAAAAGATCAATGAATGTTGGCTACGCTGGAATTGATAACGAACTTTTCTTTTATCCAAATGCACTTATGTATTTTGGAGATGCTAAAGACGCAGTTGCTAAACTAGTAACTGAAATTAAGCATTTATGATAAACTGATTTTTGGAATTGAAAACCCTTCGGGATAAACTATTTATCTCGAAGGGTTTTTATTTTAAAGGAAAAGACAAAAGTAATTTGTCGCCTTGAAATGAAATTATAGGGTTATTTTCACTGTGAATTGATGTGACCCATTTCCCAACAAAATAACCAATAGCAGCACCAAGAAAGACATCAGAAGTCCAATGCAAATCTTGGACAACTCGCGAATATGCTGTTAAAATTGCTGGTAAGTAACAAAAAATTTTTATTAAGTCTGACTTTGTATTTTCAGATAATACGGTTGATAAAGAAAATGCAAGAGTCGTATGACCAGAAGGAAATGACCAATAATCATCTGAAAATTTATTTAGGGAATGAAATAAACTTTCACCTAATTCTTTATTTGGTCTAGCTCTACCAAATAAAAATTTTAATGAAGTAGTTATTATCCCAGAATAAAAAGCAGACTGCAATATTTCGTACGCAATTTTTTTATGGTTGTTATTCTCCGATGAAAAACCTGAAATTGTAAAAACACCGGCAATTAATGCAGATGTATAAACTTCTCCCCATACTCTTCCAATTTCGATGGCAAAGCTTTTTCTGTTGACATTAATTTGTTGGATCTCATCCCTGATATTCTTGTCATAGTGAATCAATAAAATACTTGTTGCAGCGGTTAGTCCTAATTTCCCCCAGTCACTTAATTCCCAATTTAATGGTTGTTGAATAAATTTTTCTGATTCTTTAGCGAATTGGTTGATGTCAAAATTATTCTGACTACAAAGTCTTGACTGGAAAAGTATAAGTATAAGTAAAATTGATATTAGTCTTATTAGTTTCAGCTGTTCCTCAATAATTTATAATTCTAATATAACTTCTAAAAAGAAAATGTGTGCAATTTATTCTCAGATTTATGCAACCTTCTAGGCTGCTGACAAGTCTAAAGCATTAAAGGAAACAGACCAAGAGGTAAAAATGAACTATCGAATAATTCAAAGAATAGCACTCATAATCTTACTAATGTGCATTGGTTTTACAACTCACTTTGCAAATGAATTAAAATTGATTAGAGAAAAATCTATCAGTGTTAACCCTGGTGAGATGCTTTCTGTTGAAGCTTCTGGTGCCGACATAAAGATTAATAGCTGGACAAAAAATGAAGCTTACGTAAAAATATTTGGCAATCGGAAAGCAGAAGACAAAATGAAATTTTCAATTGAAAAAACGAGCATTGGTATTAAAGTAACTGCGAAAAAAGAAAGCTCTTGGTTTTTTAATTGGGGAAGCGGTTATAGTGTTAGAATCGAAATAATGCTGCCGAATTATTTTGATACAAACATAGAGACTTCCGGCGGAGATATTTATATACAAAATATTAACGGAAGGTTTAAACTCGAGACATCTGGCGGCGATATAGAACTTAAAAACACTGAAGGGGATTTAAGAGTTGGTACATCCGGCGGAGATATTAAAGTTGATTCCCATGAAGGTAAAACAAATGTATCAACCTCAGGGGGTGATATAATTGTAAAAAATCTAAATGGAGATTTAAAATCATCAACCTCTGGTGGAGATATTCAAATTTCATTGCAAAATGGTTCTATTCTAGCTAAAACCTCCGGTGGTGATATTTCAATCGATTATGATGGAGCAAATAAGGGAATTAAAGCTTCCACATCAGGCGGAGATATTAAACTTAGATTACCATCTAATTTTACTGCAAGTGTTGAGCTTGAAACTACTGGCGGAAGTATTGACAGCAAGTTTAAAAATTCGTCAACTCAAAAAGTAAAGCGCGGATTATTAATAGCTGATTTTAATGGCGGTGGGGCAAGGGTTGATTGCAGTACAAGCGGTGGTGATATAGATGTAATTGAGAAATAACCTTTAATTTTCTTTAATAAGGCTGGTACGGGGGAAACCAGCCTTATTCTTAATTTCATATCTTATTAAATCATTTGCTTCTTTTGAAATTGTAATAAAGCCTTATTTTGACTACTTTTTGAATAAGAATTAACTTTTAACATTTATAAATGTTCAAAGGTGAATTATGAATTTGGACTGGAATCAATTTTTAGGAAAATCCTTAAACATTACCATGAATGAAAATTATGGGGTAGTGTACGGCAAAAATGACGAAGAGCATCCAACCTTTTATGAAATAGTATTTAAATCTGGTAAACTTCTTTCTGCATATAATGAGGGTTTACTATTGGAATCTTCTCGAGAGCAGCAGCAATACAAAATTTTTATTCCTTATTCATCAATAAAATGCGTAGAAATATTCTAAAGTTATTTTCTCTCTACATAATTTTTTTGAATTCTCTTTTTTTTGCTTCTGATTTTAGAATCAAAAGCCTAAGAATCTATTCAGCAAATGATCAATCATCATTTCCAGTAATTTATTTTTCAGATTTAAATGAAAGTAAGATCCAAATCGAATTTGATCTGGAAGGTTCTTTCATTCCAAACCTAAATATAGTATTCAAATTGTGTGATAAAAATTGGATGCCATATGAAAATGCCTTTCTTGCGAATATTGGAAAAAATACCGAATATAATTTATGGATAAGTAGGCTTCCATTACGAGTTAAAGGAGCGCAATATCATTATCAAGGTGTTTTCCCAAATCAAAATGTCTCCTTCCCTTATTCAGGCAAGTGGAAATTTTTTATCGTTGATCCTCACAATAAAAACAAAATCTATGGTGAAGGGAAATTCTATGTCGTTTATCCAGAAGTTAAATTGAGTGCAAGTATTGAGAAACTCAGAAGTCAATATTCTAACCAAGAGTTAGCTATTCTCGGAAGATCTATTGGAATTAGTACATCGTTTATTTTACCAGATAGTCTCTATTCTTTTTATGTAAAAGGTATTGAAATAGTTGAGAATTATAAAATTCCACATTCAATTTTTATTGATAGAGAAAATCAATCTCAAGATAAGTTTTTTGAATGGAATGGTTCTAATCGATTTACCTTTGTGATACAAAACTTAAGACCTGGTAACGAATATCGCCAAATAGACTTAACAGATATCAATTTCTACAATCAGCAAAATGTTAATGCTCACTATGATGGAATTGAAACTTCAAATCTATTCAAGCAAAATTTCAGGGATTTTAATGGTGGGTCATACCTGGTTGACTATTTTGACGAATATTCTGAATACATGAATGTTAATTTTAGAATAAGAACCCCTGAAAATGTAATCAATCCAATATTTCTTGTGGGGTCATTTAATAATTGGGAAGTTCAACCGGAGTATGAATTGTTTGACGATGATGGATTATTAAATTTAAGAATCGAACTTAAGCGAGGAATTTATGATTATGTTTATGTAACCGGAGAAATTGTAAATGATCAAATAAAAAATATTGACTGGAATATTCTAGAAGGAAATTTTTGGGAAACAAAAAATGAGTATAACATTTTTCTATATTACGCATCCCAAGAAAAAGGGGGATATGACAAAATAATTGGTTATTTAAAAATTAATTCTGGTGAACAATGGCGAAATTAAAAGTTGGTGTTATAGGAACTGGTCATTTAGGTAAATTGCACACAAAACTGTTTAAAGAAGTAAACGATTGTGAATTAGTTGGAATTTATGATAAAGATTTTACTCAATTAAATAAAGCAGCAAATGAATTCCAAGTCAAAGCTTTTAAGAATGAATCAGAGCTAATCGATGCAGTTGATGCAATATCAATTGTTGCAACTACCAGCGCCCATTACAGTCTGGCAAAACTTGCATTCAATAAAAACAAACATGTGTTTATTGAAAAGCCAATTACTAAAGATATTTGGGAAGCAGAAGATTTAGTTAAAATTGCGGATGAAAAGAAATTAAAACTACAAGTCGGACATATCGAAAGATTTAATCCAGCGTTGCTTTCACTAGAAAAATATCACCTCAATCCAATGTTCATTCAATCGGATCGTCTTTCACAATTTAATCCAAGGGGAACGGATGTTGCAGTGGTACTGGATCTTATGATACATGATATAGATATAATTTTAAGTCTAATTCAAAGTGAAGTGAAAGATGTAAGTGCTAGCGGAGTTGCTGTAGTGTCAGATAGTCTTGATATTGCAAATGCAAGAATAGAATTTGAAAATGGAGCAGTGGCTAATGTTACTGCGAGTAGAATATCTCAGAAAAAAATGAGAAAGATGAGAATGTTTCAGCGCGATACATACATCACGCTTGATTTTACAACCGGAACATCAGAAGTGTATAGACTTGTTTCTCCAGATGAAATTCCTAAAAATTCTTTCATTAATTTTGGTGATATAGGAATTGGGGATAAGAAAAAATCAGTTATTTATGAACAACCCGAACAAAAAGAAGTAAATGCTCTTAAGTACGAACTTCAATTATTTATTGATTCAATACACAAAAATATTGCTCCTCCGGTTACCGGTGCAGATGGTTTAAAAGCATTAAGAGTTGCAGAAAAAATTATTTCTAGAATTGAGGAGTCAATCAAGGATGCAAAAAATAATTAGTACGATTTTATTAATTATATTTTTATTTGTCGGTTGTAGTGTATTAAAAACTGTAGAAAATTTTTCAAGACTGAAATACAAAATTCATTCATCAACTGACTATCAGATTTTAGGAATTAATATTAAAGAAAAAAAATCTCTTAATGATTTCTCATCATTTGAGATGCTTAAGTTAACCACCGGACTTTTAAAAGGAACTCTCCCATTATCATTTACACTAAATGTGGAAACAAAAAATCCAAATGATGGTTCAGGTGGTTATCCAAAAACTGATCTTTCAATTGAATCTTTTCCTTGGCATCTATTATTAAATGATAAGGAAGTTCTCAATGGAAATATACCACAACCAATTTTAGTCCCGGGTAAAGGGGAATCAACATTAATTCCATTGCGAATTGAATTTGATATTGCAAAAAATTTCAAAGAAAAAAATATTGATGATATCCTATTTCTTGTATTGCAGATGGGTGGATTAAAGGGATCAACATCCAATTTGAAATTGATTACGCGGCCGGTAGTTGGAACGCCAATGGGAAGTATAGAATATCCAAATAACATTACAATAATTGATAAAACATATAATTAACGATTATGCCAAAGAAAAAATATGCAATAGGAGTAGATCTTGGTGGTACATCAATTAAAATTGGTTTAGTTGATGAGCAAGGTAAAATAAAATTCAAAACCACACTGGATAGTAATTCTTCACTTGGACCAAAGCATGTTATTAAGCAGATTAAGCACGGAATTAAATCTGTGCTTAAAGAAACTAATTATGAAATTATTGGGATTGGTATTGGTGCCCCAGGTACAATTAAATTAAAGAAGGGTACTGTAGAAGACCCTCCAAATTTTACCGGCTGGGGACGAGTCCATCTCGGTAAACAAATTGAAAAAGAATTTAATATTAAGGTATATGTTGAGAATGATGCTAATGCTGCTGCTATTGGAGAATTAATTTATGGAGCCGGGAAAAAAATTAATTCATTTATCATGATAACTTTAGGAACTGGAGTTGGCGGAGGGATAATTATAAACAAGAAAATATATCGCGGAGAAGTTGGCGGTGGTGGCGAATTAGGTCATGTTACTATCGATGCAAATGGAGTCCCTTGTAAATGCGGTTCAATTGGTTGTGTTGAAGCCTATATCGGTAATAATTATTTAATAGAAAATGTTAAAAGAGATTTATCAAAAAATTCTAATTCAAAGATTAAGAAGTTGTGTAGAAAAGATTTCTCCGATTTATCACCGAAGATTATCTTTGAAGCTTCTCAGTTAAATGATGAATATGCAAAATCAATAATTCAAAAAACCGGACGCTGCCTTGCTTTTGGATTAGGTTCAATTGTAAATATCTTGGATATAACGACCATTGTTATTGGCGGCGGAGTAGCTGGATTTGGTGAATTGCTATTTGAAACAGTTGAAAATACACTTTGCACAAGAGTGATGAAACCTTTCAGAAAAAGAATTGTAGTATTACCAGCCAAATTAAAAAATGAAGCCGGTATTAAAGGTGCTTCTGCACTTGTGTTTTATAAGTCTTAAGGTGAACTAGTTTGTATGAGAATTTTTGTAATTATATTATTTACACTTTACATCAATGTTATTTCTCAACAAATTGATTCAACTAATTCAAATCTCTCAAAAGGCACAATTCAAAATTCTATTGCCGACTCTTCAAAAGTTGATACGACAAAAACAAAAAAGAAAAGCGATATAGATGCTGTGGTAACTGCAAGTGCTGCTGATTCACTTTTTTATGATGTAAAGAATAAGAAAATGTATGTGTTTGGTTCAGGTGAGTTAAAATACAAACAGACAGATTTAAAGAGTGGAAAAATTTTCATTAATTATGATACAAATGATCTTGAAGCATTTGGGATTGAAGATACATCCGATACAGCAAAAGTAAAAATTAAACAAGCACCAATTTTAGCAGAAGGAACTGATGTATATGAAGGAGCTAGGATAAAATATAATTTTAAAACACAGCGAGGTTTCATTTCTATGGCAAAAAACAAAGAAGAAACCTCGCGGTACGAAGGGGAGAAAGTAAAAAAAGTAGATAAAGATACTTACTTTATTGAACACGGAATTTTTACAACTTGCGAGCTTGATACACCACATACACACTTTACTTCAAGTGAGATGAAAATTATTCAGCGCGATAAAATAATAGCAAAATGGATTTTCATGAACATTGGAGGGGTTCCTTTCCCTATACCTTTACCATTTGCTGTTTTTCCTAATGAAGCTGGCAGAAGATCAGGACTTGTAATACCAACTTATGGACAAGATGCATTGCGCGGACAGTATTTTAGAAATTTTGGTTACTTTTTAGCACTTAGTGATTATTTCGATTTTACTGTAACTGGGGATTATTATTCAAAAGGCGGATATGGATTGCAAAGCAGAGTTCGATATGCAAAAAGATATGACTTCTCGGGCAATTTGAGTGCTGGATATTCAAAAATAATAATTGGCGAGGAAAATGATCCACAAAGACGTGAACAAACTGATTGGAATGTTTCTTTGTATCATAATCAGCAAATAGACCCAACGTCTCGATTCGATGTGAACCTCCGATTTCAATCTTCATCATACTTAAGAAATAATAGTGTGGATTATCGTGATTTATTAAACCAAGACATTATTTCAAATGCAACATATAGTAAGCGATGGGATGAATCAGGTAATAGTTTAACACTCAATTACAGCCGCACTCAAAATTTGGAGAAAGGCGATATTTATGAATCGCTTCCGAATATAAATTTTACTAAGAATATTACCTATCCTTTCAAAAGAGAAGGTGTAGAGAATCTCGATGACCAAAAATGGTATGAATTGGTTTCTTATTCTTATTCTGGGCAGTTGAGAAATGACAGAAAAAAAACCGGCGGTAATTTAACAAGTCGTGCTGGAGTGATGCATAATTTATCATTCAATGCTTCCCCTAAGATTGGGTATTTCAGTGTTTCACCAAGGGCCAGCTATAATGAAAAATGGTATAACAAAAGAATAAAAATTGAAAATCAAGTTCTAGAAAAAGTAGATCCGATAACAAAAGCGGTTACAAAAAAAGATACTGCTATTGTAACAGATGTTAATGAGCTTAATTTTGTTAGAACATTTGATATGAGTGTTTCTGCTTCAACAAAACTTTACGGAATTTTACAGCCAAATATTTTAGGTATAGAAGCATTTAGACATACTGTGCTTCCATCAATTTCCTATTCATATAAACCAGATTTTGGAAGTGATACTTGGGGATATTATGATTCCTATACAAACTCAAAAGGTGAAGTAATACGTTATGATAAGTATCAGAATGAAATTTTTCAGGGATCAGGTATTGGTGAAAGCCAAAGTTTGTATTTCACTCTTGGAAATATATTTGAAGTAAAAATGGCTAAAGATCCTAACGATACTTCAAAAACAACCGAGGCTAATAAAATTCAGTTATTAAATTTGAATGCAAGTTTAGGTTATAATTTTGCAGCGGACAGCCTGAAACTATCTGATTTAAGTCTCAGTTATCGAACTCAAATTGGTGAATTGCTTAGTTTCGATGGGTCCTCTTCTTTTACATTTTATGATTTTCAAGGTGGATTGAAAACAAATAGATTTCTTTCCTCTGCTGGAAAAGGATTATTTAGATTGACCAATTTTAATTTCTCGGTTTCAACTTTATTAAGTGGAGAAAAAACAGAAGATTCTCGTTCTAATCAAAAAAAATCTGAAGATGAATTTGGCACGTTTGAAAAAAAAGATATAGTTGATCTAAACAAAGTTGATGCTACTCCAGATTTCAGCATTCCTTGGAATTTAAGTTTGAGTTATAATTTTAATTTATCAAAGCCAACTCCAGATTCATCTCAAACTTATTCAAATTTAAGTGCTGATCTGAGTTTTAGCTTAACTAAGAATTGGAGATTTACTGTACGTGGCAGTTATGATTTTGATAGGAAGGAAGTTTCTGCACCGGCAGTTACAATTTATAGAGACCTACATTGCTGGGAGATGAATTTTGTTTGGCATCCGATAGGGACATACAGAGGTTTCCGTTTCGAAATTAGAATGAAAGCACCCGAGCTGCAAGATATCAAAGTAACTAAGTCCAGTGGATTGTATTCGGGTAGAAGATAATTTTTTTTATACTTTATTATTCTCGTTCCTCTATTTAAGTGAATCAAATCAACTTTATATCTTCAAGAAACGGAAGTTTTTTTCGTGTCTCTTCGACTATGTTCAAATCAACTTCACAGATGATAATTTTTTCTTCATTAACAACAGAAATTAATTCATTTCCAAGCGGGTCATAAATACCGCTAAAGCCACTATAATTAAGAGTAGGGTCTGATCCAACCCGATTTACTCCAATCATAAAACACTGATTTTCGATAGCACGCGCTTTTAGTAGTGTTCTCCAATGGTCAATTCTCGTAACGGGCCAATTCGCTATGTTCACTAAAACATCAATCCCTTTTTTAGCATAGAGCCGGTATAATTCTGGAAAACGCAAATCATAACAGATAGTTAGTCCAAAGCGTACATTATCAATTTTTGTGATAACTAATTCATTGGCAGCATTATAGTGTAAGTTTTCATTTGCAAAACTAAATGGATGAACTTTCCTATAACGAGCTTTTATCAATCCATTTTCTTCAAAGTGAACTAAAGAATTAAAATACTCATCATTATTTTTTTCAATAATTCCAGCAAAGATATTTGTTTTTAGCCTTTCGGAAAGTTTCGTAAAATATTGTGTGCCAATACCAGAAAGTTCTTCAAAAAACTTTCCTGGATTCATGGTAAATCCAGTCAATGTCATTTCTGGCAATACTAGTAGATCAACTTTTTCAGTTAGCTGTTCTATCATATTATCGATAATCGAGATATTAGATTCTGGATCTTCCCATTTCGGATTGTATTGAATCAAACCAATTTTCATTTCATTCCCATTTTTCATTATTTGTACTCCAAATAAATAAAAAAATGTCTTTTATCGAAAGAATTAATAAGTTTCCTAAACTTATTTCAACATAAGGATCAGTTATGCTCAATTATATTTGGTTGTCATTGCTTCTTTTGGGTATTGGCACCGCGTTAACTATTGATGTGATTGATAAGACGTCAAATAAATACAGAAATGGAAAGCCGATTGAAATTGTTGTTGAAACTTTAACGGATTCCTTAACCTTCAACAAATCTTTACAAGCTGATTTAAAAGTCTCTTCTGTTAATTTTCAAAAATTTTATGGTACTTCTCAGAAAGAAGATATCTCTATAAAAAGTAAACTAACATATAATAAAGATGAAAAATGTTTTATAACTTTTTTTGAAGTGGAAGAAAATAGTCCGGATTTATGGAAAGAGATGGCAGCTTCAACCGGTAGAGAAAAAGATTTAAGTGGGAAAATCTTTATCAAGAGCAGAATTGATTTAAACAAATACAAAGCAGACTTAATCCTCGAAGAAATTTCATTTATTAAAATGAAGGATGTTACAAATGCAGCAATTGACTACGCTGGCACAGCTGTAAAAATTGCTATCGGATTGATTGGAATAATGGCGCTTTGGCTTGGCATAATGAAAATTGCAGAACAAGGCGGATTAATTACAATTATTGCAAATGCTGTTAAGCCGATTACAAAATTCTTATTCCCAGATGTTCCTCACGATCATCCAGCTGTTGGTTCGATGATAATGAACATTTCTGCAAACATGCTTGGACTAGGCAACGCAGCAACTCCTTTCGGATTAAAAGCGATGGAAGAGCTTGATTCCATAAATCCTGAAAAGGGAACGTCTACAAATGCAATGTGTACATTCTTAGCAATAAACACCGCTGGTTTAACTATTATTCCAGCCACCGCAATTGCAATACGCGCAGCAGCCGGCAGCACTGATCCAGCAGTAATTATAGGAACCTCATTCTTTGGTGCAACATGCGCAACACTGACTGGAATTACTGCCGCAAAAATTTTGGAAAAATTTTCAATTCCTAATTTTAGCTTTTCTAATTGGTTTAAAATGAACATAAAATTTTTAATTAAAT
>Ga0194119_10005147_pt1 | contig 19667 bp, 21 predicted proteins | sample TA2MahC100mmetaG_FD_148620 | JGI IMG/M metagenome (GOLD analysis project Ga0194119, IMG submission 148620) | Freshwater microbial communities from Lake Tanganyika, Tanzania - TA2015018 Mahale Deep Cast 100m | ecosystem: Environmental > Aquatic > Freshwater > Lake | place: Tanzania: Lake...
ACCTAGAACGAAAGTCCAGGGGATCGTCATGCGCATGTTTCTCGCTCTTCTCGCGTCGACCACCATGGTCGCCGCGCTCGCTGCCGCCGGCCCGGCGAGCGCCGAGCAAAGACCGAACGCCAAGCCGCCGACGGCGACGGCCAAGCCGGTTACCGACCCGGTGGACGCGAACCGAGACAGCAAGAAGGGCGGCACCAAAGGCGTAGACGATTGGAATAATCCGTTCGGAAGGACGGACAAGCCGGGCAAGAAGTAGCGTGTTTCGCCTTTGATCGCGCTCCCCGGTGGTGCAGGCTGACCGGCAGACACCACAAGAGGAACGCGCCCATGAGGATCGGAGTCTTCGCCACCTTCATGTCGCCGCAGGCGACGCCGGCCATGATCAAGGATTTCGGGAAGCGGGCAGAAGGGATGGGGATGATGCGGTCGTGCGTTGCATAGTTTCGACTACAGGTCGTCTCGACCTCGAACGAAGGCCTAGGAGATCGTCATGCGCAGGTTTCTCGTTGTTCTCGCTTCGATCGCCATGATCGCCGCCCTCGCCGCCGCCGGCCCGACTCTCGCCGAGCAGAGCAAGCCAGCCGCCAAGCCCACCACCGTCGACCGCAAGGGGGCGGCCGAGCCTCAGTGCCTCCTCGGTAAGGCTCTCTGCGACAACCAAAACGTAGAGGGAGTGAAGAGCAGCGGCAAAGGCAAGGCCACGAAATAGCGTCTGAAGGTGGCAGCGCTTCGCCCGGGGATACGATCGCGAGGCGCTGCCAACGATCAGTCGTGCGTCGGTAGTTGCTCGCTGCACTCAAGCAGCTGATGCCGCCGAGGGGGCATCGACCAACCCCGGCGAGATACATGACTACACTGACGGCGGCGTCACAGCCGAGGGCGACTGGCAGGCGAGGCGTAGGAAGGGCGGTGCCAAACCAGGTATGGGGGTAACGGATTTCGCCTTTGATCGCGCTCCCCGGTGGTGCAGGCTATCGCCCGCACACATCAGGAGGAACGCGTCCATGAAGATCGGAGTCTTCGCCACCTTCATGTCGCCACAGGCGACGCCGGCCATGATCAAGGATTTCGGCAAGCGCGCCGAAGGCATGGGGCTGGATTCGATCTGGATGGGCGAGCACGTCGCGTTGTTCGACAAGAACACCTACGGCTATCCCGGCTCCAAGGACGGCCGCATCCCGGTGCCCGACGGTGGCGGCATGCTCGACGTCACCGCGACCTTCGGCTACCTCGCGGCCGTCACCAGCAAGGTCCGCTTCGGCACCGGCGTGGCGCTCGTGCCGCAGCGCAACCCGATCTACACCGCCAAGGAAGTCGTCACGCTCGACTGGCTGAGCGATGGCCGCTTCGATTTCGGCATCGGTGTGGGCTGGAACAAGGAAGAGGTCGAGGGCTGCGGCTATCGCTGGGAGGATCGCGGCGCGCGCTGCGACGAGTTCCTGACGGTGATGCGCCGGCTGTGGACCGAGCCGGTGGTCGACTTCAAGGGCAAGTGGGTGCAGTTCGAGACCATGCGGCTGGATCCCAAGCCGATCCAGAAGCCGCACGTGCCGATCATCGTCGGCGGCTATGCCGACGCCGCCTTCCGCCGCGCGGTGCGCTTCGGCGCCGGCTGGTACGGCTTCAACCTCGATCCCGAGCGGACCAAGGGCATGCTGGCCAAGCTCGACGCCGCCTTCGCCAAGGAGGGTCGCAAGCGCTCGCCCGACTACCAGATCATCATCACGCCGCCGATGAACATGGGCACCGACGCCATGCGGGGCTACGCCGAGCTCGGCGTGCACCGCCTGGTGCTGAACCTCGGCAGCCAGAAGCCTGAGCGTGTGGATCAGCGGTTGCCGGAGATCGCGAGCCTGGTGAAGAAGGCGGCGTAGGATCGGGTGCGCCGGCGTCCCAGAAAGAGGAAGCAGTCATGAAAATCGGCGGGGTGATGTTCTTCACCACGGAGTCGATGGGGCCGGCGCCGTTGGCGAAGGCGTTGGAAGACCGTGGCTTCGAGTCGCTATGGGTGCCCGAGCACACCCACATCCCCTCCTCCCGGAAATCCGAGTACCCCGCCGGCGGGCCGTTGATTCGGCCCTACTACGACATCATGGATCCGTTCCTGGTGCTCAACACCGCGGCGACGGTGACCACCAGGCTGAAGGTCGGCACCGGCATCGCGCTCCTGCCCCAGCGCGATCCGATCGTCACCGCCAAGATGGTCTCCTCGATCGACCAGCTCTCCAACGGCCGTTTCCTGTTCGGCGTCGGCAATGGTTGGAATCAGGACGAGATCGAGAACCACGGCACGGTCTTCGAGAGCCGGCACAAGCTGGCGCGCGAGCGTATCGAGGCGATGAAGACGATCTGGACCAGTGACGAGCCGGAGTATCACGGCGAGTTCGTGAACTTCGACAAGATGAAGCAGTGGCCCAAGCCGAAGCAGAAGCCCTACCCGCCGATCATAGTCGGCGGCGCCTTCCCCTACGCCGCGCGGCGCGCCATCCGCTATGGCGACGGCTGGATTCCCCGGGCCGACCGGCTCGAGCAGGACGGCGTCGGCAAGGTGATCGACAAGTTCCGTGTCATGGTAGAGGAGGCGGGCCGCGACCCCGCCTCGCTGCCGATCACCATCTTCCGCGTGCCCGACGACATCGAGAAGCTGCGCTTCTGCCAGTCGATTGGCATCGATCGCGTCGTCTTCACCCTGCCGGCGGAGAAGGAGGACAAGCTGCTGCCCATCCTCGACCGCTGGGCCGACCTGCAACGCCAGCTGGCGAAAGGCTGAACCCCATGAGGCCGAACCCATGAGCATGCCGCGCCGCAAGGTCGGCAAGACCGCGCTGGAAGTCACCGAGCTGGGCCTGGGCGGCGCACCGCTGGGCGGGTTCCGCGCCACGATTCCGGACGCCGACGCCGCCGCCCTCGTCGCCGCGGGCTACGATGTCGGCATCAACTTCTTCGACACCTCGCCCTATTACGGCTACGGCCGCAGCGAATTGCGCTTCGGCGCGGCGCTGCGCGAGAAGCCGCGCGAGAGTTACGTTCTGTCCACCAAGATCGGCCGCATCCTGCATCCGCAGAAGCCGGGCGAGACGCCGCCGCCTGAGTTCCGCGAGAACGGCCTGCCCGGCTTCCTGCCGCGCTTCGACTACAGCTACGACGGCGTGATGCGCTCGCTCGAGCACTCGCACCTGCGGCTCGGCATCGCCCGCATCGACGTGGCGCTGGTGCACGACGTCGATTTCTGGACGACGCAGGATCGCGCCGTGCTGGAGCAGCGCTTCAAGCAGGTGATGGATAGCGGCTTTCGCGCGCTTGACGAGCTGCGCCGCGCCGGCATCGTCGGCGCCATCGGCGTGGGGCTGAACGAGGCCGATATGTGCCTGCGCTTCGTGAAGGCCGGCGACTTCGACTGTGTGCTGCTGGCCGGCCGCTACACCCTGCTGGAGCAAGGCGCGCTCGCCGAGTTCATGCCAGAATGCGTGAAGCGCAAGGTCTCGGTGATCCTCGGCGGGCCGCTCAACTCGGGCATCCTCGCCGGCGGCGACACCTACAACTACGTCGCCGCGCCGCCCGAGATGGTCGAGCGCGCGCGCCGGATCAAGGCGGTGTGCGATCGCCACAACGTGCCGCTGACGGCCGCCGCGCTGCAATTCCCGCTGGCGCACGAGGCGGTGTGTTCGGTAATCCCCGGGGCGCTCAGCGCCGCCGAGGTCACCAACAACGTCGCCCATATGCGCCGGCGCATCCCGGTCGAACTGTGGGCCGAGCTGGTGCGCGAAGGCCTGCTCGATCCCGCAGCACCGGTGCCAACGCAATGACTCTACTGTCATCCCTCGCTGCGCTCGGGATGACGGGCCCATTGAAGGAGTAAGCCCATGCCCCGCATGACCGGCGGCGACGCCATCGTCGATTCCCTGCTCAAGCACGGCGTCGAGACCATCTACGGCCTGCCCGGCGTGCAGATGTACGGGCTGTTCGACGCCTTCGCGCGCAACGCCAACCGCATGACGGTGATCAACGCGCGCCACGAGCAGACCACCGCCTACATGGCGCTGGGCTCGGCGCTCAGCACCGGCAAGCCCTCGGCCTTCACCGTCGTGCCCGGCCCCGGCGTGATGAACACCATGGGCGCGCTGACCACGGCCTGGGGCGTCAATGCGCCGGTCATGTGCATCACCGGCCAGGTGCCCAGCGCCATGATCGGCCGCGGCCGCGGACAGTTGCACGAGATGCCGGACCAGCTCGCGACACTCAAGACGCTCTTGAAGTTCGCCGAGCGCATCGAGCATCCTACCGAGGCGCCGCAGGTCATGGCGCGCGCTTTCCAGGCGATGCTGTCGGGCAGGCCGGGCCCGGTCGCCGTCGAGGTGCCCTGGGACATGTTCTCGGCCAGCGCCGACGTCACGCCCGTCGATCCGCTGGGCAAGCGCGCCAACCCGGTGCCCGATCCCGAGAAGATCGCCGCGCTGGCCAAGCTGATCGGCGAATCAAAGGCACCGATGATCTGGGTTGGCGGCGGCGCGGTCGACGCCGGCGGCGCGGTGCTGGAGCTGGCCGAGAAGATCGGCGCCGCCGTGGTGTCGTTCCGCACCGGCAAGGGCGTCGTGGACTCGCGCCACGCGCTGTCGCTCAACACCGTCGAGGGCTTCCATCTCTGGGACAAGACCGACCTGCTGATCGGCATCGGCACGCGGCTCGACGTGCCGCTGTCGCGCTGGGCGCCCTCACCCGCCAGCTTGAAGGTCGGCCGCATCGACATCGACCCGACCGAGCACCGCAAGCTGGCGGTGAACGTCGCCATCGTCGCCGACGCCGCCGATGGCACGCGCGCACTAATCGACGCCGTGTCGAAGAAGGCCGACACCAAGGCCTGGCGCGACGAGATCGCCGCCGCCAAGGCGGCCGGCCGCGCGCAGGTGAGCAAGGCGCAGCCGCAATTCGGCATGGTCGAGGTGATCCGCGAGGCGTTGGGCGAGGACGGCATCGTCGTCGACGAGGTCACGCAGGTCGCCTACATCGTCTGGTACGGCTATCCGGTCTATCGCCCGCGCACGCTGATCTCCTCGGGCTTCTCCGGCACCTTGGGCTACGGCTTCCCGACGGCGCTGGGCGTGAAGGCAGCCAACCCGGATCGGCCAGTCGTTTCCATCACCGGCGACGGCGGCTTCCTGTTCGGCGGCTCCGACCTCGCCACCGCCGTGCAGTTCGGCATCGACCTGGTCACCGTCGTGGTCAACAACGCCAGCTACGGCAACGTGCTGCGCGACCAGCAGCGCCTATACGATGGCCGCCATTCGGGCTCGGTGCTGACCAATCCCGACTTCCAGGCCTACGCCAAGGCCTTCGGCGTGCCGTCGTGGCAGGTCAAGGACGCGGCGGGCCTGAAGGGAGCGCTCAAGGAAGCGCTCGCCGCCAACGCGCCGGCGATCGTCGAGGTGGTGTCGGACATCAAGGCCGACTATCCGCCGTACGAGTTCCACGCGCCGCGCGTGAAGGTCGCGGCGCGTTGACGCGTCGCTGCAATGATGACAATGGCGAGTTTCCTCTTTGGACTTCGTATAACCCCGCATTTGCCGGATGGACCATTGAACTGGCCAGGGTCGAAGTGGTCGTTGAGTTCAATCTCTGCTATGCACCTCCTTGTGTTATCTGACAGGTTAGTGACAAGGAAAGCATCGGCTATGGGACTTCGGCGGACTTGCTTGTAGGATAGATTGTGTTTTGGAATCGTCACCGACAACCAGCCCCGCCATCGCCTGCTGTCTAGGCGTCGGTGACCGATGGTCTTTTTTCAGCGCAGACCGGGCCATTTGGCAAAGGCGAGCCGCTGAAGGCCTGCCACTGGGCCGGGGTCTCGTTCGATTGCGCCGGCACGGACTGCCCGCCGGTCGACGGTGCCGGAGCGGCCGGCGCCACATTCGGCGCGCCGGATTCGAAGACTCCCTGGGTCAAGCGCCACTTCTCGACGAGGGCGCGCTCGGGCGTCGTGCCGCGCGTGGCGAAATAGGCGGCCTGCCGGCGGCGGCCTTCGTCGTTCTCGTCGCCGAAGCCCGCTACCGGCGCCTCCTCCGGCGCCCGCACCATCGGGCTGGTGCCCAGGCCGCAGCCGGCCAGAGCCAGGCCGATGGCGAGGGTGCACAGCGCAAGCGGGATATGACCGGTCATGCGGCCATCGTGCCGGCGAGGAATCCGGCGATCAAGCTACTACAGGTTGATTGGCCCGACATCGTGACTGGCCTGTATGTTGCTTGCTATCAAGCGGACGTCGCCAGGAGAGAGCGCTCGCCATGCCCAGGATCAACGGAGACCGACTGCTGGCCGATCTGCGGCGCATCGCCGATTTCGGCCGCTACGAGACCGGTGTGCATCGCCCGCACCTCTCGCCGCAGGATGTCGAGAGCCGCCACTGGCTGGCCCAGCGCATGCGCGAGGCCGGACTCGAGCCGGTGATCGACGGCATCGGCAATGTCATCGGCCGCAGCCCCAAGAGCGGGCCGCGCCTGCTGATGGGCTCGCACACCGACACCCAGCCGCGTGGCGGCTGGCTCGACGGCGTGATGGGCGTGATCTACGGGCTGGAGGTGGCGCGCGCGCTGGCCGAGGATCCCGAGACCAAGGATCTCGCCGTCGATGTCGCCTCATGGGCCGACGAGGAAGGCCATTGGAGCAGCATGACCGGCAGCCGCTCCTTCACCGGCCGGCTGACCGAAGCCGACATCGACGCCGCGCGCTTCCGCGAGGACGCATCCAAGACCTTGCGCGACGCGCTGGCCGCCGCGGGGCTGGCGAACACGCCGCGCGTGCAGCTCGAGGATGGCCGCTATCGCGGCTACCTCGAGGCGCATATCGAGCAGGGCGGCTTGCTGGAGGCGACCGGCAAGCGCATCGGCGTGGTGACGGCGATCGTCGGCATCTTCGCCATGCGCATCGCTTTCACCGGCATCCAGAATCACGCCGGCACCACACCGATGCCGATCCGCAAGGACGCCGGCGTCGCCATGGTGCGGCTGGCCAACGCGGTCCACGACTCCTTCCCAGCTTTGGTCGGCCCGCGCAGTGTATGGACGATTGGCCGCATGCTGATCGAGCCCGGCGCGCCGGCGATCATTCCCGGGCGCGCCGAAATGACGCTTCAGTTCCGCGACGCCGATCCCGCCATCCTCAAGCGCCTCGAGGCGGCCGCGACCGATCTCGTCGCCCAGGCCAACGCCAAGGGCCCCTGCTCCGTCGAGATCCTGGGCGTCTCGCGCACCATGCCCGCGCCAATGGACGAGCGCATGCAGGACGCCTTCGACGCGGCGGCCGAGGCGCACGCGCCCGGCGCGCACATGCGCATGCCCTCAGGCGCCGGCCACGACGCGCAGATCCTGGCGCAGCGCATGCCGGCGGCGATGATGTTCGTGCCCTCGATCGGCGGCATCTCGCATCACTTCACCGAGAACACTGCCGACGCCGACATCGTTCTCGGCTGCCAGGTCTTCGCCGACGCCACGGCGCGGATCCTCAAGGGCAATTGAGGCGCGCGCGAAAACACCCACCATGCGACGCACGGCGGGTGTTCATGGCATCGAACGCTCAATTATGCGAGCGCTCGACGCTGACGCTTAGCGCGCGACGACGCGGCCGTCCTGAGCAACATGGACGTTGACCTTCGCCGAGCCGCGGATCGCGGTGCCGTGCCAGGCGCCGTCGCCGCCACGTACCACGTTGATGGCGCGATACCCGTCGGCCTGCAGACGGGCAACGGCATCGGCGTCGCTGGTGACCGGGCCGGGCGCGACGGCGACCGCCGACGGCGCGCTGTAGACGCGCGGGGCGCTGAAGGGCTTGCCGAGGTCAGGACCAGCTTCGGCCAACGCCGCGCTGGCACCACCGACGAGCGCGACGGCGAACGCCGCAATCATGGTCTTCGTCATAACTACTTACTCCAATGTGACAGGGTGTGAGCGTTGTTCGTGCTTGGTGGCATACCGCCGTCGCCGACGCGTGGGGTCGCACAGCTCGACTTGGGTTAACGCTTCTCCGTCTTCAAGGGCTGCGACGGATCAGTCTCTTGTGACCGCAGATGAGGAATCGTGAGCATCCGATCTGCGTCTAAATCGGCGTTCATGCAGGCGTCGCGAGTCGATGCGCCACGTTGCCGATATGCGCGAGCTGTGTCGTCAGCCAATCGTCGTTGAAGATCGCGTCGGCGATCAGCGGCCGCGCGCGATGGCAGAACCCGATATCCTCGCCGACCGGCCGAGCGCCTTCGTAGTCGAGCCGGAACCACGGCTCGGCCATCGCGCGAAACACCTCCGCGCGCACCAGCAGGCAGCCGAAGGGCATCGAGAGCATGCGCGTCATGCCCTCGGGCGCGCCGCATTGATTGGCGTCGGGCTCGCCCAATAGTCGATGCGGCGGCGTGCATCGCAGATACGTTGCGCCGACGATCGGCGCGTCGTGCATGAGCAAACGGTCGAGTGCGATCGACGGCACGATCATGTCGCTGTCGAGCCACAGGATATGCGTGGCGCCGTCGCACAGCGCGTCGCGCGTCAACGCGTTGCGTGATTCCGGCAGCAGCGACATGCGCTGGTTGAACAGGCTGACGCGTTCGACGCGGGTCTGCCGCAACATCGCCGCCAGCGACAGCGCGAAATCGGCATGCAGCAGCTCGCCCGAGGGGACGCAGACGGCGACGCGGGTCACGGAGCAGCTCCTCCATCGTCCCCGGGGCCGGCCGCGGCCCCTGTAGCGAAGCGAAGGACCTCGTGGTGGTTCGATCGAATTCAATGGATACGCGTGGTCGCAGTGCCGCTGGGTCCTTCGCTACGCTCAGGATGACGAGGTGCCATCACGACGCCCCCACAGCGCCGGCCATGCGCTGCAGCGCGTTGGCACCGCCGCCGATATCGATCTCGCTCAGCACCTTAGCGCCCTTGGCGACGGTCATCGCCATCTCCGCCGCCTGCATCTGTTGCTGCTGGCGCGCGCGTTGCTCCCGGATGGCCGCAACCTGGTCGTTGGACACCAACACGTCGGGCGGCGCGGTGAGCATGTCGGCGTAGACCTCGATTGCGCGATCCTGGTCGATCTTATCGAGCACGGCGGGATTGACCGCCGCCTGGCCGCCGACGAAGGCTAGCAGACGCTCGATCGAGGTCAGCCCGACCGATTCCTGCGCCTGCGCCAGCACCGAGATGTACTCGACCTGCAACGCCGCCCCCCGCTCCGCCAGCTCGCGCGGCGGCGGTGGCAGACGGTTGCGGCGCGAGAGGATACCGATCACGCGCCTGAGGCAGCTGTCGAGCAGCTCGTCGTGCAGGCGCTCGAGCGCCGGCCCAAGCATCAGCATCTTCTCCTCGCGCCGCTCGATCACCTCGAGATTCTGGCGCGGCTGTACCCCGTCCATCTGCGAGAGCATGAGAAACAGATTCTCGTAGAAGGCGCGGCCGATGACCTGGCGCGCCTCCTTCTGAGCCTCGCGCACGGCACGATCGCCGCCGGCAGCACGACATAGGTCGGCTTGAAGGTGTCCCCGCTGTTGATCGGGAGAAAGGTCACGCCGCCGGGTAGCGACGACATCGGCTCGTTCTTCAGCATCGCCGACGCCTGCATCGGCGGGCGGGTCGACTTGTCGATCAGCTCGCCGTGGCGCTTGGCCAGCAGCTGTGCCGTGCGCACCGCCGGCAGCCCGTCCATGCCCAAGCCGCGTCCGTAGGCGTCGTTGCCCACCGTGGTCCAGCGCGGGCACATCGCCGGGAAGTCGTCGCAGCCGCCGACTGCGAGCACCGCGTCGGCCGGCGCGCCGCGCTCGAAATAGACAGAGCGAAACGGCTTGTCCTCGGAGAGCGCACTGCCCTCGACCCGCGAATCGTTGGGCACGATGGCGTGCACGACCTCGCGCTCGACGTCGAGGTCGCCGCGCCGGTACATCGCCTGCACGTCCTCGGAGCAGCATTCCAGCCCGAAGCGCTGGACGAGCTGCGCCACCGTCATCGGGAAGATGCGATAGAGCGTGTCGACTGCGAGACGCGCCGAGGAGCCGAGATAGTACTCGCCTACGGTCAGCGCGTAGCAGCGGATGTCATCCTCCTCGTCCTCGTCGATCAGCATCGCGCCAGTGCCGAAGACGCCGAGCTCTTCGTAGATCGAGCCCAGCGCGTTGTAGGCGTTCGAGCACGCGAAGGCGTCGAGCGTCGCCTGGCGCACGTCATCGAGCCGGGCGCGCACGGCGTTGGATTCACGGCGCGGGTCGCGGTTGCCCAGGGTGAAGCGGAACCGCGGCCGCGCCGGCGAGGTGATGCCCGACATCATACCGGCGGCGAAGCTGCGCGCGGCGAAGGTGCAGGCCTCGTCGAGGATGGCGGTGTTCAGCTTGGCGCCCTTGTCGGCCTGGTTCGGCGTGACGAGGAAGCGGCCGCGGCGCGGCAGGATGTATTTCGACAGCTCCTGCCAATGGGCGAACCACGAGGCGCGCTCGCGTTCGAGCACCGCCAGCCGGCGGTCGCACTGCTTGCGGAGGGATTGGATGCGCGGGGAGGAAAGTTGGGTCTCGGCCGTGGCGCACAGTGTACGGATCGCGCGTCCAACCTCCTATTTCCGCGGCTACGCGCGCGCTATCCGCGGTGTTAGTCGCTGTCCCACAGGCACTTCTCTTGCCCCTACGGCGGTCATGTCGCGCCGCCCGGGCCGCCGCGCGTCTACCTGACAGACTGCCCACATGCGTGTTAGGGAGCGGTGATGAACATGATTCTGCGCACTGAACGATTGCTGCTGCGGCGCGCGGGAGTCGAGGACGCGTCCGCCATGCACGCGATCCTGAGCGATCCGGTGGCGATGCGGTACTGGTCGAGCCTGCCGCATACGGACCTCGCCGAAAGCCAGGCGTGGATCACCGGAACGATCGCCGCCATCGAGGCGAGACGCAGCGATGATTTTCTGGTCGAGCGCGACGGCGCGGTGATCGGCAAGGCCGGCTTGTGGAACGGCAACGAGCTCGGCTTTCTGTTCGCCGCATCGGTGTGGGGCAAGGGCTACGCGCGCGAAGCCGTGGCAGCCGTGATCGCACGCGGTTTCACCGCAGGCGATCACGACGAGATCCGCGCCGAGGTCGATCCGCGCAACGAGGCCTGCTTGCGCCTGCTGTTGCGGCTGGAGTTCCGTGAGACTGGTCGCGCGCTGCGCACCTGGTGCATCGGCGGAGAATGGAGCGACAGCGTCTACCTCGCCCTGGCCCGCCCGCTCAGCGCGACCGCAGGCTCCTGATCACCTCGCGCGCGGCAGACTTCAGCGTCGGGCCCGACATGCCGGGGCGGATGCGCGGGTCGTACAGCACGCGCAGGAAGAGCTTGTCGATCTCGGTCAGGCGCGTCTTGCCTTGGCCGAGATCGTCGTCGAACAGCGTGAGCCGGCTGCCGCGCACGTCGTTCATCAGCCCGAAGGACTGAGTGATCTCCTCCTCGACGCAGCGCTCCACCCTGCGCGCCTCCATGTCGGTGGGCAGGAAGACGAAGGCGGTGGCGATGGCACTCTCGGCTGGCGCGAAGTGCAGCACTGCCGCGCAGTTGACGGTGCCGGTCTCGATCCGGCGCGCGAGGTCAGGCGCGTCGGCGGCGAATCCCCGGGTCAAGGCGACCATCTCCTGGCGCCGGCCGACGAAGATGAAGAAATTGCCGCGCCAGCGCACCGAGCCGCCGGCATTGGTGAAGGTCACGACCGGCATCCGCGCGGTGTCCTCGCGCGCCGTTGCCGGCGCACTGACGTGGAAGCGCCCGATGCCGCGCGCGAAGATACGCTCGGCCGCGTCGAGCCCGCCATCGGGCGCGACAGGCTCGATGGGCAGGCCGCTCAGGGATCGCATCAGCGCCATGTGGCTGTCGATACGCGGGCCGAGTGCCGCGCGCGTCTCGCCGATGACGGCATAGCGCACGGTCTTCTGCCAGGTGTGCACGCCAGCCGTGCCGGTGCGGCTGTACTCGGGCCGCCCGGCGATGCGCGCGAAGAGATCGGCGAGCGCGTCGTCGGACTGCGCGCGGGCGGGCGACAGCCAACCCACGGCGAGCAGCGCCAGCGGCGCGACCAAAGAGCGGCGTCTACGTGCGTCCACGCCCGACTATAGCGCGGCGCGACAGCCAGGATCAGGCGCCGAGAAGCGCCTTGCCCGATGTCGTGCTGGCGGCCGAGGGATCGCCCATCGGGCCGGTCAGCACGGTCGAGGCGTAGCCTTGCGCGCCCAGCGCCTTGCGGCGGGTCTGGTCGCGCGCGGCCTTTACGCCGGGATCGACATTGGTGGGTGGTTCCGGCGGCGGCGGCGGAATCGGAGGGGCGGAGGGAGTGGATGCGAAGCACATAGGCGCATTATAGCGCATCGCGCCGCCACCCCCCGCTTTTCGCTTCTACGACGGTCGAATGGGCGGCAATAAGCCTTTGCTGACGCGCTTTGCGCGCACACGATCGACGACATGCCAAGATGCCTCTTTTCGACCGTGTGCCTCGCCGTCGCCGCCCTCGCCGCTGGCCCGCTGCACGCGCAGACCGAGCCGGCGAGACCGCCCACCATCATCGTGCCGCCCAAGCCGGCGCCACCGCCGCTGCCACCGGCCGGCACCGAAAGACCGCGCGAACCCCGTGCCGATTTCTGCTGCACCCCCTACGGCCGCTTCGGCCCCGTCGGCGGCGACGGTCAGCCAGGCGCGCCATGCCACTGGGCACTGTCCAGCAGCGTCACGCAGGGCTCGACTTGTCCGTGACTCAACATGCCTGTCATCCCTCGTTGCGCTCGGGATGACAGGCAAGCGAGTCGCTCGGAACGCGCGCTAGATATCCGCGAAGATGTCGTAGTCGACTTCGTGCTTGCCGGGCGTGCCGCCGCCGAAGACGCCACCACGCGGCTGGGCGGCGAAGGCGAAGGTCAGCGCCAGCGCGTCGGCCATGTCGGGCGAGGCCAGGCCGCGCTTTTTCATGTCCTCCTTGCGCTCGAGCTGGATCTGGTCACGGCCGTTGAAGCCGTACTCCGGCCCGCCGAGATCCTGGGCCAGCTTGGCGTCGTCGGGAATCGCGCCATGCTTCAGCCAGGCGCGCATCTCGCCCCACATCTCGGCGCGCTTGTTGGCGTAGTTGCCGCCCTGCGCGTCGACGTTGCCGCCGCCATGCGAGACGCCGCGGAACTCGACGTCGATCACGCCCGGCACGTTGAGCTGCAGCAGCCGATCGACCACGCCGGCGCCCATGCCCATGTCGACAGAGACCGCGTCGGCGCGGTGCGTGCGCGCCGCGTCGGCGACGCGCCCCGCCACCTGCATCAGGTCGGGGATGCGCAACTTGATCGGCGGGATGGTGCGCGCGTCGCGGCCGCGGCGGAAGAAGATCACGGTGCGGTCGTCGCCATGGCGCGCGACGTCGACGCCGATCAGTAGCGGATCGCTGAAGCGCGACACCGCCTCGTTGCGCCGCGCCGCGTCGATCAGCACCGGGCCGATGAACTGGTGGGCGCCGACGCGCGGGAACTCGCCGCGCACGCGGATGCGCACGAAGTCGCTGTCCTCGCCGTAATCGTGGACCCATTGCTCGAGCTGCGCCTTGTTGAGGCCGGGCACCGAGCGGCTGTCGATCTGGCGCGTGATCCAGCGGTTGCAGAACTTGCCGAAGCATTCGCGAAACCGGCCTTTACTCTGCGTCGGATTGCCGAAGACGACCCAGATGATCTCGGTCTCCTCGTCGGTCAGCGCGCCCTCGGCGACCTCCCAGACCGAGTCGGCGATCGAGCTGGCCTCGTCGAACAGCAGCACGATGCGCCGGCGCAGATTGCGCAGCCCGGCGAAGGCCTCGGTGTTGTGCTCGTTCCGGGTGACGCGATCGCCGCGCCAGGTCTTCTCGTGGCCCTTCTGGCGGCTGACGATGGCGGCCTCGAGCAGGCTGAAGCGCTCGCGGCCCTCCATCAGGTTGAACCGCTTCACCACCTGCGGCCAGGTCTTGGTCCTGAGCTGCTGCTCGGTGTTGGCGGTGATCACCGTCAGCGCGTCCTCGAAGGTCGAAAGCGCCCAGAGCTTGATCCAGGCCATCAGCGCCGACTTGCCGATGCCGTGGCCCGAGGCGACGGCGAGCCGGATCGCCTCGCCAAAACCGCTGCCGGCGTTGCGCTCCAGCAGCCGGCCGATCTCGCCCAGGATCTCGGCCTGCCACGCGCGCGGCCCGGCCTCGCCGTCCAGCACGGTGCCGGCGCGGCCCCAGGGAAAGGCTTGCACCACGAAGCCGAGCGGGTCGCGCGCGAACCGCGCCATGTCGACGGCCGATCGTTGTTCGTTGTCTTGAGGATTGATGTCGTTCATGGCGCCGCATTGTACCGGCGCGCGACGCAGACCCCCGATTTCCGCTTCTAGGAGCGCGTTATCGGAGGCTCCGAGCCAGGTGTGACGGCCCTTACCGCGAATCCTAGGGCGGTCATCGGACAGGACGATCGCATCTCACTCCCTCTCCCCGCTTGCGGGGAGAGGGAGAAAAGCCCAGAAAGACTCGGCCTCACTTCAGGCCGTAGCGCTCCATCTCGCGCGCGATGCCGGCGCTGATCTTCACGGCGGCGGCGATGTCTACCTCGGCGCCGGCGGTGTCGCCCTTGCGCCGCTTGGCGACGCCGCGGCCGTAAAGCGAGGTCGCCTGGCGCGGATCGAGACGCAGGGCGGCGTCGTAGTCGGCGACCGCCGCGTCGGCGTTGCCCAGGCGCAGATGCACGAAGCCGCGGCTGTCGAGCGTGTCGGCGTGCTCGGGCCGCAGGCCGAGTGAGGCGTCGCAATCGGCCAGCGCCGCCGCCAGCCGGTCGAGCCGCACATGCGTCCAGCAGCGGCTGCTGAGCGAATTGACGTGGTTCGGATCGATGCGCAGCGCCCCGGTGTAGTCGGCCAGCGCCTTGTCGAACTGGCCCTGACGCTGCCACTGGTTGCCGCGATTGCCCCCGGCGTTGACGTGGTCGGGCTTCATCTTGATCGTCTGATCGTAATCGGCGATGGCGCGCGCGTAGTCGCGCTTGGCGCTGTGGCTGTTGCCGCGATTGTAGAAATGGCTGGGATCGCTGGGATCCAGCCGGATCGCCTCGGTGTAGTCGGCGATCGCCTGGTCGTACATCCTGCTGTCGTCATGCGCGATGCCGCGATTGTAGAAGGCGGAGGCAAGATCGACATCGCTCTCCTGGCCCGCCGCGATGATAGCCGAGCAGGCGCGAATCGGCACCTCGGGCGGTTGGCCGTCCTTGTTGGCGCACAGCCGCCAGTTCTCGCGCCGATCCTGCGCCGCCGCCTGCCCCGCCACGCACGACAGCGCCAGAACCAAGCCCATGACCAACCTCAACATTCATCCCCTCCGGATTCTCGCGATCGTCAACAAGCCCGAATCGCACGCGGCGCGCAATGGCGAACGATTCGGCGGGCGGGTGTTACGCAGGGGACAGCGCCGCGCGGCGCGCGCCCGTAGTTTGATGGCCGGGCGCGCAACGCCCACTGAAAGACCGAGTTGTCGCCGGGTTGACTGACCCAGCCCGGCGGTAGCGGGTGTCCCGCCGCCGGATAGCCTCCCTAGCACAGTGGCGGCGGGCACTTGCTCTCCTCTCTCGACAAGCGTCACGTCTGTTCATGTTTCCATCCCTCTGGAAGCATGACATGACAACGCCATGTCCGATCGAACGCTGCCGACGGTCATCGTTCTCGGCACGACGCAAACGCTGGCCTGGGCCTCGAGCTACTACCTGGCGGCGGTGCTGGGTGACGTGATCGCGCGCGACACCGGCGTGTCGACGCAATGGTTCTTCGCCGCCTTCTCCGGCTCGCTGCTGCTGTCGGGCTTCCTCGGGCCGCGTGTCGGCCGGCGCATCGACGCCGTCGGCGGCCACGGCGTGCTGGCGCTCTCTAACGTCGTCTTTGCTGTTGGCCTGGTGCTGATGGCGCTGGCGACTGGCCCGGTCATGCTCGGGCTGGCGTGGCTGGCGCTGGGGTTGGGCATGGCGATGGGCCTCTACGACGCGGCCTTCGCCACCCTGGGCCGCATCTACGGCACGTCGGCGCGCAAGCCCATCACCGGCATCACCCTCATTGCTGGCTTCGCCAGCACCGTGGGCTGGCCGCTCACCGCCTGGGGCATTTCCACCATCGGCTGGCGCGACACCTGCCTCGCCTGGGCCGCCGTGCACATCCTCGTCGGCCTGCCCCTGAACCTCTTCCTGTTGCCGCGGCCCAAGATCACCGCGGCGGAGAAGAAGGCGGCGCAAGACGAGAAGGTGCCGATCGATCGCACCATGGTGCTGCTGGCCACCGCCTTCGCCATGGCCTGGGTGGTGACCGCCGGCATGGCCGCGCACTTCCCGCGCATCCTCGAAGCCGCTGGCGCCACACCCGCCGAGGCCATCGCCGCCTCCGCCCTGATCGGGCCGGCGCAGGTCGCGGCGCGCATCTTCGAGGCCAGCGTGCTGGCGCGCTTCCACCCGCTGGTCTCGGCAAGGCTGGCGACCATCACGCATCCGATTGGCGCGCTGGTCGTTGCCTTCGCCGGCGGCGGCATCATCGCCGGCGCCTTCTCGACCCTGCACGGGCTGGGCAACGGCATCATCACCATCGCGCGCGGCACCGTGCCGTTGTCGCTGTTCGGTCCGCAGAGCTATGGCTATCGCTTGGGCGTCATCGGCGCGCCGGCGCGCATCCTGCAAGCCTTCGCGCCGCTCGTCTTCGCGCTGATGATCGATCGCTGGGGCTCGGGCGTGCTGATCGTCTCGACCGCGCTGATGCTGGGCGCGCTCATGATGCTGCTGCTGATCCGCATTCCACGGAATCAGGGCGTGTGAACGACGACGTTGAAGCCCTCGTCGGCCGAGGGCGGCGTGAAGTACTTCTTGAATTGCGCGAACTCAGCGTCGCTGACCTGGAACGGGTGCTTGCCGCTGGCGTTGCGCCGGCGCAGCCGCTCGAGGCAGAGCGCGTCGGGCATGTCGAGCAGGTGCAGCTCGTGCGGCACCTTCGCCTCGTCGATCAATCCGCGCATCCATGCGCGCTGGGTCAGCGTGTTGGCGGGAAAGTCGAGCACGACCGATAGGCCGAGCCGCAGGATGGCGACGATGTGCGGCGACATCGCCGCGCGCAGCCGCGCCGACAGAACGCGGTAGTCGTCGATCGTCTTGAGCCGGTCGGCGAAAAGATGCGAGGTCCAGTGATCCTCGCTGATCAGCAACGTCGCCGGCCGCTCAGCCAGTGTGCGCGCCATCGTCGACTTTCCGGCGCCGATCTTGCCGGCGATGAGATAGAGCATGGGCATTGCGGCAGCCTAATTGGATGGAACCGGATGGACAATCGGATGGGCATGGCCGCGCCCGATACGCTCCGGCCGCCCGTCCAGTATGGTTATATTTCTATGCTTCTGGAAATACCGTTGACTCTCGCCGCGTGCGCCCCATATTGCTCTTCATGAAGCTAGACGACGTCTCGGCCCGGCTCGAAGCCCTGGGCAACCCGACCCGCCTCAAGATCTTCCGCGCCTTGGTGCGCGCGGGGATCGAGGGCATGGCCGTGGGCAGACTGCAGGACCGGCTCGACATCGCCGCCTCCACGCTGTCGCATCACCTGAAGTCGCTGATCACGGTCGGCCTGGTGAGCCAGACGCGCGAGGGCACGACGTTGATCTGCCACGCTAACTACGAGCTGATGCGCGACCTGGTCGACTACATGGTCGAGCAGTGCTGCGCCGAGGGAACCTGCATGCCCACGGGCCTGACCAAGCCCAAAGCCGCGTAAAAAATTTTGCCCCAGTATTTCGATGATTCTGGAAGGACAGGAGTAGACCGATGCCCGACTCGCTGACCCGCCCGCTCACCGTCGCCATCCTCGGCGGCGGCCCCGTCGGCCTCGCCGCCGCCGCGCACGCGCTGGAGCGCGGTCTGGAGCCCGTGGTGCTCGAAGCCGGCCCCGAGGCAGCGCACGCAGTGCGCCAGTGGAGCCACGTGCGCATGTTCTCGCCGTGGCTCTACAACGTCGACAAGGCGGCCGCACGCCTGCTGGCCGCGTCGGGCTGGAACCCGCCGGAACCCGGCGACTATCCCACCGGCGGCGAGCTGGTCGAGCGCTACCTCGAGCCGCTGGCCACGCGCACGGCGCTGAAGGATCGCATCCGCACCAACGCCACGGTGACCTCCGTCGGCCGCGTCGGCTTCGACAAGGTCAAGAGCAAGGGCCGCGAGGGCGCGCCGTTCGATGTGCGGTATCAGAACGGCAAGGGACCGGAGTCGCTGCGCGCCGACGCGGTGATTGACGCCACCGGCACCTGGTTCGCGCCCAACCCGGCGGGCGCCGATGGCCGCCCGGCGATCGGCGAAGACCAGGTACAGAGCCGCCTGGCCTATGGCATGCCCGACGTGCTGGGCGCGATGCGTGCGCGCTACGCCGGCAAGACGGTGGCCGTCACCGGCGCCGGCCACTCCGCCATCGGCACCTTGATCGATCTCGCGCGGCTCGCCGAGGAGGTGCCAGGCACCAGGGCGATCTGGCTGCTGCGCGGCGAGGATCCGGCCAAGGCCTTCGGCGGCGGCGCCAACGACAAGCTGGAGGCGCGTGGCGCGCTGGGCACGGCCTTCGCCGCCCTCGTCGCCTCGGGCAAGGTCGCGGTCGAGCCTGGCTTCCGCGTCGGCCATCTGTCCGAGGTCGACGGACGACTGCGCGTCGCCACGCGCGCCGCGAGCTGCGCGCGCCAGGTGATCGCCGACGAGCTGGTGGTGTCCACCGGCTTCCGCCCCGAGCTCGACTTCCTGCGCGAGCTGCGCCTGTCGCTCGATCCGGCGCTGGAGTGCCCGCCCGAGCTGGCGCCGCTGATCGATCCCAACCTGCACAGCTGCGGCACGGTGCGCCCGCACGGCGCGCGCGAGCTTCAGCAGCCCGAGCCCGGCTTCTACTTCGCTGGCATGAAGTCGTACGGCCGCGCGCCGACTTTCCTGATGCTCACCGGCTACGAGCAAGTGCGCTCCATCGTCGCCGAGATCGCCGGCGACCACGACGCGGCTCGCAAGGTCGAGCTGGTGCTGCCCGAGACCGGCGTGTGCAGCGGTCCTGGCCCGCTGGCCCAGGCGCAGCAGGCGGCTGGCGGATGCTGCGGCCCCACTCCAGAGGCGGCTGTACAGCCAGCGGCGGCCGATCCGGTCACCGCCGGCTGTTGCGGTGGCCCGCCAGCGCCCGAGGTCAAGGCGGCCGTGCCCGACGCCTGTTGCGTCGTCGACGCCGAGAAGAAGATGCAGGGCAAGAAGGGCTGCGGTTGAGAGACTCGGTGTCATCCTGAGCGAAGCGAAGGATCTTGCGGTATTGCGACCACACATGAACGCCATGGCTGATCGCACCACCGCGAGGTCCTTCGCTGCGCTCAGGACGACGGGTAAAGCATGACCCTCTCCCCCGCCCGCCTCGTCGCCGTCGTCTGCGCCGCGCAGGTCTTCGTGCAGCTCGGCGCCGGGTTCTGGCCGGCGTTGCTGCCCGACATGATGAAGCTGTGGTCGCTCAGCAACAGCGAGGCGGGCTGGATCACGGCGATCTTCTTCGGCACCTACATGCTCAGCGTTCCGGTGCTGGTGACACTCACCGACCGCATCGACGCCAAGCGCGTCTACATGTTCGGCGTCGGCCTCACCGTGATCGGCCACGCCGGCTTCGCGCTCATCGCCGACGGCTTCTGGACGGCGT